>ENA-OZRS01000207-OZRS01000207.1-human-gut-metagenome-genome-assembly--contig:-NODE-207-length-14443-cov-4.556992_pt1 | contig 14443 bp, 7 predicted proteins | sample MGYA00243272_ERZ653951 | MGnify/ENA primary metagenome ERZ653951 (study PRJEB26926, sample SAMN06164475) | human gut metagenome | biome: ENVO:00009003; feature: ENVO:2100002; material: ENVO:00002003...
GAAGTGATGTTAGCATTGTCGGCTATCAGTTGGATGATAGCTTCTCTTGTTTCTGAACCACTCTTTTGGACCACCTCTTTGTTTTCTGGACCACCTTTCTGGACCACCTTGTTTTCATTGATGACAATGTCTTCTGCCATTGATTTTTTGAATACCTCAATCTCATTGCGTAGATTCTTGCTATGCTCTTGCAGCATAAACTGCTGAAAAGGAACTGTCGTTTCTTCTTCGCGTGATTGATTGAGTGCCTCGATATATGCAGCTTTGTCTTCCTTCAGAATCTTTGTAGGGATGAGCCCAAACTCAAATTGCAGATAGTTCATTACGAGTCGCGACATTCTTCCGTTGCCATCCACCCAAGGATGAATAGTAACGAGAAAGTTATGGGCATCAAAGCTCAGAAGATAAGCTTCTATGTCATCGGCTTTTTTGATGAGAGCGTCGCGTCGTTGGTTGATGTGCTCACATAGCTCTTTCAGTTTCATTGGCACCTTGCGATAGTTCATGTATGAACGTCCACCAGGTCCTGCGGTTACTCCACACAATCGCAAGTCACCTTTGGAAGAGTCGAACTCACCTCCCAAAGTGCTATAGTGGCTACCTGTGTTTCTCATCACTATAGCCGAGAGCTGTTGTAGCATTTCTATAGTAAAAGGCTTATGCTCCTTTGCCCAACTGATAGACTGTTCGTAAGCTCGTTTCAAGTCGAGGTTCATAAGTTGCTCCACCATTGGCTTACCTTTGGCGGATATGCCTTCATCGAAGAGTAGCATGTTCTCTATCTCGGTCACCGTAGAGCCTTCGATGGCTGTAGAGTGAGTAATGATAGAATACAGATAGAACTTCTGATAGTCTATCTGATTGGCTATTCCCAACTGGTGATATTCTTTCAGAACTGCCAAGAGTTCGTTGATATATTGCTTCATAGTGATACGAGTTTTGTTCTACACTTGCAATACGCAGATACTACTTATTAAACATTTCCTCAAAGTGAACCCAGGCGCGGCGGTAATCTTCTATGCGGTTGCACTTGGTGTAAGGAGCATAATAGGTCACTTGCTGTCCGCCATAGAGTTCGCTCTTAGCAGGGTCGATGGTATGGGTGTGAGTAGGCGATGTTCCTGCATAGGTGTTTTCGTCTATCTGCTCTCCACGGATGTCTTCCCATCCCAACATACCAGTCTTAGTGTTGCGCTTGCGGTCGAGACCTACGCCTGTCAATCCCTTCGAGCAGGTAAAGACGATGTTGCCCTTTTGGTCGTACCACGTATCTGCCTCGTTCTGCTGAAGAACGGGGAACTGAATGGTGTAGATCATCTCCAAGTCTTCTAAGGTCAAGCCCAATGCCATAGCTGCTATTACGTCAATTTCTACCAATGCTTGTCTGCGCTCGAAGTAGTTGCGCAAAGGGATATCCCATGCCCAGTCTTCATGCAGCTGGTCGAATGGCTTGAGACGTGGGTCGTCTATGCTCCAGGTTTCTTGCTTGTAGGCTCCATCCCACATTTCTTGCCAGAGGTCGGAGTAATGAACTGTAAGGCAGTTGAGAAGGAGGGTACGAGAATATATAGCGGGCTGATATTTAGGAGCTACACCAAGCGGGAAAGACTGCATACGTGAAGGCATAAGATTATCAGAACCTATTGTCTTCATATAAAAATCCATAACGATAGAAGAACAAAGTGCAGCCATATCCACGGTGTCCGTTCTATTGAGGAACGAAATAGAACGGACACCGTGGATATGTGCTGTTTTGCGTGGCAAAACAGCACATATCAACGTACGCTCACCGCTCTGGCTCATCATATTCCTAAAACCGACCTTATAATAATCTAAGTAGTTTTCGTATGAATCTTTATCATTTACATTTTTCAAGAAACCATGAATATACGTTCTAATATCTTGAACTGATATATTTCTACGATAATTAGAACGTGGCACAAAGTCCTTCTTCATTTTAAACAAGTCTATCGTGTCATAATCTCGATTGGCAACAATACATTGAGTACGAGGAGTTTTACTATATGCATTTGCCACATAAATATGTGGACCATTGTATATCATATCATAATTTTCGATATCAGGAAAATGCGTATCACGCACAATTATTCCTGCCTTAGGAGCACCTGTTTCATCAAAACATACCGTAATTATATGTTTAAAGTCACGAACGTGAGTTTGAAAAGTTTCAATTTTTGATAGAACATTCAATATCTCACATGAATGAATACTCACCAATTTTGCACAATCATTAGTTGTTCCGTCTTCGAATACATTTGAAAGAAGCTGCAATCGATTAGTATCATAATAAACAATTCGTTCTTTATGTGGAGCTGTATTCCAACATCCTTCATTTGTCTTTAAGCCTCCACACAATCCATGTCCATCATGTACAAAGCATCCATCTATAGTAGACGGGTGATAAAGATTGTTAATACTATAAAAATCTGCATTTTCTTTTCTCTTACCTATCACATTCGTACTAAATGTTACCCAATGCAGTATTTCGCTAAACAACTTCAGAGTATTGACATACTGGAAATGATAGCGCAAACGCTTATAGAGTTCGCGTCTAAGTGGCTGCCCCTTAGGGTCGTCATAGATGCTTTCTGGTGTTAGCAATCCTATATAGCCATTATTCTCAGAAGCCATATCCATTGCATTCTCAAGTACACACTTATAAAGGTTAGTCTGCTGCCCAACGAGCAAAGGATAATTACAGTATGCACTCATAAATTTAGAGCTGCATGCTGTATCAATTTCCTCAGAACGATATAGTTCCTCTGTAGCAGGAATCTGCTCAAACATCTTATCACGCATCTTACGGACATCAGGAGCCGACATCTTACGAATAGCCACCTCAGGATATTTCTCCGAAAGAATACCCTGTTCATCAAACTCAAGTTTTATCCACGGCGGATTTCCACAAATAATATCAAATCCATCCCTCAGCCAGAACACCTCAATAAACTCCAGCATTGGGTGGAAGAAATGGTAACGCTTGGCAAGGCGGTCGGCAATCTTCAGGCGCAAAGGGTCCTCATCAGCAAACAACGACACATAAGCATGAGAGTCTGTAAGAATCTCTTCTTGGGTCTTTGTCACAATCTGCGATTCATCTTCTGTCATTTTGCCATATTCCGGCATATCCTCAGATACTACATTCGAGCCAGCACGTTCCAAAGCCTGACGGGTCTTGGTGTCAAGCTGAGAGTTATCAACATCAAGCAAAGCCTCTATGTCGCCCCAATACTCCTGGCGAGTAGGTAAATTTATAGCATCGTCATACTCCCAAAACCACAGGGCACACCAATAGTCCATCGCAAGTTTGAGTTTGCGATAGGCATTGTCATGACGATAACGAGTGTCAAATAGTTGCTGCTTCTTGGCATACGACTCCGCCTGCTCCTCAGCCTTGAAGAGTGTATTGCTTGCCGAATGGTCTATGCCATCCCAAATATCGTTGCGATTGTTGGTGAGCTTGTCTATCGAAAGCTGATTGGTGAAATACTCCTTCAAGAGTACATCAATCTTGGCTGATATACGCTGCAAGGTCTTGAAGTCAGCATCCGTGATAGGTGCAGTCCAATCCTTGAGCATAGCAGCCATGCGCTTATCCTCATTAGCATGCGCCTTCTTCTGCTCCTTGATGCTACGCACACCCAGCATGTTGGCGTCAGGCAAAAGGAAATGATACACCTCGTTGACAGAGCGATTAACTCTGTTGCTGAAGAACTTAACCTTGTGTGGAGCCTTTTCCCACCACTTGTTTACCTTTGCCGTAGAGCCACGACGGTCAAAGATGCCATAAACGTCCTGCTTGCTGTACACCTTAAGCCAAGCACCAATGACGGCATTACCCAAAGCCAAACGGTTGGCAAAGAACGGAGTCTCCATATCCTTATGGATAACATTAAGCCATAGGGAGAGCTTACCCAGCTCAATGGCAGTTGGGTTCAAGTCGACACCATAAACATTATGTGTGGCTATATAAGCCTTCACCTTCTGCAACTCGTCGCGATAACGGTCGGGCTGTATGCGCCAGTTGCGCAGGCCCTTTTCTCTCTGCTGACGTTGCTGTTCGGCAAGGTAAGCCTCAGCCAACTGATTGATGACCTCATTCTGGAAGGCGGCAGCACCCATGGCTGGCTCAAGAATCTTGAGTTCAAGGAGTTCGGTTGCCTGACGCTTGTTGGCACGCACATCGTCGAGAATAGATTTGAGGGTGTACTTCACAGTGCTACGTGTCAATACCTCAGGCGTATAGTAGCTTGCAGACTTCTGACGGTCGCGTCCATTCAGCCGATATACAAAAGTACCCTCAGGCAAGATGACGGGATTGCCAGTCTGCTGGTCGCAAAGCACCTCTGATATATCGAAATCGCCCGGCTGTATGGCACAAGGAATGTGCCATCCTGAGGAGCGTTTGCCTTATGCACCTCGATATAATCCTCCTCGGCATAGAAGCCACGGAAGGCAAGCAACGACTCATAGACGCTACCCAACTGGTTCACACCCAAGTTGGCATAGCTGATACGGCCACAATAGTTTTTCTTCTTTGAGAGCGACAGCGCTTTGATAATCTCCTGCCACTTGATGTTGCGGATGCGCACACCTGCCAGATGGTGCAGATTCTTGTCATTAAAGAGAGGAGAGTCTATAGGCCGCACACGAAAACTCTTGCTGTTTCCGTCGGCTGCCTTGGCGTTATGACCATCAGACAGAAGTGAGAAAAGATGATGTATGCTGTCGTCAAAGAAGTAGCCATTGCGACTGGCATCTGAGTTTAAACGCACCATCTCAAGGTCGCGCAGAGACTCCAAAGAATATCCAAGCTTATACACCTCGTCATCTACAGGGAGAATTTCAAGTTCGTCGCGGCTTTCGGCATAGAAGAGGAAGAGCAGACGATAGATAATGGTAAGGCAGTCGTCCTTCACCTCCGACTCGAAAGTGTCGTCGGTATAGTCGCTCACGGGAATGTTGTTGTTCTGCTTCCACCAATAGAGAGCTTCGTTGGCAAGGGTCTCTACGGCAAGAATCACACCTTCCTTAAGATCCTTCGTTACCTCATAAGCATTCTTATAACTCTCCTCAATGATGGTGTCCATCAGCACCATTTCGCCTTCTGCTGCCAAAGTATGCTTAGACACAAGCATGTGGAAGAGTGCATAGTAGGTGCGATGCTTGGCATCGATGCTTGCTTGGGCAAAGAGGTCGTCGAGCGAAAACTGCAGATAGCTGCCTTTTGCCCACTTGTCTTTGTCGAAGAGGAACACGGTGTTGCCCGCTAACATCAAGATGAAGTGTGGACGACGTTCCTCGGGCAAGAGAAAGATATGCGTGATAGCTTTGTTGATGATGGCAGGAGATATTTTATAATGCTCGGTATCGAGGTTGAAGACATAACGCCATTGGCGGGCAGCATACTTTTGCTGTCCGCTAACTACCTCACTTTCATACTGCTGCTCGAACAAGCCTGCAGGTTCTTTCTCCTCGATTGGGATGAGGTTTTGCATCTCCATTATGAACATTTTAACTTGCTGACCTTGACGAATGACATGGCGCACGGGAATCATCTCTACTGGAGTAGACTCGTCGTTGACGACACAATGTTCCTGGTATGCATGGTCGGCATCATAACCAAGAACAGACAACAGACGTGTGTGGAAGTCGTGTGTCTTCTTGATGGCATCTTCCACACGTGGACGATCGTTGATGATGAAGTTCTTGTAGTCGTTATATTCCTGCTTCAGGCGAACGTAAGGACTGCAGATGTCCTTAACCTCATCGTTTGAAATGCCAGCGCACTTCTGTACCTTCTCGAAGAAGTCGTCGCTGAAATATCCCGATGGGAAATAGTCTCCTACATTCTGGATAAAACGATATTTTATATTGTCAGCCATAATAAGCTTGTTTAAATCGGGTTAAAAATTATAGAAAACAGCCAAGAGGCGCATATAAGGTTCAGCCTTGTCGAGCGAGAACATGTCCTTATAAAACTGGCTCGACTGGTCGCTGATTTTCTTTATTTCCTCTATTTCCTTGTCGTGATTGCGACGTGTAATCTTGATGTCATCAGAGTCTATCTGGAAGAGAGACTCTTCGGCATTGGTGGCCCAGAGATTGAGTTTCTTTTTGTAGGCTTCCAAATCCCTTTCCATCTTCTCTGCTATATCAAACTGTTTTTCCTTCATATAGAGTTCAGAGCCGAAGTCAATGGCACTCTTCAGGTTCTCCTGGAGCAGTTTGATATCCTTTTCTTGAACACCCTGCAGGAATCCATCTGTAAGCTGATATTGCTCAAGGAAATCAAACAGAGAAACTGGTTTGTCTCTCAATGCACCTTCCTTGTCGAGGGGTACGAGAAAGAACTTGCTGATAAGGTTCTGTCCCAGTCCGTTGGCATGACTACCATAGAACAAGTAATAACTCATGCCTGCGGGTATCTGTTCGCCCTTGACAACAAAAGCCTGATTCTTTGGTACCGATGCTGTGAACTTTGTAAGCAGATACTGAATGATTGGATGCAAGTCGTACAGCGGCAGGAATTTGCTCCAGTCGCCATTTTTGCTTTTGCGCGAATCAGCAATGGACTTATTCAGCGTGTGCTTGTCGGCACACAGACGGAAGATGTTGTCCGAGGGGATAGCCTCACGAGGAATATCAAACAACACATCAGTAAGTTCAGCATTATTCTTCACCTCTACATAAGGCACATCACCATCTTGCCATCGCACATCTCCATGATGGATGGAATCAATAGCCTCCAATTCATTGAAGAGATCTTTATAGAAATCCTCATCCGACTTGTAAAGCGACAATTTAGGCTCGAATATCTTTTCGGAGAGATGCTCTTTAGCAGGAGTAGTTGTAACCACGTCTGGACGTTTGAATCCACCACGCCGACGGCGACGTGCAGGTTGCAGGAAGTCTTCATCGCCCTTACGCAGGGCATCTGCAACCTCATCTTCCTCTTGTTTGCTGTTGTACAACTCCATGACGCTCATGGCATCGCCAAGAACATCATGCACCTCTTGCTCTTTCTCAAGAAGCTTGTCGAGAATGCGAAAATCTGTACGCAAATCTTCTTCCTGACCATTTGCCACAAGGTAGTAGATGACAGGAGTTTGCTTCTGACCATAGCGGTCGATACGGCCATTACGTTGTTCGAGGGTGATAAGACTCCAAGGTATGTCATAGTTGAACATTGTGTGACAGAAGTAGTGCAGATTGACACCTTGCGAACCTGAGTCGCTGGAGATGAACACGCGAATCTTACTGTCCTCCTTGGCGAAGTCGTTAACCATCTCTTCCTGCTCCGTATCAGAGAGAGAACCGTCGAAACGCTTCACCTGATTATCACTCAGACGAAATTCTTTCTTGATGCTCGCTTCAAGGAATTTCATTGTGGCTATTCGCTCTGTAAAAATTACGATACGCTCTTTAGGATTCTTCTTCCATATTTCCTTCAGTTTTTCACGGAAAGCCACATAGCGAGTGTCAATACCCGACGAGATATTGGCGTTAACCAGATCAAGAAGTTCCTTTACCTCGACGCTGTCATCCTTCTTGCTACGCTCGTCCAACGAGGCTTTTGCAGCATAAGGAGATGAGAGATAGCTCTTGAAAAGCGACAATGCATAGAGAGGATCACTACCATCTGCCTTGTTTACAGATTGGAAACGAGTGTGCTGCACCTTAAGGAACTTCTCTTCCTCAGGATGCAGATTAACTGGTATGCTTATAACCTTTCGGTTCTGGAATTGACCACGGATTCTTTCGTCCTCGATATCCTTCTTGAAACGGCGCACATAATAGGGCTTAACATCCTCTTGTGTATACTCACCACTACGAGGTATTGAGATGGGGTCAAGCATTCGCATGAGATTGGCAAACGACTCAGCATTGCCATTATGAGGTGTGGCTGATGTGAGAATCAGCGAATCGCACTTCTGCGCAAGGAACTGTGCAAGGTCGCCACGCAGACTGGTGTCGTTGGCAACCTTGTGACACTCATCAATCACAATGATATCCCAATGCGTCTTCTCCAGCCATGCACGAAAACGACCATTGTTTTTCAACGTGTCAATGGAGATGATGGTCTTGTCGTAATAGTCGAAGGGATTTTTATTAAGAGGTATTTCGTTCTGTATCTTGGCTACACCAACACTGTCAAGACGAACAAGGGGTATGGCAAAGCGGTTCCAGATTTCTTCCTGGAACTGTGCAAGGATGCTCTTCAGAGCACAGACGAGAATGCGCTTTCCTCTGCCACGACGAATCATTTCGCTGAGGAAAATGCCGACTTCAATAGTCTTACCAAGACCTACGCCATCTGCTATCAGAAGTCGAGGACGAGGCAATTCAAGAGCCTTCAGCGTGGGCTCCATCTGATATTCAGCAATATCAAACGCGCCACCTTGCGCTACGGTAATCTTCTGTGAGAAGAACGCATTGTTACGGATGGCTGTCTCGACAAGAAGTCTTGTCTTACGCCAACGTGGATCCTTATCTGCCACCAACTGAGTGTTGATAGGGCTGACAATCTCCATATTCTTGTCGATGCTTGTATCGAAAACAAAGTGATGATTCTTCACAAGTTCACTGATACCCGTGCAATGCAACAGATAGTTGCCATTCACATCGGGCTCAATGTTTGTGATGAGAAAGTCCTCACCTCTGACCGTTATTCTTTGACCAGCAGCATAATTTGCCATAACTGTATTTTTATTTTCGTTTGCAACACATCGTTCCGTAGTGCCGACAGGAATCTTATCTATATCACCCGACTCAAAGAGGCGGCGTGCATTGTCCGACGGCTTTTCGTCAATTTCCTTTGTTGTCATAATTGCTTTAGATTATTGTTTAGGCGATATATTGAGAAGTTTCTCCGCCTCTATCTCAATACGGCTCTTCTTCGTCTGCACGATAAGCGTCCTTACATCCACATCAAGAGCCTCTGCCACTTGTACAAGAGTTTCGAGGCTTGGTTGCGAACTGTTGGTACACCACTTGCTCACGGTGGCTGGGTCTTTACCCAATTCGTCTGCTAGCCACTTGGCTGTCCTTTTGTTTTCAACCAATACTATCTTGATGCGATTGATGTCTTTCTTTGCCATATCCTTTCATGTGTTTCTTGGTTTACAAAGGTAAAAATTATCTTGGATAATTAAGAAAGATAATGGAAATAATTATCCAAGTTATTGCGTTTTACACCAATCTCTCTATAAAGAAGGACTAAATAAAGTTTCCGCCATCACAATTCTGCTATTTTCTGCTCGTTTCTCACTGATTATAGCTACCTTTGCTTCATCAGAGCTACCGCAAAATAGCACAAAGAATAAGCGTGGTACGACAGGATATGTGCAACAGCTGATTATCAAGGAATTGAACTTCCCGAGGATATTCGGCTAAAGACCAAAGTACTGCTCGTACCGATTAAAGTGCAATGCGCTTGATTATCAAGGATGTGAAGATAGTGCATCGGGAAATAGAAAGGAAATGACAACAGCCTCTCCCCCTAATCCCCTCCCTGGTCGGGGAGGGGGAGGGGAGAGGCTATAAAACGACTATTATACATTATGATTATTCCAATTGTAGTATTAGCCGTTTCGGCTGTGTTTTTTGCTATCGGTCGGGTGCGTGCCGATGTGGTAGCACTTTGTGCTTTGTTAGCGTTGGTACTTACGAACGTGTTGACGCCTGCAGAGGCATTGGCAGGCTTTGCAAGTCCTGTGGTAGTGATGATGGCGGGGTTGTTCGTCGTAGGTGGTGCCGTGTTGCAGACGGGGTTGGCCAAGATGATGAGCGGTCGCATTATGGCGCTGGCGGGGCAAAGCAGTGGATCTATTTATTTGTTGGTCATGTTGGTGACGGCCGTTATCGGAGCCTTCGTGAGTAATACGGGTACGGTGGCGCTGATGCTGCCTATTGTAGTGAGTATTGCAGCGAGTGCGAGGACGAACGTTCGCACGTTGCTTATGCCTTTGGCTTTTGCCAGTAGTATGGGAGGTATGCTGACATTGATAGGTACACCGCCCAATTTGGTGATAGATGAAGCGTTGATCGAGGCTGGACATGAAGGACTGTCGTTCTTCTCGTTTTTACCCGTTGGCGTGGTGTGCATTATAGTCGGTGTGCTTGTTTTGTGGCCGTTGAGTAAGTATTTCTTATCGAAACGAGATGAAGCGGAGGAGACGAGTCGTGGCCGTAAGAGTCTAAATGATCTCGTAGGAGAGTATGGTCTTGACATAGAACTGACGCGTTGTCAGTTGGATACAACATCGCGCTTGGTGGGTATGAAAATGGCTGATGTCGACTTATACAATCAGTACGGCTTGACTATCTTAGAACGTCGACAAGAACGTATGGCGCAAACGCGATTGATGAAGAACGTAAGCCAGACTACGGTTGATGCCAATACGGTGTTTGAGACTGGTGATGTGCTTTACCTGTCGGGCGGTCGTGACCGCTTAAAAACATTTTTCGCTGACTATCAACTGAATGAATTGAAGGTTGCTGACAAAGACGAGAGTAGTGAGACGCAGTTAGAATTCTATGATATCGGTTTGGCGGAGTTGGTAATGTTGCAAGGGTCACGTTTAGTGGGGCGCAGGATTCGGAGCACCGCTTTGCGTGCGAAGTATCATATTAATGTGTTGGCCATTCGTCGGAAGGGTAAGTACATTCGCGAGGGATTGGCCGACGAGGTGCTTTCGGTGGGTGACGTGTTGTTGGTGCAAGGCAATTGGAGTGACATAGCACGCCTTGAGCGTGAGGAGGACGACTGGGTCGTATTGGGACAACCACTTGCTGAAGCTGCACAGGTGACCCTTACTTATCGTGCTCCCTTGGCTGGGGCTATCTTATTGCTCATGGTGGCCATGATGGTGTTCGATTTTATACCCGTTGCGCCAGTTACAGCAGTATTGTTGGCAGCTGTGTTAATGGTGTTGTGTGGTTGTTTTCGAAATGTTGAGGCGGCTTATAAGACCATAAATTGGGAGAGTTTGGTGTTGATAGCTGCTATGATGCCTATGTCGGTAGCTTTAGAGAAAACAGGAGCCTCGGCTTTACTCTCGCATACCTTGGTAGACGGCTTGGGCGTGGTCGGCCCTGTGGCTTTGTTGGCAGGTATTTATTTCACCACATCGCTGCTCACGCTATTTATTAGCAATACGGCTACGGCCGTTCTCATGGCACCTATCGCTTTGTCGTCGGCGGCAGAGATGGGGATAAGTCCTTATGCTTTCTTGTTTGCCGTAACGTTAGGAGCAAGTATGTGTTTTGCCTCTCCATTCTCTACGCCACCTAATGCGTTGGTGATGCAAGCGGGACGATACTCATTTATGGATTATATAAAGGTAGGTATTCCGCTTCAAGTAATAATGGGACTTGTTATGCTGATAGTTCTGCCTTTGCTCTTCCCGTTCTGAAAAAGGTGCGGTGAGCGTGTAAGCAACGCGTGAATATAGAATCAAAAGTAATGTCAGCAGGGGTGATGCTATTTATAGAGATTTGAAAGGGCAATACTATAAAAGTTGTCATTTGTGGAAAAAAACGGCTTAGGTGTTGGATAGGTTGTGATTGGGTGGTCCTGCGTAATGCGTGCTGGAAAGCGCGCGTTACGTAGGCGCATTTCGCAAGTTAGGCTGCGGCTCGGAAGTGTAAAAAAGAAAATTTTTTGATTTTCTTTTTGCACTTCTCTCGCCTTGCACTAACTTTGTCCCCCGAAACAAACTAGCACATACTTATAATATATTATGAGCAAGAATATTCGCTTAGAAGTAAGCAAGGCTACACAGTTTGTAGCTAATGGTGCTGTTGAAGCACTCGAATCACGTGTAAAGGCTGCACAGAAAGCACTCGAAGAGGGTACTTGCGCAGGTAATGACTTCCTTGGCTGGATGCACTTGGCATCAAGCATCACCCCCGAACATTTGGCTGACTTGAAGGCTACGGCTGCAGTGTTGCGCGAAAACTGCGACACGATCGTTGTGGCTGGTATCGGTGGTAGCTACCTCGGTGCGCGTGCTGTGATTGAAGCTTTGGGTAATAGCTTTGAATGGTTGACAAATGATGGTAAGAACCCCGTTATGCTCTTTGCAGGTAATAACATTGGTGAGGACTATCTATATGAGTTGACTGAATACTTGAAAGGCCGCAAGTTTGGCGTTATCAATATATCAAAGAGTGGTACGACTACTGAGACGGCTTTGGCTTTCCGTTTGCTTCGCAAGCAGTGCGAGGAACAACGCGGCATCGAAATGGCTCGTAAGGTAATCGTAGCCGTAACAGATGCGAAGAAGGGCGCTGCTCGTGTAACAGCTGATAAGGAAGGCTACAAGAGCTTTATTATTCCCGACAACGTGGGTGGTCGTTTCTCTGTCCTTACTCCCGTAGGTTTGTTGCCTATCGCTTGTGCAGGCTTCGACATTGAGGTTTTGGTAAAGGGTGCAGCAGATATGGAGAAATTGACTGCACCAGAAGTGCCTTTTGCAGAAAATCCTGCTGAACAATATGCTGCTGTGCGTAACGTTCTTTATGCTGAGGGCAAGAAGACGGAGATATTGGTTAACTTCCAACCTAAACTTCACTATATGAACGAGTGGTGGAAGCAGTTGTATGGCGAGAGCGAGGGTAAGGAAGGCAAGGGAATCTTCCCCGCAGCAGTTGACTTTACGACAGACTTGCACTCTATGGGGCAGTGGATTCAAGAGGGCGAACGTACAATCTTCGAAACAGTTGTTTCGGTTGAGACTCCTGAACACAAGGTGCTCTTCCCTCACGATGATGAGAACCTCGATGGCTTGAACTTCCTTGAAGGTAAGCGCGTTGACGAGGTAAACAAGATGGCAGAATTGGGTACTCAGTTGGCTCACGTTGACGGTGGCGTGCCTAACATGCGTTTGGTTGTAGAACGCTTAGATGAATATCATTTGGGTCAGATGATTTACTTCTTTGAACGTGCTTGCGGTATCAGCGGCTTGTTGCTTGAAGTAAATCCTTTCAACCAACCTGGCGTTGAAGCTTATAAGAAGAATATGTTTGCTTTGCTTGGTAAGCCTGGTTACGAAAAGGAAACTGAGGCTATTCAAGCTAAGTTGAAGTAATTGATTTGAACTTGTAACGAGTCGAAAAGTAGATGAGTTGACAAGTTGGCAAGTTGACGAGTTGACGAGTTAACGGGTAAGTTAGTATATATAAGGAGTAACTTACCTGTTAACTCGTCAACTTGTTAACTTGTAATCTCGTTAACTTGTTATATTATGTATTGTATATGACATTCAAGCAGCAAATAGATGCTTATCGGCAAAAGACGGGTAAGGGCAAGGCTACGCTAAAGGCGGTGTTGTTCGATATGGACGGTGTGCTGTTCGACTCCATGCCTCACCATGCCACATCGTGGGCAAAGGTTTGCACAGAGTTTGGCTTGCCAATGGATCCTGTCGAAGTATATATGAACGAGGGCCGTACTGGAGCTTCAACGATTAACTTGCTGACACATCGTTATTGGAATCGTGAGGCAACGCCAGAGGAGGTCGAGCAAATATATCAAGAGAAGTGTCGCCTCTTTAATGCTTGTCCTGAGGCTCCTAAGATGCCAGGCGCAGAGGAAGTGTTGCAGGCAGTAAAAGCAGCAGGACTGACGATTGTAGTTGTGACGGGGAGCGGACAGAAGTCGTTGCTCAATCGCTTAAATCATAATTTCCCAGGATATTTCACGCCAGAGCTAATCGTGTCGAGTAAAGATGTAAAGCATGGCAAGCCTCACCCTGAACCCTATCTTATGGGATTGGAGAAGGCTGGGGTAAAGTCTGAAGAGGCAATGGTAGTCGAAAATGCGCCATTAGGCGTGCGGGCAGCCGTAGCAGCAGGCATATTTACGATTGCAGTTAATACAGGTCCCTTGCCCGAAGACGCATTAACCAGCGAAGGAGCAAACACATTATTTGCTTCAATGACGGCTTTAGCTCATCATTTTAATCAACTCACAACGACATGGCAGGAATAGAGGAAGCAATATACAATCGTTCGGAACGCTTATTGGGTGCTGACGCAATGGAAGTGTTGGCAACGAAGCGCGTGATTATATTTGGTGTTGGCGGTGTGGGTAGTTGGTGTGCCGAGAGCCTGGTGCGTTCGGGGATTAAACACCTTACTATTGTTGACTCCGACCGCGTTTGCATTACGAATGTAAACCGACAAATTATGGCCACGATGAAAACGGTGGGTATGGTAAAGGTAGAAGCATTGAAGGAACGCCTGTTAAGTATTAACCCAAAGGCCGATATTACTGCTTTACAGAAGATTTACACTGAAAGCACAGCTGATGAGTTTTACATTGAGAATTATGATTACATTGTCGATGCCATAGATTCTTTGCAAGACCTGTCTCTTATACACATCTCCGAGCCCACGAGACGGAGCTACATCTCGT
>ENA-OZRS01000213-OZRS01000213.1-human-gut-metagenome-genome-assembly--contig:-NODE-213-length-14273-cov-4.642988_pt1 | contig 14273 bp, 9 predicted proteins | sample MGYA00243272_ERZ653951 | MGnify/ENA primary metagenome ERZ653951 (study PRJEB26926, sample SAMN06164475) | human gut metagenome | biome: ENVO:00009003; feature: ENVO:2100002; material: ENVO:00002003...
ATACGAGATGTAGCTCCGTCTCGTGGGCTCGGAGATGTGTATAAGAGACAGGACGCAGAGTGTCGCCCGTTGTGCTCAGCGCACCAGAGATCTGGCCGTCGGCACCCTCGGTCTTGATGATCATGCAGCCGAGGTAGAGCGGGTTCTTCACGAGTTCGCGAGCCTGCTCGATGGTCATGCCCTTCTTCTTGCGAAGCTCGGCGAGGAGCTCTGCAAACTCCTCAGCCTTCGGGTTGTTCAACGGGTCTACGATGGTAGCCTTGTCGATGTTGTGAAGGTCCCACTTTGCAGCGAGAGTCTTCAGCTCGTCGGGGTTGCCGATGAGGATAAGGTCAGCCAGGTCGTCAGCGAGGACGCGGTCGGCAGCCTTCAGAGTGCGCTCCTCTGTTGCTTCAGGGAGCACGATGCGTTGTTTGTTGCTCTTTGCGCGAGCTACAATGTGTTCAAGTAAGTTCATATATCTATGATTTAACTAAGTTCCGTATTCTTACAGTGTCTGCTTTACCTCAATCTCTGTGAAGGTCTCGAGCACGTCGCCCTGCTGTATGTCGTTGAAGTTGACGAGCGAGATACCGCACTCGAAGTTGGTAGCAACCTCCTTCACGTCGTCCTTGTAGCGCTTGAGGGCTGCGATGTCGGCTGTGTGAACCACGATACCGTCGCGGATGACACGAGCACGGTCGACACGGTGTACCTTGCCTTCTGTTACGTAGCAGCCGGCAACGGTGCCCACCTTCGAGATCTTGTAGACCTCGCGCACCTCTACCTGACCGGTGATAACCTCCTTCTTCACCTTGTCGAGCATACCGATCATAGCCGACTTGACGTCGTCGATAGCGTCGTAGATGACAGAGTAGGTGTTGATTTCAACGCCTTCCTGCTCAGCCAGCTTGCGTGCTGCGGCAGACGGGCGCACCTGGAAGCCCACGATGATGGCATCGGAAGCGTCGGCGAGCGTTACGTCGCTCTCCGAGATCTGACCTACTGCCTTGTAGATGACGTCCACCTTGATCTTCTCTGTAGACATCTTGATGAACGAGTCGGAGAGAGCCTCGATAGAACCGTCGGTATCACCCTTAACGATGATGTTAAGCTCCTTGAACGAACCGAGAGCGATGCGGTGAGAGATATCAGAGAGGGTGAGACGCTTCTGTGTGCGCAGGCCCTGCTCGCGCTGCAGCTGCAGACGCTTGTTGGCGATGTCGCGTGCCTCCTGCTCTGTCTCGAGCACGTGGAACGAGTCGCCGGCTGTCGGCGCGCCGTTCAAGCCGAGGATGATTGCAGGTTCAGCCGGACCTGCCGACTGTATGCGCTGGTTGCGCTCGTTGAACATAGCCTTGATGCGTCCCCATGATGTGCCGGCGATGATGTTGTCGCCCACGCGCAGCGTACCGTTGCTTACGAGCACCGTAGAAACGTAGCCGCGGCCCTTGTCGAGCGACGACTCGATGATAGAACCCGTAGCCTTGCGGTTAGGGTTGGCCTTCAGGTCGAGCATCTCTGCCTCGAGGAGCACCTTCTCCATGAGGTCGCTGATGCCGATGCCCTTCTTGGCGCTTATCTCCTGGCACTGGTACTTGCCGCCCCATTCCTCTACGAGGAGGTTCATGCTTGCAAGTTCCTCACGTACGCGGTCGGGGTTAGCACCCGGCTTGTCGATCTTGTTGATTGCGAACACCATCGGCACGTTGGCAGCCTGAGCGTGCGCGATAGCCTCCTTGGTGGTAGGCATCACGGCGTCGTCGGCTGCGATGATGATGATGGCGATATCCGTCACCTGAGCACCACGGGCACGCATAGCAGTGAACGCCTCGTGACCCGGAGTGTCGAGGAACGTAATCTTACGTCCGTCCTCCAACTGCACGTTGTATGCACCGATGTGCTGTGTGATGCCGCCAGCCTCGCCAGCGATGACGTTTGTCTTGCGTATATAGTCGAGCAAAGAGGTTTTACCATGGTCTACGTGACCCATCACGGTTACGATCGGAGCGCGCGGAACGAGGTCGTTCTCGTCGTCCTCCACCTCGGTTATTGCCTCCTGCACTTCTGCACTTACGTATTCTGTCTTGAAGTCGAACTCCTCAGCAACGAGGTTGATGGTCTCGGCGTCGAGGCGCTGGTTGATAGACACCATGATGCCCACGCTCATGAGCGTACCGATGACCTGGTTTACGCTCACGTTCATCATCGTAGCGAGTTCCGATACGGTAACGAACTCCGTCAGCTTCAGTGTCTTGCTCTCCTTCTTCTCCTCGCGCAGCTCCTCGTTCATCTTCTCCTGAGCAGCCTCGCGCTTCTCCTTACGATACTTGGCGCCCTTCTTGTTCTGGTTCTGCTTGTTAGTAAGACGTGCGAGCGTCTCCTTTACCTGGCGTGCTACGTCCTCATCGTTCACCTCAGCCGGCTTCTGCTGTCCGCCGCGGTTGCGGTTCTTCTTCTTGTTCTTGTTGCTTGTGCCGGCATTGCCGCCACCGTTCTGCTTGCCGCCGCCGTTGGGCTGGTTAGACGCAGCGTTGATGTCTACGCGCACCTTGTTGATGCGTTCGCGCTTCTTCTTGTCGCCGCGCTGCTGCTGCGCCTTGTCCTCACGCTCCTTGCGCTTCTCCTCCTTTGACTTCTTCTTCGGACGAGTGCTCTGGTTGAGCGTAGATAGGTCGATCTTGCCCAATACGTTCACCTTCGGCGCGTTGAGTATCTTCTTCTCGCTCTTTGTGGTGAAGATGCCTGTCTCTGTCTTCGGTGCTTCTGCCGGCTTCTCTGCGGCGTCCACCTTCTTTGGGGCGCTTGCTGTGTTGTTTACAACAGTCTTTGCTGCATCCTGTTTCTTTTCCTGCTTGTGCTCTTTGTTCTGACCCACAGTGTTCTGATTTTTGTTTTGATTGTCCACTTTAGCCTCTGTGCTTGCTTTCTGTGGTGCTTCGGAATTTGTTGCCGGCTTCTGACTTACGGCATTAGTCTTTGCCTGCGGCTCTTTATGAGTCTCAGGTGTTGCTGGCTTTTTCTGTGCCGGTTTCTTGTTCAGACTGTCCAGATCTATTTTGCCCAGCGGCTTGTACTGCTGCTGAGTAGACGATTTGAGGAGCGGCTCAGCCTGGGTCTCCTCGCTGCGTTTCTTCTCTTTCGGCTTCTTCTGCAAGAGTTTCTCGGCTTGAGAACGAACCTCCTTGTCCTGCTGGAAGGCTCCAGCGAGTGCGGCGTACTGTGCGTCGCTCAGCTTGAAGCTGGGCTCTGCCTTTACCTCTCCAAGGTCACTTCTTTTCTCAAGGAACTCCACTGCCGTCTGGAGCCCGATGTTCAACTCTCGTAATGCTTTGTTTAACCTGATGCTCATATTTTGCTGTTTTAAAAGTAAAAGAGTAAAGGAGTAAAAAAGTAAAACGTCTGCCTACCTCTGCTTCGGCCTCGTGCCCTTTTTCGGGGCGTTGCGTGGAGAAAGCTACCCGCTTTACGTCTTTCCTTTTCCTTATAAAATTTGTTTATAAATATGTTAGTGTGTAGATACTCGCTAAGGGAGCTTCAAAAACCATGCGGTTTTGAGACTCCCTTATATGTGTATCTTGATTACTCGAATTCGGCGCGCAACACCTTCAGCACGTTGTCGACAGTCTCCTCTTCGAGGTCTGCCTTCTCAACGAGCATGTCGCGCGGAGCGTTGAGCACTGCCTTGGCTGTGTCGAGACCGATGCCCTTGATGGCGTCGATAACCCACTGGTCGATCTCGTCGGCGAACTCGTCGAGGTAGATGTCCTCGTCGGCGTCCTCTTCAGACACTTCGCGGAATACGTCGATGGTGTACTCTGTGAGCAGCGATGCGAGCTTGATGTTCAGACCGCTGCGGCCGATGGCGAGGCTCACTTCCTCTGGTTTCAGATATACTTCTGCCTTCTTGTTCTCCTCGTCAATCTTGATGCTCGACACCTTAGCCGGTGAGAGCGCACGCTGGATGAAGAGCTTTGTGTTGCCGGTGTAGCAGATGACGTCGATGTTCTCGTTGCAGAGCTCGCGTACGATGCCGTGAACGCGGCTACCCTTTACGCCGACGCATGCGCCTACCGGGTCGATGCGGTCGTCGAAGCTCTCTACCGCTATCTTGGCGCGCTCACCGGGGATGCGTGCGATGCGGCGGATGGCGATGAGGCCCTCTGCGATCTCGGGCACTTCTGCCTCAAGCAGGCGCTGGAGGAACATCGGGCTGGTGCGCGAGAGGATGATCTTCGGGTTGTTGTTCTCGTTGTCAACGCGCTCGATGACGGCGCGTATTGTCTCGCCCTTGCGGTATACGTCTGCCGGAATCTGCTCTGCCTTCGGGAGGATAAGCTCGTTGTTCTCGTCGTCTACCACGAGCACCTCGCGCTTCCATACCTGGTAAACCTCGGCTGCGATAACCTGGCCTACGCGGTCCTTGTATTTGTTGTAGAGCGAGTCGTGCTCGAGCTCAAGAATCTTCGAAGCGAGAGTCTGGCGCAAGTTGAGGATGGCGCGGCGACCGAACTTGGCAAAGTCGACACGCTCCGACACGTCTTCGCCCACCTCGTAGTCGGGCTCTATCTTGCGTGCCTCCTTGAGCGACACCTGCTTGTTCTCGTCCTCTACCTCTCCGTCAGCCACTACCACACGGTTGCGGTATATCTCGAAGTCGCCTTTGTCAGGGTTTACGATAACGTCGAAGTTCTCGTCGCTTCCGAATATCTTTGCGAGAACGTTGCGGAAGCTCTCCTCCAAAACGCTTACCAAAGTAGTGCGGTCGATGTTCTTTGTCTCCTTAAACTCCTTGAAAGAGTCGAACATGCTCACCACGTCGTCTTTTTTAACTGCTGCCATAGCTTATTTGAAATTTATTAAGTATTTTGTATATTTCACTTTGTCCATCTGGAAGGTGTGGTCTGTGTCTACGAGCTGCGGGCGCTTCTTGCCTTCCACCTTCTGCTTCTCCTGCACCGTCACAGTGAAGTCGTTGCCTTCAACGGCTTTGAGCACACCTTTGTACTTCTTTCCGTCGGCGTTGAGCACTTCCACGTCCTTGCCTACGAAGCAGTGGTACTGCTGAGCCACCTTGAAAGGCTGTCCCAGTCCGGCTGATCCTACTTCAAGTTCATAGTCTTCTTCGTCGCGGCTGAGGTGGTCTTCGATGAAACGGCTCAATTCTACGCAGTCTTCAATCCACACGCCGTCGGCATGGTCAATTTCTACTACGATACGGTCGTCGGGGCTTATCTCGATGTCAACAAGGAAATACTCCTTGCCGTCAAGCCACTCTTCTACGATACTTCTTACGGTGTCTTTGTTTATCATATATTGCATTTATAAATAAAAATGAGGAGCTCTCTCGGAGCCCCTCATTCCACTGAACGATGCAAAATTACTAATTTTCTGCAACGTCTGCAAATATTTAAAGAGTTTTCTACCCTGTTTCGTGCGTTTTATCGTCTAAGCCACGGCTCCGGGTTGAGTCGGGTGCTGTTCTTGTGCAGCTGGAACTGCAGTATGCCTTCGCCGCCGACTGCTCCGAGCGCCTGACCGGTCGACACCTTCTGGTCTTTATGCACGCCTACCGACGTGAGGTTGCAGTAGACCGAGATGTAAACGCCGTGGCGCACCATCACGAGCCACTGTCCGCCGATGCCGTACACCGCACTTACTATGCCGTCGTATACGGCGCGTGCCTGGCAGCCTGGCTGTCCCTTGATGTTGATGCCCTTGTTGTCGAGCGTCACGCCGCGCAGACCCTCGATGGTGTTCTGTCCGTAGTGCGACACGATGCGGTAGCCGCCCGATACAGGCATTGGCAGACGTCCGCGGTTTGCCTCGAAGCCGCCCGACATCATGCGGTCTAACGACGACACGGTGTAGGTCTGTTCCACTTCGCGCTTGGCGTTGGCAAGTTCTTTCGTAGAGCGGCGCTCGTCTGCCTTTGCCTTGCGCTCTATAGCCTCGCGCTGAGCCTCTGCCTCGCGAGCCTGCTGCTCGGCGCGTTCCTTCTGCTGTGCTGTGGCTTCGCGAGCACGCTGCTTGGCGCGTTCCTCAGCCTCGCGAGCTTCGCGCAGTCGGCGCTCGTTCTCGGCGCGTGCTCTTTCTGCCTCGGCACGCTTGCGAGCCAACTCCTCCGCACGGCGCTTCTTCGCAGCGGCGGCTTCGGCAGCCTTGCGACGTGCCTCTTCCTCGGCACGCTTGCGCGCCTTCTCCACTTCTATAGCGACGAGTCGGTCTATCTGCGCATTGAGGGCGCTGGCGTCCTTACGCTGCTTAGCTATTACGCTCTGTATAGTCTTCTGCTGCTTCTGCAGCGAGTTGACCATAGTCTGCTGTTCGCTCTGCTTGCTTTCGAGCGCACGGTGTTCCTGTCTGCCCTTGTTGAGCATCACGTTCTTCTGTCCGCGCACCTGCTGCAGCTGCTTCTGCTTTTCGTTCACCTGCAGCTGCTTCGACTTCACCATCTCGCCCTGAGCCTTCTGCCACGACGAGTATTCGCGCACGAAGCGCAGACGGCGGTACATCTCGGTGAGACTCTTCGCCGAGAAGATGAACATCAGGCGGTCCTGCATGGTGTGTTGTCTTGAGATGTAGCGCATCGACTTAACGTACTTCGCCTTGCGGTCCTTCAACTGCTGCTGCAGTGTGGCGAGCTGGGCGTTGAGCAGTCCGATGTTGCCGTCGAGGTGCGTGATGTCGCGCTGTATGCCGTCGATGTTCTGCTTGTGGCGGTCTATCTCGCTGTTGAGGATGAGCAGGTCGTTGAGGCGTTTCTTTACGTCGGCTTTGTTGGCGCGCAGAGCCTCCTCCTGTTTCTTTATCTCTTTCTGAATGCCCGAGCACTTGCTCTGCAGTCCGCGAATCTCGGCTGTAGAATACTTTGCGTTGTTCTGCTTTGTGCTTCTCTTCTTCTTTGTATCGGTCTTCTTGCGCTGTGTTGTTTTCTTTTTTGCAGCGGTGGCGTGTTTTCTTGCCGTCGTTGTCTTCTTGCGCTGAGTGGTTGTCTTCTTTGCGGCGGTTGTCTTGCGCTGCTGTTGCTCGGCGTTGATGCCGTTCGCCGTGCAGGGCAGGGCGAGAGCTATCAGGGCGGCGAGCATTATGTTTATTAACTTCTTCATTCTTGCGACGTGTTTATTGCATCAATTGCGCTGCGTTTTTTACTGCAGCGATGTTATCTTGCGGAGCAGTTCGTCTACCTCCACCTTGCGATACTTCGACGACACCTCGGTCTTGGCGTCCCAGTCGGCGCTGGTCTTCGGCGCAGACATCTGCAGCGTCACCTGCGCTGCATGGTTCTTGCCGCCGTAGTTGGTGTTGAAGCCGAACTGCTGCGTCATCGGGAACTTCTTTGAGCCTACGATCTTGAAGTCGTCGTAGCTCCAGGCGAGCGACGATGTGCCGTGCGCAGCGCTGCGATACGAGATGTCGGCGTTCTTGATGAGCGCCGTGGCTGCGTCTACGCTCCACTTGAATGTCATGTTGCCGCTTGAGAGCGACACAGGCACACGCGAACCAGCGGCAGTTATGTCTGCTGCGAACTTCTTCAGGTCGGCGGCAGACAGGTGCTTGGCGCCGGGTGCCGTGAGCTGGTTCCAGAACAGCGACTGCAGGCTGTAGAACGAGATGCCGTTGTTGGCGAGGAAGCTCACCTCCGAATACGAGGCCTTTATGTACTCCTTATGGTAGCGGTCGATGAGCAGCACATAGTCGGGCGTGAACTCGATGCGAGCGAGTTCGCTGCGCAGGATGGGCATGAGCAGCTGGATGCGTATGCACTCGTCCTTGCGCATGCTGAGCTTAGCGGGCACCGTAATCTCCTTGCTGCCCGTCTTCAGCGTGAAGTCGCCACTGGCGAGTATATTCGCTGTGGTGGCGTTGTTGTCGGCAATGCGCTGCACGAACTGCAGCGACTGCTTCTCAGTCGACTTCTCGGTCTGTGCGTGTGGCAGCGAGGGCAGTTTTGTACCGTCGGTGATGGTCTTCTTGCTCGCACATGAAGCCATGAGCAGCATAGCCATGGCTATCGGGGCGTATCTTAATATCTTCTTCATCTTATTATTGTTTTCAGTTTCGTTTCGTGGACTTTTCTGTTTTGTTCGGTGTATGCATGCCGCGGCAGTGTCGTTGCACTACTTCAGCTTGCGTGTCTTTATCTTGCGTTCGAGCTGAGTCTTGTCGCCTCCGCTCTCAATCGCCTTCTGCCAGTATTCTACGGCTTTCTGCTTGTCGCCCGTCATCAGATAGATGTCGCCGGCGTGTTCCCAAAGCACGTTGCTCGGGTCCTTGTCGTTGGCGAGAGTGAGGTCGATGTACGCCTTCGCCTCGTCGTAGCGCTTCTGCAGGAACAGGATCCAGGCGTAGGTGTCGAGGAATGTGGCGTTCGTAGGTTCCTCCTTCAGCGTCTTCAGACTCATCTCTGCCGCGCTGTCGAGGCGTGTGTTCTGCATCGAGAGATAGTAGGCGTAGTTGTTGAGCACCTGCACGTTGTCAGCCTTCATCTTCAGCGCCTCCTCGTATGCACCGAACGCCTCGTCGTACTTGCCGTTACTGTAGCTGATGTCGCCGATGAGTCCGTACATGTCGGACGCCATAGTGCGCTGTGTCTCGTCGGCGTTGCTGAGGTCGACGGCGCTGAGTCCGCGTTTGAAAGCGTCGTAAGCCTCAGCGTCCTTGTCCTGCTGCACGTAGGCGAGTCCCATAAAGTAGTAGAACATAAGCTCCTCGGGTGTGTATTGTATGCCCTTGTCGCAGAGGTCGACCACCTCGTTCCACTTCTTCTCCTCCCACAAGTTCTGCGTCAGCGTGAGTCGGGCAGAGAGGTTGTCGGGCTCGAAGGAGAGCGTGTGAGCGTATGCGGCGTTGATGCTGTCCTGCGGCATCTTCTTCAGACGCATGTACACAGCCTTGAGGTTAGACAGGTCGGCGTTGTGCGGTGCTGTGCGCATCACGCGGTCGAAGATGTCGAGCACGATGGTCGAGTCGCCACCCTGCTCCTGCTCGTTCTCACGAATGGCCTGCTGCAGCATGGACAGCTTCGTCTTTATGTCGGTCTGCTTGCTGAACAGTATGTCGTCGCGCAACTGTCGCGCTTTTGCGTCGTCGCCCGTGTTGCGGTAGTAGTCGTAGAGCGAGTTCAGTGCGAACTCGTTCTGCTTGTCGTCCTGCAGCGCACTCTCGAACCACTTGAACGCCTCGTTCTTGCGGTCGTGCTGCATGAGCCAGTTGCCGAGCATCACCTTGTACGACGGTTCGTTGGGATGGTCGTCGGTGAGCGCTTTCAGTATGCGGTAGGCGTTCTTCTTGTCGCCCTGCTGTTCGTAGATGCCCATGCGCATGAACGAGATGTCCTCGCTCGGTCCGTCTGCCTGCTCCATGCGGTCTACGGTGGAGAGCATCTTCGCATAGTCTTTCTTCGCATCGTAAAGGCGAACCAGAATCTCGAGCACATCGCTGCGGTCGCGGTGGTGGGCGTAGAGCTGTTCGTAGGCTTCGATGGCGCGGTCGTACTCGCGCTGGTGTATGTATGTCTCGGCTACGTTCTCCAGATAGTTGTCGTTGTCGGGCTGCAGCTCGGCAGCTCGGCGCATATACTCGATGGAAAGCGAGTCGTTGCCGCGTTTGGCGTATGCTATAGCCTGCGAGTAGTAGACCTCGGCGGCGTCGGGCCGCATCTTGCGGCACTGCTCGAGCAGGTCGAAGGCTGTGGAGTCGCTGTCTATCTGTCGGCACACGGCGTCGAGATAGAGTCGGTCGAAGAGCGGTGTCTCCTTCAGCAGCGAGTCGGCTGAGATGCTCATCGTGTCGCACTTCTGGTCTACTGCTGCTCCCGTGCGCGCTCCGCCTATTGCGAAGAGAGGGGCGATGGCTGCCAAAGCTATCACAAAGAGTATGATTTTCTTCATTTTTCTTCTTCTTTAATTGTTTGGAAGTGAATTGCCGATGGAGGGCTAACCGTAGGAGGCTTACTTCACTCCGGTATGTCCGTATCCGCCCTCGCCGCGCTCGGTTTCGTCGAGTTCCTCAACGATGCAGAACTCGCCCTGCTCGTGGCGTGCGATTACCATCTGTGCGATGCGCTCGCCGGCTTCAATCACGAACGGCTCGGTAGAGAGATTGATGAGCAGCACGCCCAGCTCGCCACGATAGTCGGCGTCGATGGTGCCGGGCGAGTTGAGCACGGTGATGCCGTGCTTGAAGGCCAAGCCCGAACGGGGACGCACCTGCGCCTCGTAGCCCTCGGGCAGCGCAATGTGCAGTCCGGTGGGGATGATGCGGCGCTCCATAGGCTGCAGGGTGATGGGCTCGGTGATGTTGGCACGCAGATCCATGCCTGCGCTCTGCGGTGTGGCGTACGCCGGAAGCTGCTGCGTTCCGCGGTTCACTATCTTTATCTTTACCATTATGTGTTTCTATTTTAGTTTGTGACGTAATGTTTCAAACTGCAAAAGTACTTAATTATAACGAGATAACGCTGTTTTGGAGTATTAAAAAACTGGAAATGGCGACGCCGACTGCGCAATCTTCTTGTCTATTCGGAATAATAGTTTTAATTTTGTGCTATAAACGATAAAATAAAACCACTATGGCAATGAACTGGCAACAACTCATATCTAACAAGCGTCTCGGACAGGAACTGCGCCACCCTGAGCGCCACGATGACCGCTCGGAGTTCAAGCGCGACTACGACCGCCTTATCTTCTCGGCGCCCTTCCGCCGCATGCAGAACAAGACTCAGGTGTTCCCGCTGCCGGGCAGCATCTTCGTGCACAACCGACTGACTCACTCGCTCGAAGTGGCGAGCGTGGGCATGTCGCTTGGCAACGACGTGGCGCGAGCCTTGAAGCGTGTTCGTCCCGAACTCTCTGGTACGCTCTTCGAGGAGCTTGGCACCATCGTGAGCACGGCGTGTCTGGCGCACGACATGGGCAATCCGCCGTTCGGTCACTCCGGCGAGAAGGCTATACAGGCGTTCTTCCGCGAGGGTCGCGGACTGGCGCTGAAGCCTCGTGTGTCGGCGCAGATGTGGGAGGACCTCACGCACTTCGAGGGCAATGCCAACGCCTTCCGACTGCTCACGCACCGCTTCCACGGGCGACGCGACGGCGGTTTCGTGATGACTTACTCTACGCTGGCTTCCATCGTGAAGTATCCTTACTCGAGCGAGTGCGCCGGCAAGAAGGGCAAGTTCGGCTTCTTCTGCTTCGAGCAGGAGGCGTTCCAGCGCATCGCCGACGACCTCGGCATGCTGCGCCTCTCGGCTGAGGGCGAACCGCTGCGCTATGCACGCCATCCGCTGGTGTATCTTGTTGAGGCTGCCGACGACATCTGCTACGAGATAATGGACATCGAGGACGCTCACAAGCTGCGCATCCTCTCCTACGACGAGGCGAGTGGTCTGCTGCTGGACTTCTTCGGCGACGACGCGCGCCGCCATATCCTCAACCGCATCGACGAGGAGGGCATCACCGACAACAACGAGAAGATTGTGTACATGCGTGCTTGCGCCATCGGACTGCTCGAGAGTGAGTGCGCGAAGGCGTTCGTGCAGCACGAACAGGAGATACTCGAAGGCGCGCTGCAGGGCTCGCTCATCGACCATGTGTCTCCGCTCGTGAGCGCCGCCTACCGCCATTGCATCGAGGTGAGCGTGCAGCGCATCTACAACTCTAAGCCGGTGCTCGACGTGGAGCTGTCGGGTTATAAGATTATGGAGACGCTGATGGATACGCTCATCGAGGCTGCCACCGAGCCCGGCAAGTTCCACTCGGAGCAGTTGCGCAAGCGCTTCAGCAGTCAGTACGACATCAACAGCGACGACTTCGAGACGCGTGTCATGGCTGTCATCGACTTCATCTCGGGCATGACCGACATCTTCGCGCTCGATATCTATCAGAAGATACAGGGTATCTCGCTGCCGATCGTATAGGGTGCGGCATGCTGCGGTGTTCTCCCACGGATTTCACAGATGCACACAGATTGTTAGGGTGCGTAGAATCAACAACGGATTTATCGGATTAAACGGATTTTTTGGGTGTCTTCAAGGGGGTGCACTTGTCTCCGCTCGGCTTTGCCGCTTGCCAGAGCAAGAAGTGCACCAACCGAGTACATGAATGCCGTTTGCTTTGTTGGTGCAGCTGAGACAGCTGCACCCCCTGGAGGTTAGTGGCTGCGTGGAGAGTGTGTCAAAACTAAAATATTTGGCAAATTGAATAGCAAACGGTTCTAATCGTAGTCTCCTACAGTTAGCCATTCATCACAATTCTATAGTTTTGCCCCCTCCTATGTTTAAATCAAGAGCTTTCGAGTAGTAGCACAGCTAATCATAACTCTCAACTCTCAACTCTCAATTCTCAACTCTCAACTAAATCGCTTCCGTTTTCTTCTTCAACCACTCGCGATGCTCTTCGTCGAGCATCGGTGCCAAACGCTCGTACACCATTGCGTGGTAGGCGTTGAGGCACTGGCGTTCCTCGTCGCTGAGCATGCTTGTCATTATCGGCTTAGTGTCGATAGGGCAGAGCGTGAGCGGCTCGAAGCGCAGGAAGCGTCCGAACTCGGTCGTCACGTAAGGCACGGTGAGCAGCGTGTTCTCGATGCGCACGCCGAAACGTCCGTCGAGATACAGCCCCGGCTCGTCGGTAACGGTCATTCCCTCCACCATCGGCGCCCCGCGATACTCCTGGCGAATCTGGTGAGGACCCTCGTGCACGCTGAGATAAGAGCCTACGCCGTGTCCCGTGCCGTGCATGAAGTTCATGCCCTCGCGCCACATCGCCGTGCGTGCCACCGCATCGAGCTGCGTGCCCGACGCCGAACGTGGAAAGCAGAGGTTCTGCAGCGCCAAGTGACCCTTCAGCACCAGCGTGTAGACGTGGCGCTCGCGGTCGCTGACGTCGCCAAGAGCTATTGTACGGGTGATATCCGTCGTGCCGTCGCTGTACTGTGCGCCACTGTCGAGCAGCAGCAAGCCTTTCGGTTCGAGCTTAACGTCGCTGAGCGGCGTCGGTTCGTAGTGAACGATGGCGGCATGGTCGGCGTAAGCGGCGATGGTGTCGAACGAGATGTCGCGGAAGAGCGGTTGCTTGGCGCGCAGCTCGTACAGCTTCGCACTCGCCGTGAGTTCCGTCTGATAGCCCTTCGGCACAGCCTCCTCCAGCCACTTCAGAAACTGCACCATAGCCACGCCGTCGCGCTCCATAGCACGGCGGAAGCCCTCGCACTCCGTGTGATTCTTCACCGCCTTCATGGCAGGTATTGGCGACGGCGCAGAGAGCACGGTGAAGTTGCCGCGCGGCTGCGCCAGTGTGCTGTTCACCGTCGAAGGGTCGATGAGCATCGTCGGCGCGTCGCAGTCGTTGAGCGCCGCAATGATATTGCTGTAGTCGTCGATGGCTACGCCTTCAGCGCGCAGATAGTCTTTCACCTCCGCCGTTAGCTTCTCCTCCTTTATATATAATGTAGCGCTCTCCTCGCAGATGATGAGCCACGCCACGAACACCGGCGTGCAATGAACGTCGGAGCCGCGCAGGTTGAGCGTCCACGCTATGTCGTCGAGCTGCGTAACGAGCATGCAGCTTGCTCCCGCGCGGCGCATCTCGTTGCGTATGCGGCTGAGCTTTTCAGCCACCGACTCGCCCGCATATTCCAGCGGGGGAATCTCCACCTTGTTAAGCGGCACCGGCGGACGGTCGGCCCACACGCGGTTGAGTATGTCGAGATTGGTGCGCAGCGTCAGTCCGCCGGCATGTCTCAGCTCAGCCTTCAGCCCTTCAGCCTCGCCCTTCGAGATGCACATGCCGTCGATGCCCACCTCGGTAGGCTCGCCGTCGTGCACTTCGCGCGCCAGCCAGTCGGCAATGCTGGGTGTGCTCTCCATGCGCTCGCGCATCAGCTGGAACTCGGTGCCCTCGAGCTGCTGTTCGGCAGCAAGGAAGTAGCGCGAGTCGGTCCAGAGCGCAGCCGAATGGAGCGTGACCACAGCCGTGCCAGCCGAGCCGTCGAAGCCCGATATCCACTTGCGTCCCTCCCAACGTTCGGGAACATACTCACTCATGTGCGGGTCGGCACTCGGGAAAATGAACGCCGAGAGCCTTTCGCGCCGCATCTCCTCGCGCAATGCGGCGAGTCGATCGGCTATAGTAAACTTTGTATCTGTCATATTATAATTATTAGGTGCTGCAAATATACAGATTTTAAGATTAAACAACACTATAATTTTCGATAATCGTTTGTATATTTCAAAAAAGTTGTATCTTTGCAGTTAGTAAACGAAATTCAATTATTAATATAATAACTGTCTCTTA
>ENA-OZRS01000216-OZRS01000216.1-human-gut-metagenome-genome-assembly--contig:-NODE-216-length-14127-cov-11.869599_pt1 | contig 14127 bp, 10 predicted proteins | sample MGYA00243272_ERZ653951 | MGnify/ENA primary metagenome ERZ653951 (study PRJEB26926, sample SAMN06164475) | human gut metagenome | biome: ENVO:00009003; feature: ENVO:2100002; material: ENVO:00002003...
TCTTCAGAAATTTCTTCTTGTTGGAATTGATCAGCGCATGTCTGAACAACGACATAAAGTTATATGCCATTACAATGAAGTTTCCACATGCCTCTGTTGCCCAGAAGTTATTTGTGACAAAATCATCGATGGAGAAATCATTCTTCAATTCTTTTATCCTATTCTCAGAATCCGCCCTTCCACGATATGAGTCATATACAATCTTGGCCGGCAGGTCAAGGTCTGTTACAAAGCAGCTGTATCGGTATTTTCCGAAATCCTGCTCATCCTCAAAAAGCTCCAGTTGCTTGATTTGCTTTCCTGCAGCTTTAGGGCGCTTCTCTATTTCTTGCCTGACCATCACAATGCGTCTAGGCTTCTCCCAACCATTTGCCTGATAGATGGTTTCGGATATTTCCAATCCGTCTGTCAACTCTATCCATTTGCGTTCATGGGTAAGACTGTACTTTATGCGATTATTGAAACGGCAGGCAATGATATAGTGTAACCCTTTCATTTCCAGATAGTCAAGTATTTCCTTTGCAAAGAAACCGCTATCCATGCGGACCAGTCCAACACGTTTGCCCTCAAGTTTTGAGAGCGTGTCCTCAAGAAATGACAGATAATTGGTACTTGCGGATGTGTTGCCTGGACGTAGCCAGTAATTTGCTATCATCCTTACATCGGAAACGAATGCAAGGAGAGGATGATGCGAGAGTCGTCCAGGACGTTTGGGGTTGTATCCTTTGGCTGCTCCTTCCTGACTTCCCTCACGGACCATCACTGTAGAATCGAAGTCTAAAGTGTAGTTGTCGAACTTCAACTCGGAGAAAAACCAACGGAACAAATTTCCGAAAACACGCTGGTTGACAGCTTGAGAGAATTTATTGAGATAGCGCTGGTATGCACGATGGTCTGCTCCACGTTCCCATCCTAATAGGTCACATAGTGCAGCGTCATAACGAACCACGTCAAGATGGCCAAAGCAACTTGCGCCACACCACACACCTGCAAACAATCCCAATATCAACTGGATTGGTTTGTAACCACGGTTGGAACCTTGAAGAGGTAAACCACTTTGCATAACATGCTCTTCAAAATGGCATTTCTCAAGCATTTTGAAGAACAGGGAAAGACCACCAAAAGGTGTTATTTCCTTATTTACAAACTTTATGTCACAGTTTCGCATCGGAGTATATTCTTTTTTTCGTGGTAAAGTTAGTAAATATTTATGAATCAAGCATATACAAAGCTGTTTTTCTAATGGCGGTCATTAGAAAATGACAAGAAACTTTTTCTAATGACCGATTTGGGTTTAATTGCTTAACTTTGTATTTGTTAAGCTTTAACACCGCAAATAATATGAGTGCTTATGATAAAAAACCTGTCTTTCTGATTGCTTTAGCTCTTCTCGTAGCATGCTTGTCGTGCGGACACGACGACCCAGACGTGCCACCTACGCCCATCGAGCCCCCTACGCCCACCGAGCCAGACAAGCCTACCGAGCCAGACAAGCCTACCGAGCCAGACAAGCCCGATAAGCCCGACGAGCCAGACAAGCCCGCGGCACAGATACCTATAAATATCAGCGCCACGATAACCCGCGCCACGGAGGAGGCGTTCGAGAGTGGCGACCGTATAGGGCTGTTCGTCGTCAACCGCAATGCAGACGGCAGCGCGGCGATGCTGAAACCCTTGGGCAATCACCTCGACAACATGCCGTACACCTATACCACGACATGGAACGCAGAAAAGACAGTATACTGGAAGGACGCTCAGACGCATGCCGACTTCTATATGTATTATCCCTACACGCAGACAGTGGCAAGCGTGAGCGCAATGCCGTTCGGCGTCAGTGCCGACCAGAGCAGTCTGGGCGCATACAAGTCGTCCGACCTTATCGTAGGTTCCACGTTCGACGCCGCTCCATCGGCATCGCCGGTGAACATCGCGGCACGTCACCTGATGAGTCAGGTGGAGATAGTGCTCAAGGCAGGTGCCGGATATAGCGAAAGTTCGCTCGCAGACGCGGATGTGTCGGTGAAGATGAACAATCTCGCCACCTCTGCCACCGTCGACCTCGCCACCTCCACGGTAAGCGCCAACGGCAGCGTGCGCAGCCTCACGCCCTATAAGGACGGCGCCGTCTACCGCGCCTTCGTCGTGCCGCAGACCGCCACGGGCAACAACCTCATAACCATCACCGTCGACGGCGCCGACCACAACTTCTCGAAGACCGTCACCTTCGTCGGCGGCAAGCGCCACACGCTCACCGCCACGCTCAGCAAGGAAGGCGGCGGACTGAGCGTGAGCATCAGCGCATGGGAGAGCGACGGCGTGGATTACGGCGGTGTGGCAAGCTGACGCGGTAAAGAAACAGAAACGATTAAAAGAACATTGCATTTGATATGACCCATACGAATCACAAGAACTTCAATATATACACAGCTGTACTGATGCTTTGCATTCTGCTTGCTGCCTGCTCCGACTCGTTGTTCGACGGCGACGGCGGCAAGCTCAACGGCGAAGACCGCATACAGCTATCTGGCAGCATCGAGCAGTTGTCGCTGACACGTGTCGGCGACAACGGCTTCTGCGACGGAGACGTGATGGGCGTCTACGTCGTCGACTACAACGGCGGCACGCCCGGCACTCTGAAACCCAGCGGCAACCGTTGCGACAACGTGCGCCACACGTTCGACGAAGCCAACAACCAGTGGGAACCCGCCTACGACATATACTGGAAAGACAAGCACACTCACATCGACGTTTACGGCTACTATCCCTTCGCCAACCCCGAGAGCATCGACGACTATCAGTTTGAGGTGCAGAAAGACCAGAGCCGCGCTTCCGCCGACGGCGAGATGGGCGGCTACGAGGCGAGCGACTTCCTTTGGGGCAAGGTGGGCGACGTGGCTCCCACGACCAGCGTCATCCGTCTGCCGCTGTTCCACCGCATGTCGAACGCCCGCGTCACCCTGATTCAAGGCTCGGGCTTTGCCGACGGCGAGTGGGCTAACACCGAGAAGATAGTGCTTGCGCCCAACCTGGTGCGCAAGGCGAGCATCGACCTTGCCACCGGCGAGGTGAAGCCCTCAGGCAGCGTGGAGAGCACAGCCACCATGCCCTCGCGCGTCGACGACGAATGGCGCGCCATCGTGGTGCCGCAGACCGTCAGTGCAGGCACCACGCTCTTCAGCATCACCATCGGCGGCATGCCCTACAAGTTCGTGAAGAACGAGGCGCTCACATACGTATCGGGCAAGATGATGAACTTCAGCATCCGCGTAGACAAGAAAGCAGCCAGCGGACAGTATCACCTCACACTCGTGAACGAGAGCATCACCCCGTGGGAGAACGACCTCGTGAGTCACGACGCCACAGCCAAGGAATACGTCATCGTGAACTCTACCGCCGGACACCTCAAGGAAGCCATTGCTGCTGCCAACAAAGACCTTACCAAGCTGAAGCACCTCAAAGTGAAAGGCACCGTCAACGCCTACGACTTCCATATCATGCGCGACAGCATGTTCTCGCTCACGGCTCTCAACCTGAAGGAAGTGAGAATAAAAGCCGGCAATTGGAAATCTAAAATTATGTGCGAGGACGACGAGATGCCTACCCAGTGCTTCGAGTATAAACGACTCCTGACAAGCATTGTGTTCCCTGATGTGCTAAAGAAGATCAGAGGTTCTGCCTTCCATGCAAGCGGACTTTCCGGATCGCTCAACATTCCGGAAGGCGTGACCGACATCGAAAACGGAGCCTTCGAGAATATCCCCACACTCAACGGCACGCTGTCGTTGCCGTCTACACTCAAAAGAATAACCGGCGTAAACACTTTCTTGTATACACGTTTCGTTTGCGAACTGAAGTTGCCAGACGGTTTGGAAGAAATCGGCGAGCAATGCTTTATGGGCTGCACCGGCTTCTATGGCGAGCTGAAACTGCCGAAACATTTGAAAAAACTTGATAAAGGAGCTTTCAACAGTTGCAGCGGCTTCTCTGGCAATCTCGTAATTCCGCAGACCCTTACCTATGTCCCGACCGGTGCATTCAAAGGATGCGGGCTTGGCGGCAATCTGCAGCTGCACGACGGTATCGGTTCTATCGGTACAAGTGCATTTGCTAACAACGGCTTCAAGGGCGAACTCGTTCTGCCGAAGGACTTGAGGACCATACCCGACGAGTGCTTCTACAACAACGACTTCTCTGGCGAACTGAAGTTGCCGAAGAATTTAGCAAGCATCGGCTCAAGAGCTTTCGCTAACAACTGGCGACTGATGGGTGTGCTGGAGATACCCGAAGACGTGGTGAGCATCTCTCCCGGCGCCTTCGCCGAGTGTCGCAGTCTGGAGAGCATCGTCTTGCCGAGCGCTCTTGAAACCGTAGGCAGCGACCAGAGCTATGGCGGAGCATTCAAAAACTGCTACGGCGTCGGCTCTATAGTATGCAAGGGCACCATGCCGCCCTATGTGCAGAGCGGCGCCTTCGACGGCGTGGCAAAAGACAACTTCATGCTCGAAGTGCCCGAGTCTGCCGTTCAGCAGTACCAGGCAGCCGGCGGCTGGTGCGAGTTCAAGCGCATCGCAGCCCACCACGAGCTGGTGTGCCGCCCGTCGGTGGCTTGCGCGTTGAGCACACAGCACAAGCAGACCCTGGTAGTTAACGCCGAGGGCGAGTGGGAAGTGGAGAGCAAGCCCGACTGGTGTGAGGTGTCGCCCGCCAGCGGCAACAAGAAGACCGAAGTGACGCTCACCATCAAGAGCATGTCGAAGAACGCGAGCAACCGCGAGGGCAAGATAGTGTTCCGACTGAAGAACAAAGACTATACCCACGCGTGCACCGTCTCGCAATACGGCTACGAGTACGGCGAGGACGAATGGATAACCCTGCAGAAAGCCACTAAGGGACGCAACGGCGGCATCAACATCGTGCTGCTCGGCGACGGCTACAACGCCAAGGACCTCGCCAGCGGCGACTATCTGAAGCACATACGTCAGGAAGTGGAATACTTCTTCGGCATCGAGCCGTACAAGACCTACCGCGAATACTTCAACGTGTACACCGCCATACCGCTGTCTACCGAGAGCGGAGTGGGCACGGTGAACACCATACGCTACAACCGCTTCGGCACAACCTTCACCGGTGGAGTCGGACTGAAGGCAAACTACGACGAACTGTTCAGTTACGCCCTCGGTGCGCCCACCGTCAGCAAGGAAAACCTGAAGCAGACCCTCATAATCGTCGTGCCCAACACCACCGACTACGGCGGCATCTGCCAGATGTGGCCCGACGGTTCGGCTATAGCGTTCTGTCCGCTCAGCACATACGACTATCCGCTCGACACGCGCGGCGTGGTTCAGCACGAGGCAGGCGGTCACGGATTCGGCAAGCTCGGCGACGAGTACATCTACCACAACGCCTTCATCGACGCTTGCGGCTGCAGCTGCTGCGGACACGTGGCGGAGTTCAACAGCGCAAAGTCGCTCGGCTGGTACGACAACCTCTCGCTCACCGGCAAGATGCACAACGTAGGCTGGAGCCACCTCATCTTCGACAACCGCTACAGCGACATCGTCGACATCTACGAGGGCGGCTATATGCACAACCGCGGCGTGTTCCGCTCGGAGCAGAACTCATGCATGAACAACGACATACCCTACTACAGCACCATCAGTCGCGAGAGCATCGTGAAGCGCATCATGAGATACGCCGGCGAGACCTTCTCGTTCGAGGAGTTCGTCAGAAACGACAAGCGCGACGCCGGAACAGCGACACGCAGCATGGGCACAAGCTACACGCGCACCGCCCATACCTATCAGCATGCCCCGAAGATACACAAGGGCAGTCCGCTGCAGATGAAGAAGGTGAGAAGACACCGATAGGAAAGTCGTCAGTAAGAAAACTCTAAAACGAAGATTTATGAACAACCATATAATAAGATGTGTCGCACTGGCGTTGGTAGTGCTCTCGCTGGCGGCTTGCGGCGACGATCTGCAACCGACTCAGCCGCAAGACCCTAAGTCGACACCCATGACATTCGTCGTAGACTATCCAGGGCAGACCCGCGCTACAGCCACCGACTTCGAGCGCAACGACCGCATCGGTCTGTACGTAGCCGACGCGAAAGAGCCGCTGGAGCTGGCAGGCAATCTGGTGAACAACGAGGCGCTCACCTTCGACGGCAACAAATGGGAAGCCGGTCGCACGCTGTATTGGGACGAAGGTACGTACAACGCCTACGCCTACTATCCGTACATGCAGAATGTGACGAGCGTAACCGACCAGCCGTTCAGCGTAAGCACCGACCAGAGCACCTCGAAGACCGCCACCGCTCTCGGCGGATACGAGGCGAGCGACCTTCTCTTCGCCACAACCAAGGACGTCAAGGCTTCTGATTCGCCCGTAAGACTCACCTTCAAGCACATCATGAGCAAACTGAAGATTCGCTTGATAAAGGGTGAGGACTTCGAGGGCGACATGCCCACCACCGCCAAGGTATACATCCACAATACCGTGCCCACAGCCACCATCGACCTGCAGGCCGGAGTGGCGACACGCTACGTTAAGGGCACACGCCAGACCATCGTAGCCCACCAGGACGGCGATACAAGCTATTCGGCGATAATCGTGCCGCAGCGCATCGACAATCGTCAGCCGCTCGTCGAGGTGGAGATGATGGGCGTGAGCTATCTCTTCGAGAGCAAGTTCCTTTTCAAACCCGGTACGGAGCATCTTGTCAACCTCGTCATATCCGAAAATCCCGACAAGGTGAAGATAAACATTGGCGGCGAGAAGCAGAACTGGTAATAAAACGATTCGTATGAAGAAAACTACCGGCATATTGTCAGCCGTAGCGCTGGCGCTCCTCCTATGGGCAGTGGCTTTATGGCTGCTGCCCTTTGGTGGTTATAAGAAAAACATGAAGGAGACGTGCTACGGACTGAACGAAGGCATGGAGGTTGTGGAGCAGATTGTGGCGCAGGGACAGCGCCAGTATGTGGTGGAAGACGCCCAAGGCAACACGCTCTTTCGCATTCCTCTGCGCGGATGTATGATAGACACGCGCTTTCGTGGCGGCAGACTTCGCTTCCGCGAGATGGCTACCGGTCGCGAGGGATACGTAGACCAGAACGGAATGGTGACATTCGCGGCTGGTGCTGCGGCGCAAACAAAGGCTGTGGTGCCCGAAGACGAACTGACGAGGAAGAACATGGATATGGAGAATCAGTCGGCAGAGTCGGCAGGTTCTTCCGACAGCAAGTCGCGCCGTGAGAGTAAAGGACACGCGGTGAAGCTCACGCAGACCGACATACGCAAGATAGCGCAGAGCAGTCCGTTCTACAAAGAGGCGGCGAAGATATTGAAGGGCAAGCTGACGGAGACCGATGCCTCGCGCCGCCGTCAGATACTCAACTACTGCGAGCATCTGCGCACGGCATACACCACGAAGGACATCGACTTCCTCAGACAGGTGTTCAGCGACGAGGCACTCATCATCGTTGGCAATGTGGTGAAGGAGTCGGCTACGACCGCCGGCATTGGGTCTGACTCGCGCGTTACTTACGCCCTGCACACCAAGCGCGACTATCTCTCGCGACTCGCCAAGGTGTTCGCCGTCAACAAGACAGTCGACGTGAAGTTCTCCGACTTCCGCATCATGCGCCATCCTACGAAAGACGGCATCTACGGCGTTTCGCTGCGCCAACGCTACACAAGCGACCGCTACTCGGACGACGGTTGGCTGTTTCTGCTGTGGGACTTCCGCAATCCTTCAATGCCGCTCATACACGTGCGAACGTGGCAACCGTCGGCAACTGTCGGCAGTTCGGAAGGAGTGATAGACATCTCCGACTTTAATCTTGAATAGACAAAGCAAGTCGGCTCTAATCTTAGCCGACTTTAATCCTGAATAAAAAGACATTGTATTATGCTAAACAATAGTTCTCGGACAATAAGTATAAGCCGGACGCTACGCAACGCGATGCTTTGTGTGGCGTATACCGTCGCTTTATACTGTCTCTCGTTGCAAGACGCTAAGGCAGCTGTGCCGTTCTTGTCTGCAGCGGAAGCCGCAGATGCGCCAGCGCCTGCCGACAGCTCGTTCTCGGTAGAGAGCTTCCGTCAGTTGCCCACCGATGTGAGCGCTTTCATCGACGCTGTTCGCGACCTTAACGACGAAGCGTGCGCCCTGCTGAAGGTGGTAGCTCCAGCCGACTTCGCTTTCTCCTCGCCGTTAGGCATCGTTGAGCGTCGCGACAAGGTAGGCGAGATATGGCTTTTCATGCCTAAAGGCACAAAGAGCATAACGCTGAAACACCCGCAATGGGGAGTGCTGCGCGACTATGCGTTCGGTACAAAGCTGGAGAGTCGCATGACATACGAGATGCGTCTTCGCCTGCCGCAGGCAGCTGTTGTGGAGAAGCACGACACCGTTGTGTACACACAGACTATTGTAGACACAGTTACCGTGGCGCCACCGCGTCGCGTCGTGCCCTTGCATCTCTATACGTTGCTCACAGCCTCGATGCACACAGGCGGTCCGTCGTGGGGAGCGATGATAGCCGTGATGAGTCGTCACGGTGGCTACGTTCATGCCAGCACCAATCTGCGCTCTGCCAAGAAGACTGTAGGAGCGTGCAACCGCGAGGGCTATAGAGACGGAGCTGCTGTGAAGCCATACTATTCGGGTAGCACGCATACTTCGGAATATGCCGTCACAGCGGGCTTGATACACCGCATAAACGCCAACTTCAACGTCTTTGAGGGAGCCGGTTACGCCAAACAGAGTACCGCATGGCAACTCGCAAAAAGCGAAGGCGGAGGATGGTTGCGCAACGACGGACTCACACATAAAGGCGTGGCAGCGGAGATTGGCGTGCTCTTTACAAAGGGCAGACTGAGCGTGAGCGCCTCTACGCTTACAATCGGCGGCAGCCAGTGGCAGGGATGTGTGGGCATAGGCATACGCATTGGAAAGAATAGCGTGATAACTAAACCCGCCAAGCGTTGAGACGGTGTTTCTATATAATATATGTGAAAACAACTTGAGATATGAATCATAGCTTACATTATAATAATATGTTCAATCGGCTCTATATCACTTTCGTGGCAGTAGTGGCGCTCTTGTGTTCGTGCAGTAGCGACAAACCCGACAGTCTTGAGCCGCACTTGCAGACTCTGCCGGCTACGGACATAACCCGAACGGAAGCCACAATATCAGGACTATGCCAAACGGACAATGGTGTGGATATGCCGCAGTTGTGGTTCCGCTATGGAGTAGACGAGAGTATGAGCGAACGTTCGGAGGCGCTTGAAGCTGCGGACGGCAGTGTGAGCATGCGCTTGCGTAATCTCACGGCAGGCACCACATACTTTTATGTGTTGCAAGGCGGCAACGGCACCGCCGTACTGTCGGGCGAGACTCTCAACTTCACAACACTACCTAACCTGCAGCCAACTATCGGCGACGTGAAAGTGTTGAGCAGCAGTCCGATGAGTGTCATCGTGGGCTATCGCATTGCTGACGACGGCGGCGACGAGATCGCCGAAAGTGGTTGCCGCATATCGCGTCAGGATGGAGCCGCGATGAGCGACGGTGAGAAGGAAACAACCATAATGCAGACTGGCTCGGTGGGCGCTGACGGATTCTACCGCTTGCGCATAGGCAATCTGCAGCCGAGCACGGCATACACAATATGCCCGTTCGCCAAGAACAGAAACGGCGAGGCTGTGGGCGAACCGCTTTCGTTCACAACTCCAACTGCTGTGGTTTTGGATGAGGCAGGCATGCTTTCGGTAGTCATTGGCGACGACATCTACAAATACACCACCATCTCTATAGCCGGACCGCTCAACGGCGACGACCTTCGCACCCTGCGCCACATGGCAGGACGCGGCATAGACGGCAGTGCTACAAACGGGCGACTTGCCGATATAGACATATCAGGCGCGCGCATTGTCGCAGGAGGCGGCGTTTATGACGCGGCGCGCTATTCGGAGGACGACGTTGTGGGAGTAGGACTGTTCGCCGCGTGCAACAATCTGAAGAATATAAAGTTGCCGATGGACGTGGTGAGGATAGAAAAAGACGCCTTCCTCAACTGCTCATCGCTGCGCAGCATAGTGATACCGGCTACCGTAAGCAGTATCGTTCCGTCGGCTGGATGCACATCGCTTGAAAAGATAAGCGTGTCGGGTGCCAACACATCATACACAAGTAGTGACGGCGTACTGCTGAGCGGCGACGCCAAGAGCATATTGTGGTTCCCGATGGGCAAGCGAGGCGACTACGCATTGCCAGCCACAGTGACAGCAGTTGGTCCGTACGCCTTCCGCGAATGTAGCATTGAGAAGTTCGTGTTTCCGGCAGGACTCACCAAAATAGGCGAATGTGCTTTCTATAACAGTAAGGTAAAGGAAGTTGCGCTGCCTTCAACACTGAAGCTGTTGCCGACGGGCGTGTTCCAGAAATGTGCCGACCTGAAGACTGTGCGCCTTGGCGACGACGTCGAACTGCTGTCCGACTACGTGTTTGACGGCTGTCCGCTCACCGATCTGTACATAACAGCCCCACTTCCGCCGGTATGTGGCAGCAATACCTTCGCCACAACCGGCGCCGACTTCGTGAAGACCTGCCGACTGCATGTGCCGAAAGGCAGGAAGAAATACTATCGTGCGAATGCAAAATGGAATGTTTTTGATAATATCGTAGAAGAATGAACTCACCAGAAATAGAAGAACTCAAGCGTCTCGTAAAGGAGAAATACGAGGACACACTTGCTACGTCCACCGACTTCGAGGTGTTCTCGCTGATGCTTAAGAAGAAATACAATGCAACCGTGTCGACATCCACACTGAAGCGTCTTTACAACTATGTAGGCGACGAGCACACGCCACGCGTGGCTACGCTGAATGTGCTGGCGCGTTATATTGGTCATGCCGACTACACTAAGTTTGTGGCATGGCTGAAGACGAGTCCGTGCTACAACTCGTCGTTCTTTAACGCCAACCAACTCATGAGCAGCGACCTCAATCGCGGCGACAAGGTGGAGATAGGCTGGAGCCCCAACCGCATTGTGCGACTTGAATATCAGGGCGACAGCAGATATGCCGTGCTCATGTCGCACAACAGCAAAATGCTGCCTGGCGACAGTTTCGTTACGGGCTGCTTCATCGCCGAGCAACCGCTGTATCTGCCGTTCCTCGAGCGCGCCGGCGTACGCACACCGCCGTTCGTAGCGGGTCGCAACGGCGGACTTTCGATAGTTAGGGTTGTTAAAGAATCGTGCTGATGGACGACAAGGAGAAACGACCCACATCAGGATTCGTGGCAGGCTTTGGCGGCGAGTGCGGCTTCAGTGGCGCGCAGCACGACAGCGGCTTTTCGAACATTAGCGAAGTCTATGTCTCGAAGTCGGGTTTTTCGCGCTTGCTCTCTGCCGTGAGATACGGCAAGCGCTATATGCTGAAGTGTCTGAAGCCCGACTTCGCCTTCACGCCAGTATATCGTCAGGCGCTCATGAAGGAGTTTGAGATAGGCTTGCAGCTCGATCATCCCAACATCTGCCGCACCATAAGCATGGAGCCGGTAGAAGAACTTGGCGAGTGCATCGTCATGGAATATGTAGACGGCGAGAATCTTGAGACAGCCGTCACAAGCGGAACGTTTACAGAAGAAAAGGCGCGCAAGATTGCCGCCCAACTGCTTGACGCGATGGAGTATATGCACGCCAAGCAGACCGTTCATCGCGACATAAAGCCGTCGAACATCATGGTGACCCATCGCGGAGGCGACGTTAAGCTCATCGACTTCGGACTTTCAGACAGCGAGACCTTCTGCGTGCTTAAGATTCCGGCTGGAACAATCGGCTATATGGCGCCAGAACAGTTGCTGCCCGGAGCCAAGAGCGACCCCAGTGCCGACATCTATTCGTTCGGCAAGGTGCTCGAGTTCATGGCTGAGGCTACGCACTGCAAGAGTCTTGCGAGAGTAGGGCGCATGTGTGCCGCCGCCGACCGCGACCATCGACCCTCCGACATCGCTCAGATTAGACGCCTGCTTGCAGGCAAGAGCAAGTCGTTCGCCGTTGTGAACGCCGTGCTCGTTGCGCTGATAGTGCTGCTGCTTGTCGTTATCGGTGTGATGACCAACGCACGCCAAGACACACGCCCGGAAACTGTTGCTACAGATTCTTTAGCAACCGACGGCGTGAATAGGGTGGTGGACAGCAATCTTTGGTGATCATTGGTGATTATTGCGTTTGAAAGCGCAATAATCCTTCTTTCTTCAATAATATTCTGCCCGTAACTGCGTTATTAGTTATATGCAATGGACCGACCAAATACGTAGAGTGAAGATATTTCTTGTGCTCGCCGCGGTGATTATCGCCGTGGCGTCACTTGTCGTGTCGCATATCCTCATACGCGACCTCGCCAGGGAGGAGCACAACAAGATGGCGGTCTGGGCTGAGGCTATGCGCACGCTGAACAACGCCGACGAGAACACCGACATCAATCTGGTGCTGAAGGTGATAAACGGCAACAACACGATACCCGTCATCGTGCTCGACTCGAACGGCGACGTGCAGGCTTACCGCAACATCAATCTGAAAACATGCAACACGGCAGCCGACTCCGTGCGACGTGTGGAGCAACTCGGCAAGGAGATGCTCGCCGAGCGTCAGGTGATACGTATCGCGCTTAACGAAGACGCCGACAGCATATCGCACTCCGACGAGTACATCAACGTCTGCTACGCCGACTCCGTCATGCTGCGCCGACTCGCCTCCTATCCTTATATACAGTTGGGCGTGGTGATGATATTCGTCGTCATAGCCATCTTCGCCCTGCTCACGTCGAAACGCGCCGAGCAGAACAAGGTGTGGGTTGGACTCTCGAAGGAGACGGCACACCAGCTCGGTACGCCGATATCGAGCCTCATGGCGTGGACCGAGATACTGAAGGAGACCCACCCCGACGACCCGCTCATACCCGAGATGGACAAGGACGTGAAGCGCCTGCAGCTCATCGCCGACCGCTTCTCGAAGATAGGCTCGCTGCCCGAACCTGTAGAGACAAATCTGAAGGAGATAATGCAGCACGTGGTCGACTATATGGACCGCCGCACGTCGCGCAAGGTGCAGATGATATGCCGCTTCCCCGAGGAAGACGTCATAGTGCGCATCAACGCCTCGCTCTTCGAGTGGGTGATAGAAAACCTCTGCAAGAACGCCGTCGACGCCATGGAAGGCGCCGGCACCATTACGCTCACCATACTGAAGGAAGGCGCACGCGCCGTAGTCGAGGTGACAGACACCGGCAAAGGCATACGCAAGAAGGACATCGGCAACGTCTTCAAACCCGGATTCACCACGAAAAAACGCGGCTGGGGATTGGGTCTGTCGCTCGCCAAACGCATTGTAGAAGAGTATCATCACGGCAAAATCTACGTGAAAAAGTCGGAATTGGGCGTCGGAACTACCTTTAGAATAGAACTTTTCTGGTAATCAGTTGTGTAATTCGCAGAATATTCGTAACTTTGCACACCAAATGTGTAATTTAGAATCGCTTAAGATAGATTTAAAGGAGTTGAACGAGGGTCTCACAACGCTCCATTTCAACCTGGGCGACGCTTATTTCGAGTCGTTAGACGAGGACGAAATCAAGCGTGGCTCTGTCAGTGTGTCGTTAAACGTGCGCCGCACGGAGAACTATTTTGAGCTCGACTTCCACACCGCAGGCTCGGTCGTTATTCCGTGCGACCTCTGCCTCGACGATATGGACCAGGACGTAGAAAGCGACGACCGCCTTGTCGTCAAGTTTGGAGAAGAATATTCCGAAGACGATGACCTCATCACCGTCGACGAGCGCGAAGGCGTACTCGACGTGGCATGGTTCATCTACGAATTTATAGCACTCAACATTCCCGCTAAGCACGTGCATACACCTGGAAAATGTAACGCGGCGATGATAAAGGTTCTCGAAGAACACTCAGCTACCCGAAGTAGTGGCGAGAATGAAGAGGCAGCGGTAGATCCGCGCTGGAATGGACTAGAAAAATTAAAAACAATAATTAAAGATTAAAGAAAATGGCACATCCTAAAAGAAGACAGTCAAAGACACGTACACTTAAGAGAAGAACTC
>ENA-OZRS01000221-OZRS01000221.1-human-gut-metagenome-genome-assembly--contig:-NODE-221-length-13949-cov-12.573989_pt1 | contig 13949 bp, 10 predicted proteins | sample MGYA00243272_ERZ653951 | MGnify/ENA primary metagenome ERZ653951 (study PRJEB26926, sample SAMN06164475) | human gut metagenome | biome: ENVO:00009003; feature: ENVO:2100002; material: ENVO:00002003...
CGGAAAACTTCTCTACCTTGGGCAGGAATCTGCGAAGGAAAGGAATCTTGCAGCACCCCTTCAATACCCATCCCAAAATTTGGGGACGATGCAGCAACAAGAGATAGAGAATGCCTGTCCAGACAACCACAATAAGGGTGCTGACGATGAAGACAACCTGTACTCCACCCTTGACCCATTCGTTTGTTGTATCCGTAGAAATTCCCACTCCATCTGCCAGACTGAAAAGCAGATGCGATGGAACACAGAAATACAACAGGCAGCAGCTGATGGCAAGGAATGCCTCATCAGCCAGCAGGGCTGCAAACATAGTGAAGATGCTTCTGCCCATCGATATCCCCTCACGGTTCAGATAGACAAAAGCCAAGCCACTGCCACCCACCGCCGAAGGAGTAACGGCAGAAGTAAACTCACACAGTACATTGATGCGAAACGCCTCGGCAATCGACAACTTGCGCTGGCAAAGATGTCGGAAACGGAGAGTGAGCATCAGATTCTGGACGGCAAAGAGCAATACAGCCAAACCTACCCCCAGAAAAAATCTCGGAGACAATTCTATCCTGCTCAAAACTTCCACGTCAAACTCCCGAATCATCATTCCGGCGATGACCACCAAGCCGATGGAAGCCGCCACCCATAAATGCCATTTTTTCATATTATTCTCAAAATAAAACTATACCTTAATCATATATAGTAATATAACGATTAAATGGCCAATCTATTTTGTTGTCTGTCTATTAAATGTTGATATCTATCCAAAACTTCTACAGCTATGTCATTCCAAGAGCGCACCAGAGTCTCCGCGGCTCCCTTTGCAGCCCAGGAAATAATGGTTGGGCGCTCCAGAATATAACGGAGTCGATTGGCAAAGGCAGTTACGTCGTTATCCGAGAGGAATCCGTTGATTCCATCCTGAATGATTTCCGCCGTATTGCTGCCCCTTGCCACGATGGAAGGCGTATGAAGCGAAGCAGCCTCCCTTACCACCAGAGGGGCATTATCATAGATGGATGGGAAGAGGAAGAGATCGGAAGCCATATAGATCATCTGCATCAACTCCCGGGATTGCACGCTTCCGAAGAAGGTAATCTTATCCTTGCGGTAATCGCTGTTTCCCGACAAGCCGAGCTTTGCCGCCATCGCCTGCATATCAGCCCTAGCATAACCATCGCCCACGAAAAGGAGCAAGGGTTCATCTACTGCCACAAAAAGCTCTTTCTTGGCTGCCCATTTCATCTCCTCGGTATAAGGCGCATCGGCAAATTCGGTTCCGTTATCCACCACCTCGAAGGTTCCCTTGTAGCCATACTCGCGCAGGGTTTCGCCCACAGAAGCTTGAGGCACCCACACCTCATCTACGCTCTCGTAAAACTTCACCACCTTGCCCACGAGATAATCCACCAGAGCCTTGTTGGGAATTACTCTCTCAAAATCGTCACGATATTTGGAATGAAAGGTTGCCACCAATGGAATCCCCATCCTGCGAGCCGTCTTCAGGGCAAAATCACCCGAAGAGAAAGGACAATGGGCGTGTAAGATTTCAAAATTCTGAGCAGCAACCTGCTTCTGGAACTTGAAATCGAGCGATGGGAAACCATAACGGTAAGGATGGCGACCGGGAACAGGAAACGAGCGATACTGGAAAACGGAATAAGGAAGCTGAGACTCATCGAGACCTGGCATTTCCGGGGTTACCACCGCCACTTCCCTGCCCTGCTGGTAAAAGCAGCGAGCCAAATTGCTTACCGTGAGTGAAACACCATCCATGACGGGTGGAAAACATTCATTGAACAATCCTATCATAATCTGTAAATCTTATTTGTTATTATCCTATTCTTGCTAAATAAAAAGCTATGTGAGAATCGTATAAATCTTCTATTTGAGAATCTTATAAATCGGCGAAGCCTCCGGCTGTTGATTATCATCATTCGTAAACGGAACCTTCAGGATGCTGGCAATGGTAGGAGCCACCTGCTTGGTGTAGATGGTTCTGCCACCTTCCATTTCTCCCAGATGCAGGATGTCTTTTCCGAAAGCCACCAGCCAGGTCTGATTGCTGCCCTTAATTCTTCTGCCATGTTCCGCCCAGGAAGCTTTGGAATCAACTTCGCCACGGTTGGCGTGAACTCCCAGGCTTTCTCCCCTGCCATGATCGCAGGTGATAAGAAAGGTGGTGTTGCCCTTGTAAAATGGGTCCTGCTGGCAGCATTCCCATAACTGTCGAATAAACTGATCATTCTGATGGGCAGCATTCAGATACTCCTGCCATTTGCCATGATGACCGTAATAATCGGTCTCGCAAAACTCTACGAAGAGAAGCTTGGGATGCTTCTCCTTGAGGGTCTTCAAGGCGCGGTTCAAAGTCACACTATCATTTCTAACCTGCTTGCTCACCCTGTGAGAAGATCGGAAATCCACCGGCAACTCGCTTCTGCGATAATTCAGGATATAAGGAATCACATCCCAACTCGCCACGGCATTCACCCTGTCCTTGTACTCTGAACAAGCCTCTGCCAATTCCAGAACCGACCGGTTGGGGTTATACTGCTTGCGGTTGTCAAAAATGTGCTCATCATCGGTCACGCCACAGAGCATCTCGCTGTAACCGGCATAGGATTTCCAGATGCCGTTTGCCACCTCCATCTTCGATTTCCGATTACGGTTGCCTATCATGCAGCCCTTCTTCCTGCCCATCTCCCAGAGAAACGGCATCAGACTGTCGCGCCTGGCGCCCTCAAACACCTCCTGCCATCTCAAACCATCAATGGCAATCACTACCACACGCGACTCCTCCTTCTTGCTATCCTTGCCATACACGGCGAGCAGGAACAACAAGGGAAGAAGCAGCAACAATGGAATCATTTTCTTCTTCATAAGCCTGGTTCTCCTTTCTATAATAATAAGTATCGTAAGCGTTTTCTATGGCGGCAACGATTCGGCTTTCAGCATGGTTCTCCCACATTCTGAACTCCACATCCTCCTCGTAATCACGGGCAAAAGCCTTCAGTTTATCGATGTCGAAATCCTCGCTCACCACGCCAGCCATTTCTCTTTCTGCATCCATCGCATTACATTCCTGCTCCACATGAGCCGGAATCAGCATGCAAGGCTTGCCCATGTAGAGTGCCTCGCAGACGCTCTCAAAGCCGGCGGTGGTGGCGAAAGCCTTGCAGCCTGCCATCATCTTGAGGAATTTTTCGTCGTTGATGCGATGGAAGGTGAGCGTATCATCTACCTTCAGTTCTTCGGGCGCATCGGGCTGATCCCAGAAAAAATGAAGATGGGTATGGGGATGCTTCTCGTGCCAAGCCTTCACATCCTCGGCAAAACCGGCATTCAGCATGTAGCCCATAATGTAGTCGCCATGATGACGGATGATGGTCTTGGCTTCCTGACGGAGCAACGGCGGAACCACCTTAATGCCGTGCACAGGCTCATCCCCGTAGTCACGGATGGAGAGTGCCAACTTGGCTGTGGCTCCCATACAGGTGATACGGGTAAAGAATTTTAATAAAGATTCTGGTACGGAATACTTTCCAGGCATCTGGAAAGAAGGATGGAGGAAGAGGTACTGGTGACCGATGCAAACCTCAGGAATACCGAAACAGAAGAGAGAACAGGTAATGCCGCACAACACCTCGTAGAAATTGATGATGATGTCAGCTCCGCTCTTCTGGATATTCTTCCGTATCAAATGGATACTTGAAAGATAGTTGGGAACCAAGAGCGTATTGTAAGCCAGGGAGCGCAGGAGATTGAACTTGCGGTTGTCCTTAGACGGCAAGAAATTCGGACTGTCAAAAACCTCGATAGGAGTACCTATCTTATTCTGGAAGAACTCAGGAATCACCCTGTTCTTGCTCTTGCCCACTAAAACCTTCACTACTTCATGGCCCTCGTGCAGAAGCATCTGCTTAAGCGCCAACGCCTGGGTGAGATGACCTCTACCCTCTCCTTGAATTACAAAAATTACCTTCATTTTTCTTTATACATCTTTAAACATCTTATTTTTTTGGCGAAGCGGCAGATGCAGATCATCGCCCCTTTCCGAGTGCAAAGGTATAGGATTCATATTTCAAAGATGTGAGAGAAAAATGAAGATAGGGTTAAAAACTCAGAATACGATTAGAGCCTTATTCCTGAATCGGGTTCAGGAATAAGGCTCTAAATAAAATACTAGAATATTGGCTGACCTATGCAACCATTTGGCGCCTGCACATGAAGCAGGGCGGCGATGGTTGGCACAATATCGGTCATGAATGTCTGTCTGGTGGTAGCACCGTGCTGGATTCCCCAACCCATGAAAACCAAAGGAATGTGGGTGTCGTATGGATTCCACTCACCATGATCGGTTCCCTTCATGCCGTGGGCATAGAAATTCGGCTTCAATACGATGGCCACATCACCGCTTCGCTCACGGTTGTAACCATTCACGATGCGCATCTTCACATCCTCAGGAATGCTCTCGGTCATCGTCTTCTCCATATCGCAGGCATACTGCACGCAACAGTCTTCCTTCAACACGTCCACCACGCTCTGCTTAATCTTGGCGAAATCCAACTTGTTTTTCTTGATGATGTTACGGTTGAAAAACACCTGATAGTTCATCACGGTCTTCACCAGATTGCCCACGTTAGGATACTCCTGAGCCAGGGTCTGATTCAGTTTCTCAGCCACCGCATCACCATCCCAATTACCCGCAGGAATGCGGCAGTCTTGCAGGAAACGGGCGTTGTTCATCGCTCCATGGTCGGCACTCAAGAAAACCAGATAATTTCCTTTGCCCACCTTCTCATCGAGATAAGAAAGGAAATCGGCTATCGCCTTGTCCAGACGCAGATAAGTATCCTCGGTCTCTACCGCATGAGTTCCCACCTGATGACCGATATAATCCGTGCTGGAGCAGCTTACTGCCAGCAAGTCGGTTTCATCATCTGCACCCAACTGCTCGCCGTCTATCGCCGCCTTTGCCAAATCAATCGTCAGCGAATTGCCGAAAGGAGTTTTGCGGATAATGCTGTAACCATATTTCTTATAAAGGGCTGGAAGATTGAGCGGCAGCGTAGCCTTCATGCCCTTGCGGATGCCATCCTCATACTCGTTCTCATCTTCCGTACTTTCAACGTAAGTATTCTCAGGATAGAGTGTGTTCCATTTTTCCGAGAGATAACGCTCTGGCAGATGCTGGTTGTTGAACACGTCCACCCACTTCGGCAACTGGTTTATATAATAAGAACTGGTGATAAACTTTCCGCTCTCATCATCAAACCAGTAGGCACCGTTCGGATTATGACCTGCAGGAAGAATGGAAGCACGGTCTTTCAATGCCACTCCCACTACCTTGGCTCTGCCGTTGGATGCAATCTTCATCTCATCTCCGAGAGTCGTAACCCAGAGGTTTCTAGGCGACATCAAGCCCGCCTTGCTGTTGGAGCCCACCGGCTTCACGGTTTCATCATCCGTGCAATACACCTTCTTGCCATTCTTCACAAAATTATTTCCGGCGATTCCGTGGATAGAAGGCACACTGCCTGTATAGAGACAAGTATGACCGATGGCGGTAACCGATGGAACATACGGAATACGGGTGTTTTCGCAAGAGAAACCCTCGTTGAGCAGTCGCTTGAATCCACCTTCACCATAGCGCTTCTGATAGCGATAGAGATAATCCCATCGCATTTGGTCAACCACGATGCCCACTACCAGTTTGGGGCGCTGAACGTTAGAAACATTCACCTGTTGGGCCGCAGCAGAGCCGCATCCCAGAAATGCCAACGCAATAAAACTAAATACCTTATTCATTTCTTTCTTCAAAAATACTGTAATGCTTTTTACCGCTGCAAAGGTATTTAAAGGATGTTACCATCGCGTTACAAACAGATGAAAGAAGAATGAAAGCATTCATTTTATTCTGAGTGTATCATAAGTGCATGAAGAAAATCTATGCAAAAACGAAAAAGAGGGTGTGTCATAAGTTCATGACACACCCTCTTTTTCGTTTTTGTTTTTTTATTCAAATTCGGTGCCGAAACCGGAATCTGGAATGGTTGGGGAATCGATGATGAATGATGCGGAAGAATGGGTGGAGAGGAACGGACCTTTATAGATGGTCATCTTTCCCTTCACCATGTGGACGTTTTCGAACGACAGGTCTTTTGCCACTTTATCTTCAGTATCAGTAGACTGAGTAGTCAGCGTGATATCCGTTACATCATCCGCGCCCAGGAAGAAATAGATGCTGAAAGTAATTCTTTTTCCCGTGAGCTGATCGCCCGAGATATCGTATATCCTAGTCAGGGTGGTATTCTGGAGACAATAGCCAGTAGTTGGATTGAAGACATTACCACAGTTGCCGGTAATCGTACATTGGAACGACTTGATGTAATCTGGACGAATTTCTGATCGGCTGTCCAATTGCAATACGGTTACTCCACGTTTCAGGATGCAGTTGTAGTTCTGGCTTTCTTCTCTATCTTTTACAGCAATATCCTGATAGGTATAAAACATATCTGTGACCACATTTTTCGGGAAGACGACCTCAGTCGTTGATTTGATGCTTACCTTGTTGTCTTCTGAAGGCTTATCAGTGGCAGCGGCGATAGCCACCATCTTGTAATTACCTCTAGGCACATACAGTTTCACCTGTCCGAAATTCTTGTCGGTAGAAAATTGGGTTACCAAATACATCGTATCTTTATCTTCCGGAAATAAGGCTACTTCCAACTCAGTAATCTGCTTGCACTCACTCAGGTTCTTCGTCCCACCAGTGTCTGCACGGGTAATCCAAGGAGATGCTGCCTGAGCTACGTCAGCAGTACCTGCTCTGGATTCAATTTCTGAGATTGATTTCTCGAAGAAGTTGAAGCTAACTTCCAGTTTGTCACTTCGTGATGAAGAATCCATCACGCCATCCTCTTTACTACAACTTACTACTAGTAAGGCTGCAATAATAAGCCATAGGCTTTTAGTTAAAAATTTCTTCATAGATTTTAAATTTTGAAGAAATACGCCAGAATATCTGGTATTGTCTGCTATTACCCATCTAGTTGATACAGCTAGCTGTTTTTCTGTAGTAGTATTGATGCGAAATTACTAAAATTTTGAATACGCTGTACTCCTCGCCCCCTATTTTTTTAACTATCTTAACGAAGTTTTCACCTGATTAAACAAATAGGGGGCTTTTATGGGCACTTATAGACTACTCCTGCTCCACCTTCACTCCCGTAATCCGGCTCTTGAAATCGCCAGCCTTCTGGAGTGGGAACACCAGCGTGCGCTGATAGTGCATCTTGGCAGAAGGATTATACACGATAGGCTGAGTGGCAGTAGCATCACTCTTCTGGAATGTAGCCAGGTCTTTCTGCTGCATCGCATAAAGAGTGATAGGACCCAACTCCTCGCGCAATTTGCCATCCACATAAAGACAGGTCTTCCTGTTGTCGCCCGTAATCGCCAGAGTTACCTTCTTGCCCTTCTCTATCCTGTAGTTGAACTTGTTGAGATAACCCTCGTGGGCAAAACCAAGCTGACCGCTTTCAGGGTCGGCAAGATAGAAGGTGGCGTTATCTGACGAGAACAACACCGTGCCCTTCGGCTCATCGGCTCCCTTGATGGTGAACTCCACCCGATAGCCATAGCCCACTTCCTTCTCGCCCGTGGTCTGACCAGGGTTCAAAGTCTCTATCCTGAGCTGCTTGCCCTTCTGCCAGCGTGCTGCCTCGTTCACCGCTGGAGCCTCGCTGAGCGCAAGGCGAAGACGATTGAAATCTTCAAAGGAGAAAGATGTAGCAGCACCCGTCCAGCACTTTGCCGACAGCGTCTGCAGGGCAGGGAACAGTCGGTCGTGAATATCCTTCACCGTAATGCCGTTGCCCGCATGGTCGTTCCATACGGCAAACATTCCGCCGAGAATGGCAGGGTCGTTCTCCTCGAACTTCTCGTTGCCAATCTGCGCCGGAGTCCAAGAATCGTAAAGATACCGGCAATTCAGGTAATCGTAATAATAGCCCGCTGCCGGAACGATGTAAACCAATCCGTCAGGAATGCTCACCAGTTTGTAGCCCAGGCGCTTCATCTCCTTCGGGTCAGCATAACCATTGTACCAGCAATGCATCATCACGTTCTCCGACTTCACCTTGGTGTCGCCCTTGGCATGAGTAAGTGCGCCCCAAACGGCTGCCTGCTTGCCAAACGACTCCACATATTTAATATAATAGTCGGTGAAATAGCGGAATTTCTCCACCACCTCCTTCTTGGCGTTGGAATACTCATCGGTTCCGATATGCACTACCTTGCCCCGGAACACGGGGTTCTTGCCCTCCAGATACTCCTTGAAGAGCCCATCCACAAACTTGTAGGTATCGGGATTGAAGAGGTCGAGATGATCCATGCCATATTCCTTGGAACCGATTTCCGGCTTGTAATGGGTGAAGGCGAGCGAATGGGCAGGCACATCTATCTCGGGGATGATGTTGACGCCATACTGCTCTGCCAGTTTCTGGAGTTCGATGAACTCAGCCTTGGAATAGCTGCCATCCTTCGCCGTGAGTCCCGGATAGGTGTCGCATTCCAGGCGGAAGGCTGCCGGAGTTTTCGCCCAATCGTTACCGAAGAACTGTCGGAATCCATTATCGTTGAGATGAATCTGCAGGGTGTTCATCTTGTAATAAGACATCATCTTGACCAGCGAGCGCAGATAAGACATCGGGATGAACTTTCTGCCGCAATCCATCATGAAGCCTCGCAGCCCATAGGCAGGCGTATCCTGGACAGACCCCTTTGGCAGCACGAAACCTGCCGAACGCTGCTGCTCTGAAAGCTGCAGCACGGTGCGGGTTCCCCATACCAGTCCTTCTACCGAAGAAGCCGTGATGGTAGTTACGTCGCCGATGGTGAGGCGATAGCCTTCCTTGCCGAGCAGTCGGGCTGATTTCTTATCAGACTGGAGCACCAGCACGATGTCGCCGGCAGAGGGCTTTCCCGTCTTAGGCGTGAGCGGTCTTCCCACCAGGTCGTGGTAATCGGCAGCAAAGAGTTTCGCCACCTCCTGTGCGTTCTTTCCGCCCTTCACCACGTATTTGCCCGATGGGGTAAACATTCCCTCTGCCCCGCTCCATTGCTTGAGTTCAGGGATTACAAAAGGTTTTTCGTTGACCGTTGCCCAGCCACACGAAAGCACCAAGGTGCAGCAAGCCGTCAGCAAGAGACGCTTGAAATCATTTAGGTTTTTCTTCATACTTTACTGTTTTAATCATAAAGATAAAAAATGCGCTCCATCATGTGCCACTTCTCATTGCTCGTAGCACCCTTGCCGCACTTCTGGAACTTGCCTACCACTTCCTCCCACTCTGCCTGTCTAGGAAGGGTGGCGAGCTCTGCCATCGACTTGTCCCAATCGAAATCTACAGGAGCATCCACAACCATCACCAGTCGGTTGCCGAAGATGTAAATCTCCATCTCCAGGATTCCCACCTGTCGGATTCCGTCACGAATCTCCTTCCATTGCACACCTTCTGAATGCAGGCGGCGATATTCACGGATAGCCTCCTCATCAGATTCCAACTCCAACCACTGCACGTAGCGTTTGGTGGCTACAGGATACTTCTTCTGTTCATAACCTTTCATCATAATCATTAGGGTTTTAAAGATTAAACATTATATTATCTGCAAAAATAATGCAAGCGAGCGCAATGTAAGCTTGCTTACAAATTGCCGAGCGCAGCTTATTTTCTGCAAAAATATGAAAAAAAATTGAGGTTAACAAGCCAAGTTACCGATATTTTGTTTATTTTTGCATTATCATTGCAGAAATGCAAGTTATGATTTACAAAACAATCCTATAAGATTAAAAGAAACTAAAGATTTACGATATGAAGAAACTACTTTTGTCCATCGCCTTTCTGCTCTCTGCTATGGGAATGATGGCGCAGACTCAGGTAAAGACAGCCGAAGGTATTCTCGAAGGAAAAGACCTCTCAGGCATCACAGTTTTCAAGGGTGTTCCGTTTGCAGCCCCTCCTGTGGGCAATCTCCGCTGGAAGGCTCCTCAGCCAGCCCAGAAATGGCAGGGCGTGCGCGAGGCAAAGGAGTTCGGACCGAACCCGATGCAGGAACCTATCTTCGGAGACATGAACTTCGGCACGAAGACAAACAGCGAGGATTGCCTATACCTTAATATATGGACTCCTGCAAAGACCATGAAGGAGCATCTGCCGGTTTTGATTTATTTCAACGGCGGAGGACTGATGGCTGGCAGCGGAAGCGAACCTAGATATGCGGGCGATGCAATGGCGCGCAAGGGCATCATCTCCATCACAGCCAACTATCGTGAGGGCATCTTCGGATACTTCGCTCATCCACAGCTCTCCAAGGAAACATCCTACAAGGGTTCCGGCAACTATGGATTCATGGACCAGGTGGCTGCCATACAATGGGTGAAGGATAACATCGAGGCTTTCGGCGGAGACCCTAACCGCATCACCATCGTGGGCGAATCAGCTGGTTCCATGTCTGTAAGCGCCCTGATGGCTTCCCCTCTCTGCCAGGGACTCTTTGCCCAGGCTATGGGGTCCAGCGGTTCGGTGATGGGATTCAAGAAGATTGCTACCCAGAAGGAAGCCGAAGAGAAAGGCGTGCAGCTTGCCCAGAAAATAGCAGAGAAGATGGGCAAGAAAACGGGCAAGAAGGTGAAAAAGAACGTAGGAATGAAGAACCTCAACGAACTTCGTGCCCTTCCTGCCGAGGAACTGATGAAGCTGGCGGGCGTAAGAGCGGTTCCTGTCTATAATATCGACGGATATTTTATGAAAGAACAGCCTATAGAGGTATTTGCCAAGGGCGAACAGACCAAAGTGCCTCTGCTCATTGGTGGCAACAACCAGGAGATGACTCCATGGGCGGTATTGATGGGCAAACAGCCTACCGTTGAAAATCTGAAGGCTGGTGCCAAGGCTACTTTCGGAGAAGAGAACATCGATGAACTCTTCCGTCTTTACGGAATCAACAGCGACAAGGATGTACTGGAGCAGCCGGGTGTAGATCTGGCTTCAGATATCTTCCTGGATTATTCTACCTGGAAGTGGGGCAACATGCACAAGCTGACCGGCGGACAGCCAGTTTACCGCTACCGCTATTGTCATCCTCGTCCTGCCATGGCCATCAAGGGCAAGGTGGCAGCTTTGGCTGGCGGCGTGGTAGATGCCAAGGAAGGTGCAGCTCCTGCTCCACGAGATAAGGGTGCCGTTCACTCTGCCGACATCGAGTATGCAATGGGCACATTGCCTACCAACCGCGTGTTCAACTGGCAGCCTGAGGATTACATGATCAGCGACATCTTCAGCCAGTATTATGTAAACTTCGTGAAGACCGGTAATCCAAACGGTCTGGGTCTGCCGGAGTGGCCATCTACCAATGGCAAGGCCGTAGCCCCTGTGCTTCAGATAGATGTGAAGACAGAAGTGAAGTCTGATGCCCAGATGGAGAAGCGCTATGATTTCATCGACAAGATGTTCTGGGAGAAGAAATAAGTCTCATTATAGATTCAATTTATAGATTCAATCAGAAATACAGATGTTTCAGAAATTCATCATCAATAGAGACGGAGTGCTGAAGTTCGGCCACGTCTATCTTCACCGTGACATGCTGGCTCCAGGCGAGCAATGCACCTACGGCGGCGGATTGTGGAAGATAGACGAAGGCAGAGGTGCCATCGTACTTTATGGCAGAAGTTTTGACTTCGGTCCTCCCGATTTCGACTTTGTGAAACAGATAGACTGGACGGGCTTGGGGGGAACCCCTCGCCCGCTCCTCTATCTGCCTCATTGGCCTGACGAAGAAGAGATTGTGCCAGTCATCATCAATTGAGAAAATAGTATAATATTCTATAAATTCTATGCAAAAAGTTTGCTCGTAACAGATAAAAGCGTACTTTTGCGAAAAGAATTCATCCCCAGGAGAAGGACTCTTAAAGGAAGCATTCTATAAACCCAGAAGGGATGTATTCAATAAAATAAGTATTCACTTAAAAAAGCAGTATAGTATGAAAAAGAAATTAGTTTTGACTGCAGCCGTTATCGCTGCATTGTCAGTTGTCTCTTGCAATGGCAAGAAGACAAATAGCCAGGGAGCTGATCAGGATAGCCTCAGCTATGCAGGAAATGATTCGCTCAATTCTAACGATATCGTGCTCGATTCCATCGCCGGCACCTATGAGGGAACTCTCCCTGCTGCCGACTGCCCGGGAATCAAGACTGTATTGACGCTTAATGCCGACAGTACATACCAGTACTCAGCTGACTATCTGGAGCGCAAGGACGGTCACGACGAAGCAAGCGGTATCTTCAAGGTATTGGCTAACAACGTAGTGGAAATCATCCGCCCATCCAGCGGCGAGACAACCTACTTCAAGGTGAAGGATGCCAACAGTCTTATCATGACCGACTCGCTCGGTACTGAGCCTGAAGGCGCTATGGCTAAGCACTATGTGCTGACCAAGAAGAAGTAAGCTATTCACATCTAAAAAAAAGCACCCATCTCATACTCAGAAAGCATCTTTTCTGCTTCCGGAATACGAGATGGGTGCTTTGCGTATCTATAAGTCCTAATCTCTCAAGCACCCTATCGGCACAACATATACACCGTCCTGCGGACGCTGGTAGGCATATTTACCGACACCGGTCAGCACCATTTTGAAAGATGGGGACTTCATCTTATCGGTATCGATTTTACTTTCCAAGGTCACCAGGTTTCCTGCGCCCTCCTCTATGAGCTTGTCGCCACCCAGCTTCACCTCTATCAATCCATACTTACCATTACGAAGATGAACCACAGCATCACACTCCAGACCTTTTCTATCACGAAAATGATAAACGGAGCCGCCTAATGCATCGGCATAAACTCTCAAATCACGTACACACAAGGTTTCAAAGAATAAGCCAAACGTACTCAAATCATTGATCAAGTCATCCGGTCCCATTCCCAATGCAGCCGTTGCTATCGAAGGGTCGGTAAAATATCTGGTATCAGAAGTACGTATCGCCGACTTACTTCTCATATTCGGGTTCCAGGCAGTAGAATCCTCTATCACAAATATCTTCTTCAAAGCCTTGATGTAGGAATAGATGGTATTCTCGCTAACCTCAGTACTCTCATTGTTGGCTATATCTGCCAAAATGGTACCTGCCGTAGCCTGACTTCCCTGATTTCTCGCATACGAACGCATAATCCTCCTTGCCAATTCACTATCACGGTTGACTCCATCTACACGGGATACATCGAATCTGGTTACTGCCTCAAAATACTCAATGGCCTGCTGTAAAGCAGCCTGCTTGCTTTTCTTATCCAAAGCTTTCGGCCAGCCACCCCGACAAGTCAAATATGCCAGATGCTCCAAGTCGATTGGGTTGATTCCTTCTACGAAGTAATCCGTTCTGTCGGCTGCAAACAATTTGGCAAGGCTCACCTCTCCTGTAGAATCTCCTGATTCCCACAAACTCATCGTTCGGAGTTTGAGCCAGGCAAAACGCCCCGTTCCCGTATGAAAGATTTCGTCATAACGAGGTGGTACAGCAGACCCGGTCAGTATGAACTGCCCATCATCATCACGCTTATCCACTTCATTTCTCACGGCATCCCAGAACTTAGGTGCTATTTGCCATTCATCTATCAAACGTGGCGTTTCACCCCGAAGCAACAGTTTGATATTGGTATTGGCCATGGCTATGTTCTGTTCCATGGTATCTGGATCAGACATAGACAGAATACTTTTAGCCTGTTGGCTGGCTAGAGTAGTCTTACCGCAATACTTAGGACCTTCTATCAAAACAGCCCCCATCGCATCCAGTTTTTCTGCCAATATTTTATCTGCAATTCTTGCTTTATATTCTTTCATAAAATCTCATTTTTAATTTCCTGTCTCTTATACACATCTGACGCTGCCGACGATCTTACGC
>ENA-OZRS01000251-OZRS01000251.1-human-gut-metagenome-genome-assembly--contig:-NODE-251-length-12964-cov-5.232164_pt1 | contig 12964 bp, 10 predicted proteins | sample MGYA00243272_ERZ653951 | MGnify/ENA primary metagenome ERZ653951 (study PRJEB26926, sample SAMN06164475) | human gut metagenome | biome: ENVO:00009003; feature: ENVO:2100002; material: ENVO:00002003...
TACGAGATGTAGCTCCGTCTCGTGGGCTCGGAGATGTGTATAAGAGACAGATGATTGTTGTTTTTTATTATCTTATAAGAAACGTGCAAAAATAGTAATTATTTTTCATGTGGTATTAAACTCTGCACCTTTTTTATTCACATACAACGATTTATGCTACAAAAAAAAAGACTTGCCAAGTTCCCATTGCTTTTGTTAGAGCAATGAGGGCTTGACAAGTCTTTGAAGTTTAGTTTATGTTGTAAGGTATAATAAAAGAGAGGATTACTTACCTTTTTTAGCAGTTAGCTTTGTGTTGAGAATTTTGTAGCGCGGTTGTTGCTTCTTGCGAAGTTCAGCCATGTGTTGCTGACGCACGCTTTCGCCACGTGTCTTCCATTCCTCCATGGTGTAGAAGCGACCGGTGGCGGGGTCGAGATATTTAACTTCGGGAATGTAGGGCGCGGCTTTTGTATCCTGTCCGCCGACATTGCCAATGGGCTCAAGTTTGACAGCTGCGATGCCTTGGTTGACCATTCCCAATTCGCGAGCGGCAGCCATTGAGAGGTCTACCACGCGACCAGCGGCGTAGGGGCCACGATCGGTTACGCGAACGATCACTTCCTTTCCGTTTTTCTTGTTTGTTACCTTAATCAAGGTGCCAAAGGGAAGGGTGCGGTGGGCGCAAGTTAAACTGTCTTTGTGATAGCGCGAGCCATCGCTAGTGCGATGTCCGTGAGCGCGGTTGCTGTAGAAAGATGCCTTGCCGTGCTGTTGGGCATGGGCGTTAGTGGTGAATGCGAATGTTACGAGTGATGCTAATAATACTTGTTTAATAGTCATTTGTTTTGTTTTGCCACGAGGATTGCCGACGATGCTTGTGCTGTGGCAGCTTAGCCATACTGCCTATGCCGCACCATGGTTTGAACGGGAGGGGTGAACTTATAACAAGTCGAAAAGAACAGGAGGTAAAGAGTTTCATTATGCAATCACTATCGGCCTCAAATCTGCCTCAACTTGTCTAACTTCACGCGCCGTAAATTCGGCAAATGCACGAGGGACAATTTGTGTCTAAAATAGACCTTATAAGTGTCCGCCCCGTGAGGTTTACGGTTGCAAAGATACGCATTTTTCTTGGTTTGGCGAAACAATAAGTGTTGATAATCACCGCTTTAACATTTTTGGCCGTTGATTTTAAGACATTCGTTTACAGGCGTCTCTTAGATGGCGCAAGGCTTACAAACTGTGTGAGAATAGGCTTTTGGGCGTCCTGCCGCTTTGTTAAAAAGTATTGAATAAGCAAGAAAATGCAGCATGTAACGAATAGAAGTGTTAAATGCTTTTTTAACAACTCTAAAAGGCTTGTTTTGGTGTAAAAAAGCATAGTTTTCAATTGCCTTTGCTTACACTTTGCGCTTTTATTGTTACCTTTGTGGCCAATGAAAGCAGATAAATTCATGACACGAATATACACATTACTCATTGCGCTTTGTTGTACACTTGTCGTTGCAGCGCAAGATGCGTTGCCAACGGCCAATCCAACGATGACCTACGTAGACGCTGACGGACAGGAGGTGAGCGAGAGTCAGTACGACGGTTCGGCCCCCTTCCGCGCCACCTTTAAGGCTTGTCCTGAGAATGTGGGCGACTACACGCCACTTTATGAATGGCGCTTTACGCGGAGTGGCGAAAGCACTCCTTTTTTGGTGCGCTATGATGAAGACACAGAGTATGCCTTCAATCAATCAGGCACGTTCAGTGTTGAAGTGCGCATCAGTTTTGTGCAAGGCACCGACACGATAGCCTACGAAATGGACCAACCCTTCGCAGTGACCATCAGCGAGTCCAAACTTGAAGTTCCCAATGCCTTTACGCCCAATGGCGATGGCGTGAACGACGTGTTTAAGGTGAAGGACGGCTATCAGAGCATTGTATCGTTTAAGGCGATGGTCTTCGACCGCTGGGGCAAGAAACTCTATGAATGGACTGATCTATCGGGAGGTTGGGACGGCCGAAGCAACGGACACGATGTGCCCGACGGTACTTACTACCTCAACATTCAGGCGCGAGGCGCTGACGGACGAAAGTATAACATAAAAAAGGTAATCAACCTATTGCGTGGCTATAACGAAAACGGCACGTCAACAAACTAAAGGTCAATGTCAGAACAAAAGATTGAAATATTAGGAGCACGCGTTCATAATCTTAAGAACGTCGACGTAACCCTGCCCCGTTACAGCCTCTGCGTTGTAACGGGGCTCAGCGGTTCGGGCAAAAGTTCGTTGGCCTTCGACACGCTTTATGCCGAAGGGCAACGTCGTTATATCGAAACCTTCTCGGCTTATGCTCGCAACTTTTTAGATAACTTGGAGCGCCCCGATGTTGATAAAATTACAGGCCTTAGCCCCGTAATCAGCATTGAACAGAAGACTACGAATAAAAATCCTCGTTCGACGGTAGGCACCGTGACCGAGATATACGATTTCCTACGTCTACTCTACGCGCGTGCTGGCGAAGCTTACTCCTATGTGTCGGGCGAACCGATGGTGAAATATACCGAAGAGAAGATAGTCAACATGATACTTGACGATTACGAAGGCCATAAAGTCTACCTCCTTGCTCCCCTCATTCGCAATCGTAAGGGACATTATAAGGAACTCTTCGAAAGTACCCGTCGCAAAGGATTCTTGACTGTACGCGTTGACGGTGAATTGCGTGAGATTACTTCGGGCATGAAGCTCGACCGCTATAAGAACCACGACATTGAAGTAGTGGTTGATAAGTTAGCCGTACAAGCCAAAGACGGCGAACGATTGACCAAAAGCGTGGCCGAAACGTTGCGTCAAGGCCATGGTATGATGATGCTGCTCGATGCTGCCGACCACCAAGTGCGTTTTTATTCTAAGCAGTTGATGGACCCCGTATCAGGCATCGCGTATCGCGACCCTGCTCCTCACAACTTCTCGTTCAATTCTACGCAAGGAGCTTGCCCCAAGTGCAAGGGGTTAGGCTTTGTAAGCGTAATGGATCGCGACAAGGTAGTGCCCGACCCCAAGCTCTCTATCAAAGAAGGAGGACTCGCTCCTTTAGGTAAATATCGCAACGCTTTGATATTCTGGGAGATACAGACCGTCTTAGCCGATTACGACTGCGATCTCAAAACACCCATCTGCGACATTCCAGAAGAGGCTATGGACGAAGTGTTTAATGGTCGTGCCGATCGTCTACGCATTCCCGCCTCGACGGCTCATACTACTGACGACTATTATGTAGAGTTTGACGGCCTTGTAAAGTACATTCAGCAAATGGCCGACTCTGAGATGAGTGCCGCCTCACAGCGGTGGGCAGAACAGTTCTCAAAGACGGCCCTCTGCCCAGCGTGTCACGGAGCACGACTCAACAAGGAGGCCTTGGCCTATCGCTTTGCAGGTAAGACCATTGCCGAACTGAGTAATATGGACATTGCCGAACTCTATGACTTCTTGCAACACGTTGAGGCTGAACTCAGCACCAAACAGCGCGCTATCGCCCACGAGATATTAAAGGAATTGCTCTCACGCCTAAAGTTTTTGCTTGATGTAGGACTTGACTACCTCTCGTTGGCTCGTTCGTCAATGACGCTATCAGGTGGCGAAAGTCAGCGCATACGTTTGGCCACACAGATTGGTTCGCAGTTGGTCAACGTTCTTTATATATTAGACGAACCGAGCATCGGACTTCATCAGCGCGACAATGTGCGCTTGATTAATTCACTTAAAGAATTGCGTGATTTGGGCAACACGGTCGTAGTCGTAGAGCATGACAAAGACATGATGTTGGCTGCCGACTACATCATCGACATGGGGCCCAAGGCAGGCCGTTTGGGTGGTGAAGTCGTATTTGAAGGTACGCCTCAACAGATGCTCCAAACGCAAACGCTCACCTCACAATACTTAAATGGCAAGCGCGAAATCAGCGTTCCTACAGTGCGACGCACAGGCAACGGTAAGACGTTGCGCCTCATTGGTGCGCGAGGCAACAATCTTAAAGGTGTGACGGTCGACATTCCGCTTGGCACACTTATCTGCGTAACGGGCGTTTCGGGCAGTGGCAAGAGTACCCTTATTAACGATACGCTGTTGCCCATTCTTTCACAACACTTCTATCGCTCTCTACGCGAGCCTTTAGCTTACGATAGCATCGAGGGCATTGACTTGATAGATAAGGTAGTGGCCGTCGACCAAAGTCCGTTAGGCCGCACCCCACGCTCCAATCCCGCCACCTATACGGGCGTGTTTGCTGACATTCGTTCGCTCTATGTCAACCTTCCTGAAGCTAAAATACGTGGTTACAAGCCTGGTCGCTTTAGTTTCAACGTACGAGGGGGCCGCTGTGAAGTGTGTAAGGGCAATGGTTATAAGACCATTGAAATGAACTTCTTGCCCGACGTATATGTGCCTTGCGAGGCTTGTCATGGCAAACGTTACAATCACGAAACGCTCGAAGTGCGCTTTAAGGGCAAAAGTATAGCCGATGTGCTTGACATGACGATTAATCAAGCTGTAGAGTTCTTTGAAAACGTGCCCAACATTCTGCACAAGATTAAGACGCTGCAGGACGTTGGCCTTGGCTATATTAAGTTAGGTCAAAGCAGCACCACGCTTTCGGGAGGTGAAAGTCAGCGCGTAAAGTTGGCTACCGAACTCTCAAAGCGTGACACTGGACAGACGCTTTACATACTTGACGAGCCGACTACAGGACTTCACTTTGAGGATATTCGCGTACTAATGGACGTACTGCAAAAGTTAGTAGAACGTGGCAATACGGTTGTCGTGATAGAACACAACCTCGATGTGATCAAAGTGGCCGACTACCTTATCGAAATGGGTCCAGAAGGCGGTCGAGGTGGTGGCCAACTCCTCTACGAAGGCACCCCCGAAGGCCTTGTCGAAAGCGGCGTAGGCTATACGGGCAAGTTCTTGAAGGACGAACTTGCGCGTAGCGAATGTGCAAATGAGTAAATGTGCAAATGTGGGCGAAATGTGCAAATGTGAGAATGTGCAAATGTGCAAATGGTCGCCTTTGTACGCGCAGATATTCAAACATTATTCAAACATTCTCACATCTGCACATTTGCACATCTGCACATTCCCCCTCACATTCTCACATTTAAAAAAATTATTCACTCTTAATAAATTCAATTTTCTATGTTCGAAGGACAACCGAAAGGCTTGTATGCCCTTGCCCTTGCCAACACAGGCGAGCGCTTTGGTTATTACACCATGTTGGCCGTATTCGTACTCTTCCTCAAAGCCAACTTTGGTTGGGAGGCAGGTACAGCAGGCGCCGTATATGCTTGCTTCTTGGCCTTAGTTTATTTATTGCCCTTGTTTGGCGGTATGATAGCCGACAAGATTGGTTACAGTAAGTGCGTAACTACGGGTATCATCGTAATGTTCTTGGGCTATGCTCTGCTCTCTATTCCAGCAGGAGCTGGCACAATCGCTGCAGCCCTTATGTTTGGTGCACTCGTTATGATTAGCGTCGGCACCAGTTTGTTTAAGGGTAACCTCCAAGTAATGGTGGGCGACCTTTACAATTCGCCCGAGATGCAAGGCAAGCGCGACTCAGCCTTCTCTATCTTCTACATGGCCATTAACATTGGTGCCCTCTTTGCGCCCACTGCAGCCGTTAAGATTATGGAGTATGCACAGCACAGTTTAGGCGTAAGTGCTGCCGACTCTTACCACTATGCCTTTGGTGTAGCTTGTGTATCATTGATTGTGTCAATCGCCATTTATTATGGTTTCCAAGGCACATTCAAGCAAGTAATCGTTGCGCCCACTCGAAAGGACGCTGTCAAAACCACCGATGCTGCCGCCACTGAACCCGAACTCAGCAAGAGCGAAACGAAGGACCGCATTGTAGCCCTCTGTCTCGTGTTTGCCGTTGTTATCTTCTTCTGGATGGCTTTCCACCAGAATGGTTTGACGCTTACTTACTTCGCCGATGAATACACCCAGAAGCACGCTGTGGGCGTTGAAAGCATGCTGTTCGATGTTACCAACCTCTTGCTTTGCATTGTAATCATCTACGGTCTCTTCTCACTCTTCCAAAGCAAGACGGGTAAGGGTAAGCTGATTTCAGCCCTTGTTATATTAGCTTGCTTGTGCGGTTTAGGTTATAAGTACGTCACACTCGATCCCAATGGTATTGGCATCGAAGCGCCTATCTTCCAACAGTTCAACCCCTGCTTCGTAGTAGGTCTTACCCCCATTAGTATGGCTATCTTCGCATGGTTGGCTAAGAAAGGTAAAGAACCTTCAGCACCTCGCAAGATTGGTTATGGTATGTTGGTGGCTGGTATCGGTTACGTAATCATGATATTGGCTTCAATCGGTGTAACTTCAGCTGATCAAAACACCGTTTCGCCCAACTGGCTCATCACTACTTATCTTGTCCTCACATTTGGTGAATTGTTGCTCTCACCGATGGGTATCTCATTCGTGTCAAAAGTAGCACCTCCCAAACTCAAGGGTACAATGATGGGTGGTTGGTTTGTAGCCACTGCCGCTGGTAATATGTTGGTATCTATCCCCGGCTTCCTCTGGGGCAAAGTGCCTTTGGTAGTTGTATGGGGCGTATTAGTTGCCCTTTGTCTAATCTCATTCATCTTCATCTTCAGCGTGATGAAGAAGTTAGAAAAGGTTTGCTAATTCTGAACAAGATTATGAAGTCGTCTAAATTTTTCTGACGAAGATTATATTTAAACTTTTATCTCTTCTAAATTCAATCTTTACCTTTCTTTTTGACCGCTTTTTGACCTTTCATCGGTCGTGTAGCTCGCTACACTCCCTCTTCAATGCCAAAAATCGCTTCAAAAATAAAGGCAAATCTTGAACTTCATAAAAAATTAGACGACTTCAATAACTTTCTAACCTTATAATCACCAGATGTATCTCATCGTATAATACATTATGCTAAAGCCAGATTGTTGTTGGCCAAAGTATTGGCATCGTTCGTAGTAGCTTGCCCCAGTGCTTCACTCTGTCTTTCTTTTACGGAGTGAGCTACGTTGGTTGCCCACGTCTTTATAGACGTGAAGATGGTAGTAGCCCAACTGGTAATGGTAAGCACCGTCTTGTCATAGATAGGAGATAGCCATTCCTCTACTTTAGTGATTCCCTCAATTGTATAATCAACTCCATACTCTAGTATGGGAAGAACGCAAGCAAACGAGAGAAGAAGAGCAATCAGACTCGTTCCAAGAACACTCCAGATAAACATCATTACTGACGTTGCTACTGCAATAATAGTCAGCATCGCGATAGAAGAACAAGCTACAGCGAAGAGTCCTCCCAAAATGTACTTTACGATTACTTGCCACTTTGAAAGGGTAATCGTTCCGTTCTGCAATTCAGATGTTGCCAGCATGGCATCGACTGAGGCTGAGGCCAATGCACCAATAACATTGGGAGGCAATGGAGATTGCTTTTCCTCAAGTTTTAAGAGCCCCTCGCGTTGTGTAGCGTATAGTTGAACGGCGGCCATCAGACGGTAGTCTGTTGTGTTTTTATTAATGGCTTCAGCTACAGCTTTAATGCTTTCACTGTTTAGGGTCTTGGCTGCTTCAGCTACAGATGATAAAGGCAGAGTGTCTAAGGCCTTTACGATTTCTTCAATAAGCACATCCTGTGACTTATTCGAATTGGTCTTTACAGCCTCGTCAATAGTGGCTTGTGTGCATTCGGTCTTTGAAGCCAATTGCAAGGCGGTTAACATTGAAGCCAAGTAGCGTGTTTGCTCTTCAGCGTTTAATGACTTGAGTGAATCGGTGATAGCTTTGTGAAGCGTTTCTTCGTAGTTCGCTTCTACGGCAGTTCGAGCAGTCTGATATTCTTCGATGCCAGCTTTCAAGTCTGTAACGACTTCAAAAGCCTCTGTCTGTGAGAGATTGTACTTCTCAATTAAAAATAGCTGCGCGGCCTCAAACAAGCTTACGCCTTCATGTTCCTTTTTCAACGTCTCGATGGCCTCAGTGTTAGAGCTGAGTACTGCACATGCAGTTTGCAAGTTGGTTGTCGTGAAATTTGTTTTCATTTTTCTTCTTTTTTAAAGGTTTCTACTTGTTAGAGTTGAAACGTTCTTCTTTATATCAATTTTTCTTATTTTTTTTCGAAGGTTTTATTTCAACACAAGCAGCAATTCTGCCAGCTGATGTAGACTCATCGAACACTTCAATTTCATCTTTTCCCCACAAGGCTTCAGCTTCTTCTTTCTGTATCGCATAATTAGCCATTGATACAGCTAAGAGCAAGTCAAGTTGATGAGTATTTGCCGCTTTCTTTTCTAATTCATGCATTTCTTGTGTGCTCATATCGCCATTAGCATAAGCATACAATTCTTCGTCGGTGATTAAATATCTCATTCTTTCATGTATTTCCTTAAATGAGCTAAGGCACGATTTCTTAACACACCTATAGCTCTTTGTTTCTCTAATTTTGTAAATTCAGAACAAGTTTTTTGAGCTTTCATGTCATCATACAGTTCGTCAAAGACTTCGTCACTTGGAACAGTGTCCATAATAGTCAATTGAACCACTCTACGCTCGTTTTTCGGCAACTTTTGAAGTGCAGCGTTCACCTTCATAATAAGGTGTTGGTCGTTCACCACGTACGATAATTGATTGCCTTCTGCTATTAAGAGATTGAACCATTCATTTTCTATCACTTCTGATGGTGATTTTGTATTGTGAAGTTCATTCCCAGCATCAATGCTAATTTCATTTTGTTCCTTTGCAATTTCTCTTTTTCTTAATTGCGTAAAGTATCGTGCGGTGATTGTAGCCACATAACTTTTTAATTTTGATTGCTTACGACGATTAAAACATTTAACCTTATAGTAAGGAGTATTGTTAGCTCCTCCTCTTGGCGATATAAATTCATAGTATTCGCCCATTATCTCATTTGCTCCTGTTCCGAATAAATGCTTTCCTAAATAGCTGAGAAACGAAAAAGAATATTCGCCTAAAAAGAACTCACGCGCTAAATTGACTAAAGCTGTAGGCACATTGCTACATACGTTATCAATAAGCCAGTCTTCAGCAAGGGTACTTGGTTGGTGGCTCCTTAGCTGTGTAAAATACGTATTTGACATAATGTTCCTCCTATTATTTTGGGTGTGAAAAAAATGCGTAACAATATCAGTATCAGTGTTGTTGGTTAGTAAAAGCTAATACACACCGATGTTTAGCATACGAATTTGAATGGTATTAAAAAGAGGATTTGTCTCTATCAACTCTATCAAAAAGTTTTTTGTCTTTTACAAAAAAAATAAAGGCAAGGTGTGCGTTACAAGCGTTGTACATTCATCGGCTTCTCTAACGGTGTTATAACTTTTTTCTAGACAGAAAGAGGTTAGATTAAGGCACAAAAAAGCGTTAGATAAACGTCTTCTATGTCTGGACTGCTGGTGTTCCACCCAATGCCCGCTTCGTATAGCAACTGGCCTAATAAGCGGCTTCGCTACACCGGCACAGCGTAGACAATCATTTTTGTTGTTGCACAAGCACTATTCTTGCTGTTTTAACAACTGATTGACTATGCAGTCCGCCACAAAGTTATAAAAGAATTTTAAAAAAGAAACTTTTACTTGTCAAATATTGATAGTTTTTTTGAACTTAGTTTTAAATAGCGTAAAATACATGTCAAAATTGGCATTAATTGTCGTAGCGGGGGAAACTAAAAATATAGTTTTTAGAATGTTGTCATGTTGTCGGCTGATTTACGCCCTCTTAAGGGGGGTATAAGTAGACTTAGTTACATATATAAGCTGCAATTTGTCGAACAGTTACGCAACGTGTGCTTTTCTTTGACATTATCAGCTGCGGCTCAGCAACTTGAGCGAACTCAATTGCATTCGCCTTGTACGATAATTCCAACATGTGCGTCCTTATGTCTTTATCGTAAGTTTTTTGTAGAATATTTCGACCGCAAATCAAAGGTGCATTGCCACCGCTGAATAGTTACCGTTTCATACGGGATATATTCGATGAGTTCCCCCCCCAAAAAAAGTCTCTTCCTCTAAGTGAGGAAGAGACCTTTTTTTATTTAAATGAATCTGTTATCTAAACGAATCCGTTAAGAGCTTAATCTCAATAGTAGGCGATATGCGCTCGTATAGAATATTATACACAGCATCGAGAATGGGCATATTGACGTGATAGTGTTTGTTGATGTCCTTCATACACTTCGTGCCGTAATAGCCTTCGGCAATCATTTCCATTTCGATCTGTGCCGATTTAACGCTATAGCCCTTACCTATCATGGTGCCAAACACGCGGTTGCGCGAGAAGTTAGAATACCCCGTCACTAAGAGGTCGCCTAAGTAAACGCTATCATATACGCAGCGGTCGATAGGGTAGACAGCGCGTAAGAAGCGATTCATCTCTTGTACGGCATTGGACATTAGTACACTCTGAAAGTTGTCGCCATACTTTAGTCCATTACAAATGCCTGCTGCTATGGCGTAGACGTTCTTCAGAACGGAAGCATATTCAATGCCAATGACGTCGGCCGAAGTCTTGGTCTTCACATAGCTCGATGCTATCGTCTCGGCAAAGGCCGTTGCCTTCTCGTTGTCAGCACACCCTACCGTGAGGTAGGTAAGGCGTCCTAAGGCAACCTCTTCGGCATGACTAGGGCCACCAAGCACGGCTAAGTTCTCATCAGGCACATTGTACACCACACGGAAGAACTCCGAACAAACCAAATTCTCATCTGCTACAATGCCCTTAATGGCAGTGATGATAAACTTATCGTGAAGCTTCACCTTGAGTTTGCGCAGGTGGTTCTTTAAGTAAGGAGACGGTGTGACAAACACCAAGGTGCGGCAAGAGCGTACAATTTCGTTGATGTCCGTCGAGAAGGTGATGCGGCTCGTGTCAAAGTGTACACTGGTCAAGTAAGAAGGGTTATGCTCAGTGCGCACGAAGTCATCAATGGCATCTTGCCTACGGATATACCAATGCAGATGCTCCACCCTTTCGAGTAGCATCTTTGCAATGGCTGTGGCCCACGAGCCACTGCCCATAACGGCTATGTTTCCTAAATCGTACACGGTACTTAGTTAATGTGCAAAAGTGTAAATGTGTGAATGTACAAATTGGGGAATGTGCAAATTGGGAAATGTGTAAATGTACAAGTCGGGAGGATGTGCAGATAATTTGAGAATCTATAAACCATTTGCACATTTACCCATTCTCACATTTGCACATTCATTACACGTTCCAGCCCTCAATGTCCTGTACGCTGGGCTTCTCGATATCAAGTTTATACTTCTTGATTATCTCGCCAATCTGCTGTTGGATCTTTTGAGCCTTTACGTCCTTGAGATCAGTTACTAAGTAGTAACCCACCTTCTGGAGGATGGGAACTAACTCTTCAGCAATGCCTGCGGCAACGTACTTGTCGGCTTTGTCGCGAGGAGCCTTCTTCTCAGGGCGCATTTGTGGGAAGAAGAGAACTTCCTGAATCTGAGTCTGACCAGTCATCAACATGACCAAACGGTCAATGCCAATACCAATACCTGATGTAGGAGGCATACCATACTGAAGAGCGCGGAGGAAGTCTTGGTCGATGAACATCGCTTCGTCGTCACCCTTCTCAGAGAGGCGGAGCTGATCTTGGAAACGTTCTTCTTGGTCAATGGGGTCGTTCAACTCTGAGTAAGCATTGGCCAACTCCTTACCATTTACCATTAACTCAAAGCGTTCGGTCAAAGCAGGATTGTCGCGGTGCTTCTTTGTGAGCGGTGACATCTCGATAGGATAGTCGGTGATGAAGGTAGGCTGAATGTAAGTGCCTTCGCAGAACTCGCCAAACATCTCATCGATCAACTTACCCTTACCCATGGTATCGTCAATCTCCATGTTCAACTTCTTGCAGATGTCGCGAATTTCGTCTTCGCTCTTGCCATTGAGGTCGTAACCTGTCTTTTCCTTGATAGCTTCCAAGATAGGCAAGCGGCGGAAAGGAGCCTTGAAGCTGATAGTCTTACCGTCAATAACGCTTTCGGGTTTACCATTAACGGCTACGCAGATGCGCTCCAACAACTTCTCGGTGAATGACATCATCCAGTTGTAGTCCTTGTACTGAACGTAAAGTTCCATACACGTGAACTCAGGGTTGTGGTTGCGGTCCATACCCTCGTTGCGGAAGTTTTTGCCAATTTCGTAAACGCCCTCAAAGCCGCCAACGATAAGGCGCTTCAAGTAAAGCTCGGTAGCGATACGAAGGTAGAGGTCGATGTCGAGTGAGTTGTGGTGAGTAATGAACGGACGTGCGCTAGCGCCACCAGGAATGGGTTGCAGAATCGGTGTTTCAACCTCTGTGTAGCCAGCCTCGTCGAAGTATTCGCGCATGGTCTTGACTACTAACGAGCGTTTCAAGAAGATGTCCTTCACTTCAGGGTTGACCAAAAGGTCAACGTAGCGCTGACGATAGCGAAGTTCGGGATCGTTGAAGGCATCGTAAGTAACACCATCCTTCTCCTTTACGACGGGTAGCGGCTTGAGGCTCTTAGAGAGGAGTACCAACTCTTGTGCGTGTACAGAGATTTCGCCTGTCTGTGTGCGGAAAACGAAACCTTTCACACCGATAAAGTCGCCCAAGTCGAGTAACTTCTTAAATACTGTGTTGTAGAGCGTCTTGTCATCGCCTGGGCAAACATCGTCACGTGTAACGTACACCTGAATGCGGCCTTTAGAGTCCATCAACTCGGCAAAGCTGGCCTTACCCATAACGCGGCGTCCCATTAAGCGTCCAGCGATGCACACTTCGCGCTTTTCGTCTTCATTAAAGTTGTCTTTAATATCGTCGCTATACGCTGTCACTTCATATTCGGCAGCGGGGTAGGGATTAATGCCCAAGTTGCGCAATTCCTCAAGTGAGTTGCGGCGTTGTATCTCTTGTTCGCTGAGTTCTAAAACGTTCATTTATTTTATTTT
>ENA-OZRS01000254-OZRS01000254.1-human-gut-metagenome-genome-assembly--contig:-NODE-254-length-12817-cov-10.938333_pt1 | contig 12817 bp, 10 predicted proteins | sample MGYA00243272_ERZ653951 | MGnify/ENA primary metagenome ERZ653951 (study PRJEB26926, sample SAMN06164475) | human gut metagenome | biome: ENVO:00009003; feature: ENVO:2100002; material: ENVO:00002003...
ATATAATATAAAATAATTACTTACAATTTGTAACCGTATAAAAGGTAACTATCGCGAAAAAAACTGAATACTGAATACTGAATAACCTCTTGGGGCATCATACGCCCGGGTATAATGGCAGCATTTGGGGGAAGATAGTACTAGTTTCTCCACTCCGTATAGGTTGTTCTACATGGAGTGGAGAATTTCGTATCGTGTGGAGTATCTTCTATGTCATGACCAGATCCAGGTCCTTTGTGAGTTTTTTCATTGCAGGGTTCTTCTCCATAAGAAGTTCCAGAACTTCATTCTTGGTCAGAACCTTGCCTACCTCTTCCTGGTCGGCAAGGCGGTAACTGATGCTCAGTTCGCTGTTGTGAAGACTTAAGACGAAAGTCTTGAGAATGCGGTTCTTGATGTTCAAAATGTCGTCTAGTAAGAGCTGGTTGTTGATGATAACCTCTATCTGCGGATAGTTGGTTATCTTCGGTACGATACTCTTCATGCGGTTGGCTAATCCTATGAAATCCAGCTTGTTCTGCATTCTCATGCACATACTGAACCATGTTGCTTCCACCTGCTCCTGGGTGAACTCGTTCTGGTCGCCCGTGATGGTCGCTTTTTCCTCATTGGTATCATCATACGGACTGTGCAGGCGGCGCTGGTTCTCCTCCCTCTTCTTCAGGTTAGAGAAAGTCATGCCTATGCCGCCCAGCTTGATATTCTTGAGTCGTGGCTTGTGAGGCGATGCAGCATCAGTAGCAGCTCCGGCAGCGGCTGAGCCTTCTGGAGAGGCAGATGCGGCTGCGGTGGCAGATGCAGAATAAGATGCAGCATTGGAGGCTGCAGAAGCGGCTGCTGAGGCTCCGGAAGAAGGCACAGCAGTAGCTGTAGCAGCAGACGCTCCCGGCTGTGATGACCGGTTTTCGCTGCTGCCAGAAGGCTCAGAACCTGCACCCTGAGAGGCAAGCTTAGACTGAGCCAGGAGTTTCTGAAACAGGGATTTTAATCTATTGGGCGTACGCCCCGCACTAGGCACATCCTGATCCTCGGGCTGCGTAATCTGGCCTATCTGTATCAGGGTGAGCTCTACCAGTAATCGCTTGTTGCTGCTGGCGCGGTAATGGATATCGCACTGGTTCATCAGTTCCAGCGCCTTATATAAGAAAGGTGTAGGTGCCTTCTGGGCCTGAGCCTGGAACTTGGCTTTCTGGTCGTCGCTGGTCTCGAGCAGAGGCAGGGTCTGAGGATCCTTCGCCATCATCACATTGCGCACATGCTGGGCAAGCCCCTGTATCATGTTGCCGCCATCGAAACCGCGGCTCAGAATGCCGTCGAGTGTTACCATCATCTCGGCCACCTTATTCTCCAGAGCCAGGTCTACCAGACGGAAATAGTTGTCGCTGTCGAGCACGTTCAGGTCCTCGATCACCTTCTGGTAAGTGATGTTGCCCATGCAGAAGCTGGCAGCCTGGTCGAAGATAGAGAGGGCATCGCGCATACCTCCGTCAGCCTTTTCGGCTATCACGGCGAGCGCCTGCTCTTCATATTGTATGCCTTCCTTCTCAGCCACCATCTTCAGGTGGTTGATGGTATTGGCTACCGTCATTCGCTCGAAGTCGTAAATCTGGCATCGGCTCAGGATGGTAGGCAGAATCTTATGCTTCTCGGTAGTGGCGAGGATGAAGATGACATGCTGAGGTGGCTCTTCCAGCGTCTTGAGAAAGGCGTTGAAGGCAGCTGTAGAGAGCATGTGGACCTCATCGATGATAAACACCTTATACTTGCCCACCTGAGGCGGAATGCGGGTCTGCTCCATCAGAACCTTAATCTGGTCAACACCGTTGTTGCTGGCGGCATCCAGCTCGAAGATGTTGTAGGAACGCTGCTCATTGAAGGCACGGCAGCTCTCACATTCGTTGCATGCCTCGCCGTCTTCACGAGGGTGCTCGCAGTTGATTGCCTTCGCAAAAATGCGGGCACAAGTGGTTTTACCCACACCTCTCGGACCGCAGAAAAGATAGGCGTGCGCCAGCTTGCCGCTCTTCACTGCATTCTTCAAAGTGGTGGTCAATGCACTCTGTCCGACAACCGAATCGAAGGTCATCGGACGGTACTTTCTTGCAGAAACTATATACTCTTCCATTATTTTTTCTTAATTGATGATGCAAAGATAACAAAAAAATATTATCTTTGCAAACAAATTCGGAAGAAATGAGTAAAAAACTTGGTATTATATGGAATTATCTCGCTCATTATAAGTATCTTATAGTGATTGTAGCGGGTGTTCTGGTAGTTGGTGTAGTTGACGACAACAGTGTAAGACAGCACATTAAGTACCAGATAGAGATAGCTACGCTCCGTTCGGAGATAGAAAAGTATCGTGAGCAGTATGAAAACGACAAGCATACCCTGCGCGATATGCAGCATGGTGCGCGGGCATTTGAGAAGATAGCCCGCCAGCGTTATTTCATGAAGGCTGATGATGAAGACATCTTTGTATTGAGTTCGGATATTCCGGAAAAAACTAACGAACAAGATGAAAATGAAACAATTGAGTAAACTGGAAAGTGCTATTTTCTTGCTGGGCGGCGTGCTGATGGTTGTCGGTGCGGCTTGCTTCGCATTTGGTTTTTCACATCCGCAGCTGGTGCAGGTAACGAGCTGGGGGTTCCTGCTGGGCACCATACTCTTCAGTGTAATGCAGGCGATGCAGTTCTATGAGGGACCTTCGCTGGTTATCCACCGCCTGAAGCGCATGCAGTATGTAGCAGACATCTTTTTCGTGCTCTCAGGCATCTCGATGGTAGATACGGTGTATGCTTTCTTGCGCCGCTGGTTTGAGAATTATGAGACCTATATCACCTATTTCTATAATAAGTGGGTAGTCTTCCTTCTCATCGCAGCCCTGCTGGAACTGTATACCACGCATCGCATCTCTCATGAACTGAAGAAGGAAAACAATCAGTAATATAGAAAGGACGAGTAAAAAGCTTTCGGTGGCCAATAGGAGTGCAAACAAAACATAAATCTTGTAAGAATGAATTAAATTGCAGCAATTTATTTCGTCAGTTCAAATTAAGATTGTACTTTTGTTCACCGAAAGTGATATAGATAGCTTATGAATAGAATATTTTACGCATTCATTGCCTTGATGGCACTTGCATCTTGTGCCAACAGTTACGAAATCTCGGGTACTTCTAATGTAAGTACTCTGGACGGACGCATGCTGTACCTTAAGATACTGGAAAACAACGATTTCAAGAACGTGGATTCTTGCGATGTAGTGCACGGACAGTTCCATTTTCAGGGTTCTGTCGACTCTATGAAGATGGCGAATATCTTCATGGATGATGACCCTGTGCTGCCGCTGGTGCTGGAGAGTGGAAGCATTACGGTGAAGCTCGATGATACACAGCAGGTGGTAAGCGGTACGCCTATGAACGATAAACTCTTCGGATTCTTCAAGAAATACCAGCAGATTCAGAATCAGTTGCGCGAACTGGTGCACAAGCACGACCAGGCTATCATGAACGGTAGCGATATGGTGGCTGTCAACAAGCGGCTGAACGAGGAATCCATCCGCCTCTCTGAGCAGGAAGACAAGCTCATCACTTCGTTTGTTACCGACAACTTCAACAATGTGCTGGGACCGGGCGTCTTCTTCCTCGTTACAATGGGTAACCAGTATCCGATGCTCTCTCCTTGGATTGAGGATATCATGAGCAAGGCTACCGACTATTTCAAGAATGATCCTTATGTAAAGGACTATTATAAGAAAGCTCAAGAGAATCAGGAGATTATGAACGGTACACGAGATGCGCAGAGCGGCATGCTGCCAGAGATGGAAGCGGCTCCACAGGTAAATCCTGATGCGGCTCCGGCACCTACAGCCAACGAACTGGCTGCGCCTACGATTCCTGAAAAACAGGAAGGTCAGGAATAGAAACAGACTCTTTCAAGGTCTTGGGCATTAACATCTTGTAAAACTCTTCATTTTATAAGTTTAGTAATATGAAATTAATCAAGAATGGAACCATTATAAATGAGGGTCGCTCTTTTGTGGGCGACCTCTTGTTGGATGGTGAATTTATCAAGGAGATATATGAAGGCGAGGCACCCCGTGGCAATTACGATGAAGTCATCGATGCCTCGGGGTGTTTTGTTTTGCCGGGTGTGATTGATGATCATGTTCACTTCCGTGAGCCGGGACTTACGCAGAAGGCTGACATCGAGAGCGAAAGCCGCGCTGCTGCCTTTGGTGGTGTGACCAGCTATTTCGAGATGCCTAACACGGTACCTCAGACTACCACTCTGGAGGCTTGGCAGGCGAAGCGGCAGCTGGGCGCTGAGAAGAGTCATGTGAACTACAGTTTCTTCTTTGGTTCTACCAATGATAATGTAAATGATTTTGAGCAGCTCGATACGCATCGTGTACCGGGCATCAAGCTCTTTATGGGCTCCAGTACGGGCAATATGCTGGTGGATAAATATGAGGCGCTGCAGGCTATCTTCAAGAAGGCGAAAGAGCTGGATTTGCCGGTGATGACCCACTGTGAGGATACCGAAATCATTAACCGCAACATGCAGGTGGCTAAGCAGAAATGGGGTGAGGACCCTGCCGTAGAACATCATCCGGAAATACGCAGCGAGGAGGCTTGCTATGAAAGCAGCCTTCTGGCGGTGCAGCTGGCTAAGGAAAGCGGGGCGCATCTCCATATCGCCCACGTTACTACGGCTAAGGAATTGGAGTTCTTTGGTAAGGATGAAAATATTACAGGCGAGGCGGTTGTGGCTCATCTCATGTTCTCGGATAAAGATTACGCTGTGAAGGGCGCACGCATCAAATGCAACCCTGCAGTAAAGACCGATGCTGACCGCGAAGCTTTGCGTAAGGCGCTGGGTAATGGTAAGATAACTGTAGTAGGTACCGATCATGCTCCTCATCAGTTGAAGGATAAACAGGGCGGTTGTGCCAAGGCTGCATCAGGTATGCCAATGGTACAGTTCTCGCTGGTAAGCATGCTGAAACTTGTTGACGAAAAGGTAATCAGTATCGAGCGCCTGGTTGAACTGATGTGCCATAATCCAGCCCGTCTGTTCCATATCAGTCAGCGCGGCTTCCTGCGTCCGGGTTATAAGGCAGATGTCGTTGTGGTGCGCAAGGGAGAGCCTTGGAAGGTGACCCAAGAGGTGATTCAGAGCAAGTGTAAATGGAGCCCTGTAGAGGGTGATGAGTTTGCATGGAAAGTGGAACAGACTTTCTGTAACGGTCGTCTTATCTACGACAAAGGCGTGTTTGATGCCGCCAGCAGAGGAGAAGAACTGGAGTTCAGAAACAATTCCTGAAAAAGGGAAATCTTACGGGGATTGTAAAATAAAATATCGTATCGGATGCGAAGAATAGTATACAATATAAGCGAAATTGAGCCATATATCAACTGGCTATACTTTTATCATGCCTGGGGATTGAGCGGCAAACCTCGAGAGGAAAAGGAAAAACTGAAGGCAGAGGCGCTCGATATGCTCCATTCATGGGAAGGCGAATATCATACCTATGCCGTCTTCGGACTCTTCGAGGCGAACAGCGAGGGGGATGATATCTGGCTGGAAGGGCAGAAAGTCCGCTTCCCGATGCTCCGTCAGCAGCATCCGGCGGCTCAGGGAGAACCCAATCTCTGTCTGGCTGATTTCATCCGTCCTCTGGGCAGTGGAATAACAGACCGGCTGGGTATCTTCTGCACGACGGTAGATGGCGGTCTGGAGAAGAAATATCGCTCGGACGACTACCTCAATATGATGGCACAGACACTCTGCGACCGGTTGGCTGAAGCCACGGCAGAGAAGTTGCACGAAGAGGTGAGACGCAGCATCTGGGGCTATGCTCCCGACGAGCAGCTGAGCATCGAAGACCAGCATCTGGAGCGCTATCAGGGCATCCGTCCGGCTATAGGATATCCTTCGCTGCCCGATACCAGTGCCAACTTCATCATCGACCAGCTCATCGATATGAGTCAGGTGGGCATCCGGCTCACCACAAGCGGAATGATGACGCCTCATGCCAGTGTCTCGGGGCTGATGTTTGCACATCCCAAGTCGCGGTATTTCGAACTGGGACGGATAGGAGACGACCAGCTTCGCGACTATGCACAGCGCAGAGGAGTGCCCGTGCAGGCAATGAAAACGTATCTTCAATCAAGTTTGATCAAGAAATGATAGCAAGAATATTGATACCCGTAGTGGTATTCACCCTGTTGCCGTATCTGTGGATATATAAAAGGTATGGCAAGTTACGGCTGAAGAGTCTCTGGCAGCGGGTGCTCTTCTGGTTGCCGGCTTTCGTGGTTATCGCCTACAGCGCATATATCACGATGCTGCCCAACTTCCTGCCACGCAATCCGGTGCTCATCGACATCTGGTTTATGATGATGGCAGTATGTGCGGTTCCGCAGTTTGTCTTCAGCCTGTTCAGTGTCTTCGGTTGGTGCTGTATGCGGCTCCTTCACGGCCATCGCAACTGGGGCAAGCTCCTCGGACTGGTAGTGGGAGCGGTGGCGTTCTTCTGCTTTATCTACGGATTTACCGAAGGTTTTCCTAAGATGCAAGTCAAGCGTATCACCATCTATGTACCTAATCTGCCGAAGTCTTTCGAGGGCTATCGCATCGTTCAGTTCAGCGATATCCATCTCGGGTCATACTATGGCTGGCGTGGTCATCTGCCTCAGCGCGATATCGACAGCATTAATGCCGAAAAACCTGATCTGATTTGCTTTACGGGTGATTTACAGAATGTTACGCCCGATGAACTGCCTGAGTATCAGGCGCTGCTCAGCAGTCTGAAAGCCAGAGATGGCGTGATGAGTGTGCTGGGCAATCACGATTACACCTATTATATGGATGTAGATGATGAGCAGGAGATAGCTGCGCTCGAGAAGCGGATGCAGGACTTCCAGCGGAGTTGCGGATGGCGCCTGCTGATGAATGAGCATGTGGCGGTGCATAGAGGCGCTGACAGTATCTATGTAGCTGGTACAGAGAACTATGACAAACCAAAGCGAACCAACGTAAGGAAGGCGCTGTATGGCATCAGACCAGGCTCTTTCGTGCTGATGCTGCAGCATATTCCGAAGCAATGGCGCGAGACCTGGCCTTCTACTATTAATAAGGAGAAGGATGAGGATGGCGATGTGATAGGACCTGACAGGAAGGATTCGCTGATCGTAGCACCGCAGCTTACATTGAGCGGTCATACGCATGCGGGGCAGATCAGTATCCTGGGCTTGCGTCCGTCGATGTTTACTCCCTATGATTACGGCCTCTTCGAGGAGGAGGGTTGCCAGCTCTATACCACATCGGGTCTGGGCGGTACCGTTCCAATCCGCATAGGGGCTACGGCAGAAATCGTGGTCATCACACTCAAAAGAAAATGAGGAGTGTTGAATGTTAAATGTTGAGTGTTAAATTATTCATTCTTAAATAAAAAATGAAGTACTTATATCGTCTGTATCAGCTTGTGATATGCTTGCCTATCCTGTTGGTAGCTAGTGTTTTAACCAGTCTATCTACCGTTTTGGGATGTATGCTGGGCAATGGCCATTTCTGGGGCTATTATCCCGGCAAGTATTGGTCCTGGCTTTGGGTCCGCATCCTCCTCCTGCCTGTAAAGGTGGAGGGACGTGAGCATCTCAAGAAGAACCAGAGTTATGTTTTCGTGGCCAATCATCAGGGCGCTTTCGATATTTTCCTGATATACGGTTTCCTGGGCAGAAACTTCAAGTGGATGATGAAGAAGGGCTTGCGCAAAGTACCTCTCATCGGTATCGCCTGTGAGTATGCGCACCACATCTTTGTAGACAAGAGCGGACCTTCTAAGATCCGTGCTTCTTATGACCGTGCTCGCGAGGTGCTTAAAGAGGGCATGTCGCTGGTGGTATTCCCAGAGGGTGCCCGTTCGTTTACGGGGCACATGGGCGTGTTCCGCCGCGGTGCTTTCATGCTGGCCGATGAACTGCAGTTGCCGGTATGTCCGCTTACCATCAATGGCAGTTTTGATGTGAAGCCTCGCATGAAGGACATCTATTGGGCTTTCTGGCATCCTCTGAAGCTCACCATCCATGAGCCTATCGAGCCGATAGGCAAGGGAGCTGACAATATCAAGAACCTGATGAACAAGAGCTATGAGGCGATCATGAACGGACTTGACAAGAAATATCAGGGGTTTGTAGAGAATCCGGACCAATAATTTCGGGTTTTTGCTTGTTATTTCAAAAATAAGTTGTAATTTTGCATCTGTATTACATTATATAGAATCAGAATCATTAAAATTAGAAGAAGTTATGAGTGATAGCATAGTAATCATTCCTACATATAATGAGAAGGAAAACATCGAGAAAATCATCCGTGCTGTCTTCGGTCTCGAAAAGCAGTTTGATATCCTCGTTATCGATGACGGAAGTCCTGACGGTACTGCTGCCATTGTTAAGGGCTTGATGGCTAATGAGTTTGCCGGTCGTCTGCATATCCTGGAGCGTTCGGGTAAACTCGGTTTGGGTACTGCCTATATCATGGGCTTCAAATGGTCATTGAAGCAGGGCTATGACTTCATCTTCGAGATGGATGCCGACTTCAGTCATGATCCTAATGATTTGCCTCGTCTCTATGCGGCAACTCACGATGAGGGGTATGATGTGGCTGTAGGCTCAAGATATATTTCGGGTGTGAACGTGGTCAACTGGCCTATCGGACGCGTATTGATGAGCTATTTCGCTTCTAAATACGTACGTATCGTAACCGGATTTAAGGTGAATGATACCACAGCTGGATTCGTCTGCTACCGACGTAAGGTATTGGAAACCATAGATTTGGATGCTATCCGCTTCAAGGGCTATGCTTTCCAGATAGAGATGAAATATACGGCTCATCGAATAGGTTTCAAGATTAAGGAGGTGCCTGTCATCTTTGTTAACCGTCGTGAAGGTGTGAGCAAGATGAGTGGTGGCATCTTTGGTGAGGCTTTCTTTGGCGTGATGCGACTGCGCCTGGATGGCTGGTTCAAGAAATATCCGAAGAAGGATTAATACTCAGTAATCAGTAATCAGTACTTGGATGGAAATCCAAAAGATAGAAAAAACATACGGGCGTTCGCCACAGGCGGATGCCCTCTTTGATTTGATGGGGAAGAAGTCGGTTCATTCCATTTTTCTCCAGGGTTTGCTGTGCTCTTCGGCTCCGATGTTCTTTGCTTCTCTGCAGGGGAAGATGAGGCGTTCGGTACTCTTCGTACTGGATGATGCCGATGAAGCAGGCTATTTTTATCACGATCTCACTCAGATGATGGGGCAGGAGAAGGTCTTCTTCTTTCCTTCCAGCTATCGGCGTGCCGTGAAATACGGGCAGCGTGATGCAGCGAACGAAATCCTACGTACAGAGGTGTTGGCGCGCCTCTCTTCGGGAGGACATTTCCTGGTAGTCACTTATCCCGATGCACTGGCAGAACTCGTTGTGGCTAAGCAGAATCTGGATGAACGGATTCTGAAACTGACTGTAGGCCAGCAGATTGCTCAGACCGATGTGGTTCATACCCTGCGCGATTTCGAACTCAAAGAAACCGATTATGTTTATGAACCGGGCCAGTTTGCCGTGCGTGGAAGCATCCTCGATGTCTATTCCTACAGCTGCGAATATCCGTTCCGTATCGACTTCTTCGGCGATGAGATTGACACCATCCGTACCTTTGATGTTGAGACCCAGCTCTCGCAGGCGAAGCGCACAGAGATAGAAATCGTGCCCGAACTCGCCCATATCGAGAGCAACAAGCAGTGTTTCCTCAATTTCCTCTCCGAAAGTACGCCAGTCATTGCGAAAGACCTTTCTTTCGTTTGCGACCGCATTGGTCAGATCTATACCGAAGGCTTCTCATCGCAGAGCCTTACCGAGCAGCTGGAGGGGGCTACTGAGGTAGAGGCTGAGCGCATCAGACATGACATGAAGACCGAGCTCAACCTCGTTTCTCCGCTCGATTTCAAGAAGGCAGTAGTGGCTCATCTCCGTATCGAGTTCGGCAAGGTCGCTCCGTCAGAGAGTTCGGCTGTGATACCTTTCAATATCGCTCCACAGCCTCTTTTCCATAAGAATTTCAATTTGCTTTGTCAAACTCTGGAGGATTTCCTGCTCCAGGGTTACACCTTATATATATTGGCAGATAGCCAGAAGCAGCAACAGCGCCTGAAGGATATCTTTGAAAGCGAAGAGCTGAAGCGCTACGCCATCCGTTTTACACCGGTAGACAAGACGCTTCATGAAGGCTTTACTGACCATGACAAGAAGTGCTGTTTCTTTACCGATCATCAGATTTTTGACCGTTTTCATAAATATAACCTGCGCTCAGATAAAGCGAGAGCCGGCAAGATGGCACTCACCATGAAGGAACTGCAGGAGATGGAAGTGGGAGATTTTATCGTGCATGTAGACTTCGGTATCGGCAAGTTCGGCGGTCTGGTTAGGATTCCTGCGGGCAACAGCTATCAGGAAATGATCCGCATCGTCTATACGAACAATGACAAGGTGGATGTTTCTATCCACTCGCTTTATAAAATCAGCAAATATCGCCGCAGCGATACCGGTACTCCGCCTCGCCTGTCTACACTGGGTACAGGTGCCTGGGATAAACTCAAGGACAAAGCTAAGAAGCGAATCAAGGACATTGCGCGCGACCTGATCAAACTCTATGCCCAGCGCCGACGGGAGAAGGGATTCGCCTTCAGTGCCGACAATTATCTGCAGCATACGCTGGAGGCTTCCTTCCTGTATGAAGATACGCCAGACCAGAATAAGGCTACTCAGGAGGTGAAGAAGGATATGGAGAGCGGCAGACCGATGGACCGTCTGGTTTGTGGCGATGTGGGCTTCGGCAAGACTGAGGTTGCCATCCGTGCAGCCTTCAAGGCAGCGTGCGACAGCAAGCAGGTTGCGGTGCTGGTGCCTACTACCGTTCTGGCTTTCCAGCACTATCAGACTTTCAAAAAGCGTCTGGAAGGCATGCCTGTAAGGGTAGACTATCTCAGTAGAGCCCGTACAACGAAGGAAACCAGAGAGGTGCTTGACGCCCTGAAAGAGGGTAAGATTGATATCCTCATAGGTACGCATAAGCTGATATCAAAGACCGTGAAATGGCATGACCTGGGACTGCTCGTCATCGATGAAGAGCAGAAGTTCGGTGTGTCTACCAAAGAGAAACTCCGTCAGCTCAAGGTAAATGTCGATACACTCACGATGAGTGCCACTCCGATTCCGCGAACCCTCCAGTTCTCTCTGATGGGCGCCCGGGATATGAGTATCATGCGCACTCCGCCACCTAACCGTTATCCGATTCATACCGAACTGGTAACGTTTAGTAGTGAAGTTATCTGCGATGCCATCAATTTCGAGATGAGCCGAAACGGACAGGTTTATTTCGTATGCGACAGAATATCCAAGCTTCCGGAACTTAAGATGCTCATCGAGAAGCATATTCCAGACTGTAGGGTAGCAATCGGTCACGGACAGATGAAGCCAGAGGATTTGGAGAAAATCATCATGGGCTTTATCAATTACGATTATGATGTACTGCTTTCTACCACTATTGTAGAGAACGGTATCGACATTTCCAATGCCAATACGATTATCGTGAGCGATGCTCATCACTTCGGATTGAGTGACCTGCATCAGATGCGTGGACGCGTAGGAAGAAGCAACAAGAAGGCTTTCTGCTATCTGATGGCGCCACCTAAGAGTGCACTTACTCCTGAGGCGCGTCGCCGTCTGGAGGCTCTGGAGACGTTCAGCGAACTGGGTAGCGGCTTCAATCTCGCCATGCAGGACCTGGATATCCGCGGTGCGGGTAATCTGCTGGGCTCTGAGCAGAGCGGTTTTATGGAAGATCTGGGTTATGAAACCTACCAGAAAATTCTCTCTCAGGCTGTCACAGAGTTGAAGAACGAAGAGTTCTGTGATCTTTATCAGGAGAAGATGGATGAAGGTGCCCAGCTTACGGGTGATGATTTCGTTGACGATTGTGGCATAGAGAGCGATCTGGAGATGTATTTTCCTCAGACTTATGTGCCGGGTGACAGTGAGCGCATGCTCCTTTATCGTGAACTGGACCGTCTGGAGAGCGATGAGGAAGTAGAGGATTACCGCAAGCGTATGATAGACCGTTTTGGTCCTGTGCCTCATGAAGCAGACGAACTGATGCATGTGGTAGGTCTGCGTAGGGTAGGCAAGAAGCTAGGTTGCGAGAAAATTATTCTCAAGCAGGGCTATATGCAGATGCAGTTTGTGAGCAATGTAAACAGTCCGTTCTACAGAAGTCAGATGTTTAACCGCATACTCGCTTACGTTACCAGTCATATTCAAGATTGTGTTCTGAAGGAAAAATTCAACAAGCGATTGCTTCGCATCAATGATGTGAAGACTGTAGGGCAGGCTGTAAATCTGTTGAATCAGATATCGCAGATAGATTTAGGTAATGAAAAGAAATAATCTGTGTCTACAGTCTATGGGTAAAATCCTCTATCAATTGTGGAAGTAGACAATAAAATAGACTATTGATTTATACTGAAAGGTTATAAATCAGACAACGTTACATGATGATATGTCAACTTTACATGATAATATGTTTCAGTTTAGTGTATAAAAAAAACATTGGAATCTCAATATCCCTATTGAACTCCAATGTTTTATTTTTTTGTATAAGTAAAAGATGATGATAAGCGTTTCACAACGCATTTAGAATTTTTCTGTTGCAGAAGATACTATTTTTCATTATAATATCTGTCTCTTATACACATCTCCGAGCCCA
>ENA-OZRS01000258-OZRS01000258.1-human-gut-metagenome-genome-assembly--contig:-NODE-258-length-12707-cov-8.148119_pt1 | contig 12707 bp, 7 predicted proteins | sample MGYA00243272_ERZ653951 | MGnify/ENA primary metagenome ERZ653951 (study PRJEB26926, sample SAMN06164475) | human gut metagenome | biome: ENVO:00009003; feature: ENVO:2100002; material: ENVO:00002003...
TTGTAATCTATATGAAAAGAATTTGAAAAATAAATATTTAGTAAACCCGTTGAAAAGCGGTGACACAAAGCCATATGGGTCTAAGGCCTGAAAACAGAGAACTGTTTCGGACTATGACAGCCGGTTGCAGTATAATTTCCCTGTTGGAACTAGTATGTACAATGAGGAGTATAATTATATTTATTAAAAGCGACTGTCGGAGTGTATTCTTTGACAGTCGCTTTTTGTGTGATCCGAGCGCTTAAGATGTGTTAACTGAAATGTATTTATCATGTTATCAGAGAGGAAAGCGTGTAGTTAGAATGAATGATGAGAGAGTGTATGGTGAGGCTGGGGGCCTGAGTAATGCATCCATGATCGGAGAAGAGGCTTCGCGGACAATACAGAGAACGATAAATAACAACAATGCCGTTGGAACGATCATCGGCTATTATGATGACGAACTGACGATACTGTCGGTCAGTGATTTCATGCTGTATAACCTTGGTTACAGCTATGAGGAATTCCAGCGATGTACAGGAGGATCACTCAGGTCTGTGTTCTATGGAGAGAATACAAGTTTTCTGGACGCAGATCATTTACGCCAGATCAGAGGACTTGGAGAGGGGGAGATGCTGACAAGTGACGGAACCCCGGTGACTGTCAGGATATTCAAGGAGGATTCCGTGGACAGGGATGGAACGCCTGTATGGATAATGTCCGCAAGGCTTGATTGGGAGCATGAGAATGTGACTCTCATCAATGGCGCAATGAAGTCAGGTATGTGGTACTTTGATTTTGATGAGACTGGAGATCTGCAGGAAGTATATTGGAGCCATGCGTTCAGAACTATGCTGGGATATCACGACATCATAGATTTCCCGAATGACATATCTTCATGGACAAGACTGCTTCATCCGGCCGATAAGGACAGGGTATTGGATAGCCTGAAGGCTGTGGTCACTGATAAGACAAATGCATATAAATACGATGTGGAGTACAGGCTGCGGATGCTGGATGGAGATTATCAGTGGTTCCGTGCAAAGGCAGAGGTGATAAGGCGTACAGATGGCACAGCCCGCAGGATAACAGGTACATTTATCAATATTAACGTGGAGAAGGATCTGGAGATGCAGCAGAAGAGGGCAGCTGCTTTCCACAATGCCTTTACGAAGACCAATCTGTGTGAGTATTACGTGAATCTTGAGGAGAATACATTTGACTCCATGAAGGTTGAGCCGTCGCTTATGACCATCTTTGAGAGCAGCGATACATGGGATGAACTTATATCGGCATTTATAGACAATTACGTGTGCGAGGAGTTCAGGCATGAGGTTGCCAGGTTCTACGACAGAAGATATATAGCCAGAAGGCTTGGTGAGTGTGACGGGGAGCTGAGTCTGGAATGTGGCATCACTATACATGGAGAGAAGCACTGGACGAGGAATGTCATTCTCCGTGGAGATCGTGAGCAATCGCAGTATGCGATCATATTCCTGAGGGATATCACCGCGGCAAAACGGGAGGCTGAGATACACAGGCAGATGTCTGCGGACAATGAAGCTATGGGGCATCTCCTCCAGAGTGTCACAAGACTGGTGGATCATTTCGCTATATGCGATCTGGAAAATGACACATATGAATATTTCATGATAAATATAAAATCGGATTATCCGCCAGAGGGACGTTATAGTGATCTGATAAGGCGTGTAGAGAGCAGATATAAGACACTGCCTCCTGCTGATTCACTGACAGATCTGCTGAAGCCTGAAAATCTGAGAAATAACCTTACAAAGGCATCGGATGTGTATAAGTTTGAGTATTGCAATATGGAAGAGGAATGCTACAGGAGTGCGTCATTTGTGCCTATCGAGTGGAAGAAAGGTGTACTTACCAGAGTGCTGTGGGCCTCCATGGATATAACTCAGGAGAAGAAGCAGGAAATTAAGGGACGCAAGGCTCTTAAGGACGCGTATCAGGCCGCGGAGAGGGCGAACAGAGCGAAGACCGAATTCCTCACGAATATGTCGCATGACATAAGAACACCTATGAATGCGATAGTTGGCCTGACGGCTATTGCGGGAGCCAACATAGATCGTCCGGATAAGGTGCTTGAATGCCTGGGCAAGACAACCAGAGCCAGCAGACATTTGTTGGGATTGGTCAATGAAGTCCTCGATATGGCACGTATAGAGAGCGGGAGAATATCCCTGGCCGAGGAGGAGTTTAATCTCTCAGAGCTTGTGGACAATCTCATCTCCATGGCGAAATCAGAGATGGATGAGCACCATCACAGCCTTGAGGTGAATATAAAAAACATCGAGCATGAGGACGTATATGTCGACACACTGAGGATACAGCAGGTGTTTATGAACCTTATGAGCAACTCTGTCAAATATACCCCGGATGGAGGCCATATAGTATTCTCCATCGAGGAGCGGCCAAACGGCCAGTCGGAGCTTGGATGCTATGTGTTCAGCATAGAGGATGATGGCATTGGCATGGATGAGGATTTCCAGAAGATCATGTTCCAGCCATTTACCCGTGCTGATGATAACAGGACTACGAAGATCCAGGGCACAGGTCTTGGAATGGCGATCACACAGAATATAGTAAACATGATGAATGGCAATATTCAGGTTGACAGTGTCCTGAACAGGGGAACGAAGATCACAGTCACCATATTTCTAAGGCTTAAGGAGAGGGAGATCGACCAGATAAAGGAGCTGGCAGATCTGCCTGTGCTGGTGGTGGATGATGACGAGTTATGCTGTGAGAGTACGGTTCAGACTCTGGGTGAGATAGGAATTGCCGGAGAGTGGGTAACCTCGGGTGAGGAGGCTGTCGCCAGAGCATATGCAAGGCATGAGAGAAATGATGATTACTTTGCGATCATTATGGACTGGAAGATGCCAAAGATGGATGGCATTGAGGCAACGAGACGTATAAGAGAGCGTATTGGCAGGGATGTGACCATCATAGTGCTCACTTCATATGATTACAGTGAGATAGAGGATGAGGCAAGGGCAGCAGGTGTGGATGCATTTATTGCCAAGCCGTTGTTCCGTTCACGTCTTACGGCAACACTGGTTCGCATAGTGAATGAGAAAACGGATGGTTCCGCCAGGGATTACCTGAAGAATATCAGAAGATCTGATTATTCGGACAGGAGAGTCCTTCTTGTGGAGGACAATGATCTGAACAGTGAGATCGCATCGGAGATCATAGGAATGACGGGAGCCAGTGTGGAGATCGTTGAGAATGGCAGGGAGGCTGTGGAGAGGATAGAGAATGCCTCCGAGAACTGGTATGACATAGTGTTTATGGATGTTCAGATGCCGGTCATGAATGGGTATGAGGCCACCGCCGCTATAAGAGCACTGCCTGGAAGAAGAGGCCAGATTCCTATCATAGCCATGACCGCAAATGCATTTGCTGAGGATGTGCAGCTTGCAAAGAACACGGGGATGGATGAACACATAGCGAAACCGCTTGATTTTGAAAAATTGAACACAGTGATGGAGAAATATCTGAACTGATAAAATGTAGCAGCCAGCCGGGGGTGAACCCCGGCTGGCTGTTGTAGTTTTGAAGGAGGCACTGGGTAAAAAATAGTTATGGGATTCCGATAATAATTATAAACATTGAAATTAAGCCACGGGTGTAGTACAATTACCGTGCTATTGGGGCTTTTTGCGCCCTGAAAACAGATGGTACACTAAATGGTACACCATATAATCGGCAAAGTCAGAATATCAAGCAAAATCAAGGCTTTAAGAAAGGAAAATAGAAAAAATGAAATTAGGAATCGTAGGACTCCCAAACGTGGGAAAAAGTACACTTTTCAATTCACTTACAAAGGCAGGAGCGGAATCAGCTAACTATCCGTTCTGTACAATAGATCCAAACGTAGGAATCGTTGCAGTGCCGGATGAGAGGCTGGACAAGCTCACAGAGATGTACAACTCAGCCAAGACAACACCTGCTGTTATAGAATTTGTAGATATCGCGGGTCTTGTAAAGGGCGCATCAAAGGGAGAAGGACTTGGAAACCAGTTCCTTGCGAACATCAGAGAGGTTGATGCCATCGTTCACGTTGTAAGATGCTTTGAGGATACAAATGTCATCCACGTTGACGGTTCCGTAGACCCGATCAGAGATATAGAGACCATCAATCTGGAGCTGATATTCTCAGATATAGAGGTGCTCGACAGAAGGATCGCCAAGACCATCAGAGGTGCAAGAAATGACAAGATGCTTGCGAAGGAGCTTGACTTCCAGCAGAGGATCAAGGCTCACCTTGAGGATGGTAAGCTTGCAAAGACCATAGAGGTCACAGATGAGGACGAGCAGGCGTGGATAGAGGAATATAACCTTCTCACATGGAAGCCTGTAATATTTGCCGCAAATGTAGGCGAGGAAGACATTGCGGACGATGGCGCTTCAAATGAGAACGTGCAGAAGGTAAAGGAATACGCAAAGGACTTCGATGCAGAGGTATTTGTAGTATGTGCACAGATAGAACAGGAGCTGGCAGAGCTTGATGATGAGGAGAAGAAGATGTTTCTCGAGGATCTTGGAGTTAAAGAGTCTGGTCTTGACAAGCTTATCAAGGCAAGCTACTCACTTCTTGGTCTTATCAGTTATCTGACAGCCGGAGAGACAGAGTCAAGGGCATGGACCATCAAGAAGGGAACGAAGGCACCTGGAGCAGCTGGCAAGATTCACTCAGACTTTGAGAGAGGATTTATCAAGGCGGAGGTTGTCAGCTACAAGGATCTCATGGACTGCGGAAGCATGCTTGCGGCTAAGGAGAAAGGCCTTGTAAGACAGGAAGGCAAGGAATATGTGGTTGAGGATGGAGATGTTATTCTCTTCAAGTTCAACGTGTAAATGAATCTAGGAGGATGTAACGATATGTCTCAGATATCAGAATATTTTAGAAGCATATTCTTTCCAAATCTTGGGATAACCCTCAGAAATATAGGTGACCACATCAATATAGGAAGCTTTGAGGTGAGGTTCTACGGGATCATCATCATGATAGGATTCCTGCTGGCATATGTACTTGTCACCAACGAGGCAAAGAGAACAAAACAGAATCCTGAAATGTATCTGGATTTCATACTTATACTTATCATCCCGGCCATACTTGGAGCAAGACTCTACTATATCCTGTTCAGACTTGACCAGTATATAGTGCAAGGCGATGTGGGAGCTACACTCAAAGCCATGCTGAATATCAGAGGCGGCGGACTTGCCATATATGGTGGAATCATAGCGGGAGTCATCACGGCGGTAATATTCTGCAAGGTGAGAAAAGTCAGCTTTGTACTCATGGCGGATACAGCCACTTTTGGAATACTGATCGGACAGATACTTGGAAGATTTGGAAACTTCTTCAACAGAGAAGCATTTGGCGCATATACGAACAGTAAGATGGCCATGGCGATTCCGCTTGATTACTACAGATCTGATGGCAATCTTGACTATCTGGAGAGAACCGGTGTCATCACACAGAAGATGCTGGATAATGTGGTGAATATAGACGGCATGGATTGCATAACGGTCCATCCGACATTCCTGTATGAGTCCTTATGGAATCTTATGCTGCTTGTGTTCTTATTTATATATAGAAAGCACAAGAAATTCAAAGGAGAGTTCGCTCTTATATATGTGGGAGGATACGGACTCGGAAGATTTATCGTCGAAGGTCTCAGAAGTGATTCTCTGATGATCGGCAATACAGGGATCAAGGTATCCCAGGCGCTTGCACTTGTATGCTTTGTAACTGCCGTGGTACTGCTTGTCATAAATTATGTAAGATGTGCCAAGCGTGGCTGGCCTGCTGCAGTTATGGGAGACGCCGCTGGCACAGAAGTGAAGATTAGTGGCGAATGTGATCCTGCGGATACAGAAGTGGAGACCAGTGGTGAAGCAGACGCTGCCGGTACAGAAGTGGAGACCAGTGGTGGATCAGATGACGCTGGAGAAAAAAAGAAAGATGACAAAGATGCCACAAAATAGCATTTCAGCGCAGAAAAAGTGGCAATAAAAATAATATAACAGGGAGACAATACAGATAAATACCCACAAGGTGGAGATATCCCCCACGAAATGGGAAAAAACTGGGATTTGTCCCCACCACAAAAAGCCTGTAGATTTGACAGTGAAAACTGTCAGATCTACAGGCTTTTTTGCATATATGCACACACTTTTTTCATATAACAGGGTTGCAATTTGGGGGGCTATAGTATAGAATAGTGGTTACAAGTGGCATTACTGTGCAACTAAGTGGTGGAAAGTGGTGATTTAACCGGAGTTATACGAAAGGAGGAGATCGGGATGTCCAGATGCTTATCAGGTGAATATGAACATAAGCTTGATGCAAAAGGAAGACTGATCATGCCATTAAAACTTCGTTCGGAACTCGGGGAGTCATTCATGGTAACCAAAGGAATCGACTGCTGTCTCTATGTATATGGAATGACAGAGTGGGAGGAGTTCGTTGAGAAGCTGAACAAGCTTCCTATGACCAACAGAACGGCCAGAGCCTTCAAGAGAGGTTTTCTTGCCGGAGCGGTCAAGTGTGAGCCGGATGCACAGGGAAGAATACTTCTGTCTCCGAAGCAGAGAGAATATGCTCATATAGACAAGGATGTGTATGTCATCGGTAACGGTGAGAAAGCGGAGATCTGGAGCAAGGAAGAGTGGGATGGCCCTGAGAACATGAGTGATAATCAGGCCAGCATGGACGAGCTTGCAGATGAACTTGATGCACTTGATTTTAGTTTTTAGAAGAGAATGGTAATTGATTATGGAATTTGCGCACAAGTCGGTCTTGCTTGAGGAGACCATCGACAACCTGAATATCAAGCCGGATGGCATCTATGTGGATGGCACATTAGGGGGAGCCGGACACTCAGAGCAGATTGTGAAGAGGCTTGGTGAGGGCGGCAGGCTTATAGGTATCGACCAGGATGAGGATGCCATAGCGGCAGCGTCGAAGAGACTTGAGCCGTATGGGGATAAGGTTACCATAGTCAGGGATAATTACCAGAATTTCAGAAGAATATTGGATGAACTGAACATACAGAAGGTGGACGGGATACTCCTTGATCTGGGAGTGTCTTCATATCAACTCGATAATGCGGATAGAGGATTCACATATCGGGTTGATGCTCCACTGGATATGAGGATGGACAACAGGCAGACAAAGACTGCAAAGGATATAGTCAATGATTATTCCGAGGCTGAGCTGTTCCGTATACTTAAGGATTACGGAGAGGAGAGATATGCAAAGAGTATTGCATATCATATATGCAAGTATCGTGAGAACAAGGTGATAGAGACCACCGAAGAGCTCAACGATATAATCCGTGGCTCCATACCGGCAAAGGCAAGGAATGGACAGGGACATCCGTCCAAGCAGACATTTCAGGCGATCAGGATAGAGCTTAACAGAGAGCTTGATGTGCTCAGGGATTCAATAGACGGCATGATAGCAAGCCTGAATCCGGGAGGAAGATTGTGTATCATCACATTTCATTCCCTTGAGGACCGGATAGTGAAGCTAGCATTCAGGAAAAATGAAAATCCATGCATTTGTCCACCGAACTTTCCGGTGTGCACATGCGGAAGAAAGCCTCTCGGCAAGGTGATAACGAGAAAACCGATCATACCGGGAGAAAGGGAGCTTGAGGAGAATTCCAGATCAAAGAGCTCAAAGCTCAGAGTGTTTGAGGCAATTTGACAGATATAAATGAAAGAGGCGATATAGATGGCAGATAGAAGATACTACACAGAGGGTAGTTCTGCAAGACAACTGAATTATGATGACCGGGCTGGACGTAACAGATCCCGCGAAGCTGTAGTCAGAGGCTCAGCCGCTCCGGCGAGAAGACCACAGCCTTCAGTGAGACCTGAGAGAGCTCCACAGCCGGCGCGAAGAAAAAAACAGGGATCATCTCATCTGACTGACAGAGAGAGACGAGAGCTTGCAGCCAGAAAGGCACAGAGAAAGGCAGTTACAAATGCACAAATAAGATATACGGCGGGCATGGTTGCTGCGATAATCGTTGCGGTGGCGCTGTGCTGTTATCTTCTGAAACTTACATCAGATGTCAAGTCACAGAAGGAGTCAGTGGCAACGCTGAAGAGCCAGGTGGCAACACAGCTTGACGAGAATGCAAGCTACAGCGCAGGACTTGATTCCATGACAGATCTGGATGAGATATATAATATTGCAACTACTAAGCTCGGCATGGTATACTCACAGCCGGGACAAACATTATACTATTCACAGAATAATGATGATTACGTAGTACAGTACAAGGATGTCCCTAAGGCCAAGTAGTCTTAGGGATATTTAATTTTTAAGGTGGAAAGATAAAATGTCAAAGAGATCAAAGCTATTTTTAAAAGGGATGAGAAGAAAGACCAAGATCGCATATTTGCTGGTGGTGGGAGTTCTGGTGGCACTCACCATAAGAGTTGTGTACATCAACGTGGCAAATGGAAAGGAGTATTCGGAGGCGGTGGTTCTGCAGATGGACTACAATTCCACGGATATTCCGTATGAGAGAGGCGAGATACTGGACAGAAATGGAAATGTCCTTGCAAACAGTGAGAAGACCTACAGCCTGATACTTGAGCCTGTGAATATTCTGATCACGGAGAAGGGAAAGGCGGCAACAAGAGCTGCGGTGCTGGAGTATTTCGATGTGTCAGGAGACGATTTTGACAAGCACATTGCAAATGAGGATTCTTATTATGAGGTAGTCCTCAAGGATCTTCCATATACAAAGGTTAAGGCATTTGAGGATTACTGTAAGACCGATGAGGGCGCAGATGTCATAGGAGTGAGATTCGAGACGGTGTATAAGAGAAATTACCCAAATGGATCTCTGGCGTGTCACCTGCTCGGATACACCGCCAGCGGAAATGTTGGACAGGGTGGTATTGAGGGCTATTATAATGACTACTTAAACGGTGTGGATGGCAAGACTTACAGATATATGTCGGGCTCAGGCGGCGTTGACTCGGAGACTGTGGCAGCCCAGAATGGTGAGACAGTAGTATCCACCATAGATATGAATATACAGAAGATCATAGAGGACAACATCACTGAGTATATGCAGAATACAGGTGCTAAGCAGATAGGTATCATAGCAATGGATCCAAACAATGGCGAGATACTTGGAATGGCAAGCTCACGTACCTACGATCCAAATGACCCGATGAACACACAGGCGCTCAGGAACATGACAGTCACCGTCACCCAGGAGGTTGAGATCGAGGGTGCAGATGAGAATGCGGACAGCCTGATAAGCGTTGAGAGTGCAAAGAAAAATACAACAGCAACAACGGAGAGCAGCGAGGATGGCACTACCACAGAATCATCTACAGAAGCGACCACCGAACAGAAGAAGAATGTAAAGACTGAGGAAGTGGAATACGATTTCTCAAAGATGTCGGATGAAGAGTTCCAGAGCACGATAGATGGATTTACATCAGACCAGTTATATGAGGCACTCAACTATGTATGGCAGAATTACTGTATAAGTGATGTGTTTGAGCCGGGTTCAACATACAAGGCATTTACCATAGCGGGAGCCATGGAGGATGGAGTGATCTCAGACGGAGATGAATTTCTCTGTGATGGTTCACAGGTCGTAGTCGAGGGAGAGAGCCCTATTTACTGTAGTTACAGAGCAGGACACGGAATGGTTGACGTCAAGAGAGCTCTGGCTGTTTCATGTAATGATGCGTTGATGCAGATAGCGGACAAGGAGGGACCAGAGACATTTGACAAATATCAGATGATATTTAACATTGGTTCCAAGACAGGAATAGATCTCGAAGGTGAGACGACAGGTATTAAGTACGATGTGGAGAATCTTAATCCTACAGAGCTTGCGACATCTTCATTTGGACAGGGTGTTACAACATCTATGATCCAGATGGCAGCGGGATTCTGTTCTGTAATAAACGGCGGAAATTATTATGTGCCACATGTTGTCAAGAGACTTCTGGATTCAGACGGAAATGTGGTTGAGAATATGGATCCGGTGCTTGTCAGAAAGACCATATCCAAGGAAGTGTCGGATTACATGAAGACATACCTCCAGGCGGTTGTTGAGGAAGGTACAGGATATGCGGCTGGAATAGAGGGCTACACCATCGGTGGTAAGACAGGTACAGCCGAGAAGCTTCCTCGAGGAAATGGAAAATACGTACTGTCATTCATAGGATTCACCCCTGTTGAGAATCCTCAGATAATGCTTTACGTTGTAGTTGATGAGCCTCATGTTGAGGATCAGTCAGGATCAGGAGCAGGAGCAAAGCTGTTCAATCAGGTTATGCAGGATCTCCTTCCATACCTGAATGTATACTCAACAAACGGAGATGATGTGGCTTATGACGGAACGGAGGAGCCGCTCTCATCAGTATTTGACACGGATACAGAGACTGCAGATACAGAGGCGGCAACAGAGGATGCGGCTGCTGAGGACACATCAGCGGAAGATACATCAGCGGAAGATACATCGACCGACGACACATCGGCGGATGACACGTCGTATGACGATACGGCAGACGACAGTTATACGGCGGACGATACATGGGAGGATGACAGCGGAACAGGCGGCGGCACGGATACGTGGAGCGGTGACGAGGACTATTCCGGCGAATGATAATTTACACAGTAAACCAAAGCATCGAAGGTGCAGATACACCTCCGGTGCTTTTTTAATGCAGAGATAGATTTGTACACGAATAGGCGAATACATGAGGCATCCGGCTAATATGATAATAAAAAAGTCCGGGATCAAGAGTTGAAGGTATACAGTTATAACAGGCGGAGGATAAAGTTTGTGTTCGTTATGGCGGCCCTAGCGCTGGGAGTTATAGTTGGCCGTCTTGCATACATAATGCTCTACAGGGGAGAATATTATAGTGAGAAAGCAGATTCCCTGCATGAGAGGGAGAGAAGCATAAAAGCTCCCAGGGGAAGGATATACGACAGAAATGGCAATATCATAGCGGACAACAAGGCGGTGTGTTCAATATCCGTGATACACAGCCAGATAGAGGATGAGGCGGAGGTCACAGAGCTTCTTACAAGATATCTGGATAAGGATCCGGCAGACATCAGGAAGAAGGTGGAGAAGGTATCCTCAAGGGAGCTCATAGCGTCAAATGTAGACAAGGAGACCGGAAAAAAGATCAAGGCGGCTGCTGTTCCGGGGATCAAGGTGGACGAGGATTACAAGCGCAGCTATCCATATGATACCCTTGCATCGAAGGTTATAGGCTTCACCGGTGCTGATAATCAGGGAATACTGGGCCTTGAGGTGACATATGACAGTGTGCTCACAGGGACAAATGGAAGCATAAATGCGGTCACGGATGCAAGGGGAATAGAGCTTGCGGAATATTCAGAAACCAGGACAGAGCCCATTCCCGGAAATGATCTCGTGACAACACTGGATCTCAATATACAGAGATATGTGACACAGGCTGCAGAGAAAGTCCTGATCGAGAAAAAAGCAAACAGGGTGTGTGCAATAACGATCAATCCCCAAAATGGCGAGATATATGCCATGGTGGATGTGCCGGAATACAACCTGAACGAACCGTTCAAACTGGTTAAGCCAGAGAACGATGGAGAGACAGACACAGGGGAAGATGCAGAGAGGAATAACAGCGCATCCGGGACATCCATGTTGCTGCCTACAGCCGGCAATATGGATGAGCTGAACAATATGTGGAGAAATTATCTGATAAGCGACACATATGAGCCGGGATCAACCGCCAAGATAATAACACTGACGGCAGCACTCGAGAAGGGAGCGGTCGACAGCAGCTCAAACTTTTTCTGCCCGGGATATAAGATAGTTGAGGACAGAAGGATAAGGTGTAGCAAGACCACGGGCCATGGAAGCCAGAGCCTTAAGGAGGCGCTCATGAATTCCTGCAATCCGGCGTTTATGGAGATAGGAGAGAGAACAGGTGTGGATGGCATGTACGAGTATTATCACAAGCTGGGATTGTTCAGTCAGAGCGGAATAGACCTTCCCGGAGAGGCAAACTCCATCATGCATAAGAAGGAAAATGTCGGGCCGGTAGAGCTTGCCACCATGTCGTTTGGACAGTCATTCCAGGTGACTCCGATACAGTTCATATCTGCAGTGTGTACGGTTGTGAATGGAGGACATACGGTAACTCCACATTTGGGAAAAAGGATAATAGACAGCAGTAAAGAAACTATTACAGCCATTGAATTTGACGAGCAGAGACAGGTTATAGATGAGGAGACATCACAGAAGATGCGGGAGATGCTTGAAGCAGTCGTTGCCGAGGGCGGCGGATCAAAGTGTGCCATAGAGGGCTTCAGGATAGGCGGAAAGACCGCCACGAGTGAGAAACTTCCCAGAGGAACAGGCAGATACATATCTTCTTTTATAGGATTTGCGCCGGCGGATGATCCCCAAGTCCTGACGGTCGTGCTAATAGATGAGCCCGAGGGCACATATTATGGAGGAACCATAGCGGCCCCTGTTGTGAGAGATATTTTTTTGAATATTCTTCCCTATTTGGGAATTGACAAAGCCACAAATGAGTATTAAATTTATCTCAGTCTGAAAACAGTTTAAGAAATACATAGTCCGCGGTGTGCGGGCCTGTCTCTTATACACATCTCCGAGCCCACGAGACGGAGCTACATC
>ENA-OZRS01000261-OZRS01000261.1-human-gut-metagenome-genome-assembly--contig:-NODE-261-length-12671-cov-4.342343_pt1 | contig 12671 bp, 10 predicted proteins | sample MGYA00243272_ERZ653951 | MGnify/ENA primary metagenome ERZ653951 (study PRJEB26926, sample SAMN06164475) | human gut metagenome | biome: ENVO:00009003; feature: ENVO:2100002; material: ENVO:00002003...
GCCCTCATCGGTGTTGGTCTCCTCGTAGCAGACGAGCCTCAGTTCGTCCTCCCTGCACTCAATCTCGTGGTTGAGCTCCACAATCTCCGCCTCGTGGCGCTTGAAATGGCCGTCGGGCTGCAGATAGTCGAACACGGCCGGCACAAACAGGGGCCAATCGCTCCGCCCACACACCTGTCCGCTGTAGCCGGCGAGGTAGCCCACGGCGCCGTCGGCCTTGCGCTCCACCACCAACACGCCAAACATCTTGCCCCTTGCGGCCTCCTCACGGAAGGGCGCCGTGGCGGGAGTGGGTGCGAACCGCTGGTCGGCGCCTTGCAGCCACGCCACCAGTTGGCCCATCGCCTCGCGGCAAAGGGGATGGGGCTCATAGTAGAAAGGGTTGTTGAATTGTTGGGGCAACGCGCCCCACGCTTGTAGGTGATGGAACAAAGAGTGTGTCATACGATAGGAGAGGGCGACGTTACCATTCGTCGCCCTCCATGAAATGGTTGCTAATACTTGAAAGAACTGCCGCCCAGGAACTCGCGCAAGAGGCTGGTGGGCGGTATGTCGCGGTTGGGAATGGGGCGGAGATATTTCAGAAACTTACGCAATCGGTAAGCCTCCGAATACTCCTCGCAGTTCTCCGGCACCTGCTCGAGCAAGGGCTCCGCCTGCTGCTTGATCACGGCCAACTCGAAGAGCATGGCCGAGTTGAACACCGCGTCGGCGTTCTCCTGATAGGGGAAGATCCATTTGTTCTCGCCCGCCCTCACCGACGGCCATCGGTGTATGGAGTCTTGCGCGTTGACGCCCCGGTACTTGTAGTCGCGTATGATGCGTCGCAACAGTCGGTTGTCGGTCGTGGGGATGTAGTTGTGGTCGTCGAGGAGAATCGTGGTCAGGGCCGACACATACACGCGGAACTTCTGCCCCTCGGGTATCTGCTCCGTCAGCACGGGGTTCAGGGCGTGTATGCCCTCCACCACCAGTACGTTGTCGTCGGCCATCTTCAGCTTCTTGCCGCTTTTCTCGCTGGTTCCCGTTTGGAAGTTATACTTGGGCAGCTCCACCTCCTCGCCTCGGAAGAGGGCGTTAAACTGGTCGTTGATGAGCTTCAGGTTGAGCGCATACACACTCTCGTAGTCATACTCCCCATTCTCGTCCTTGGGCGTGAGGTGTCGGTCCACAAAGTAGTCGTCGAGCGAAATCTGCAACGGTTTAATGCCGTTGGCGAGCAACTGTATCGACAGCCGCTTGCACGTGGTGGTCTTTCCCGACGACGACGGCCCGGCGAGCAATATGAGCTTCACGCCCTTCCGGTTGGCAATCTCGTCGGCGATGCGCGCAATCTTCTTCTCCTGCAAGGCCTCCGACACGTTGATGAGCTCCGTGGCTTTCCCCTCGCTCACCATCTCGTTGAAGTCGCCAATGGTGCGAACGCCCATGATGTCCTGCCAGCGGTGGTGCTCCTTGAATATCTCGAACATCTTGTCCTGGTGCGTCATCTCGGGCAGCACGCCCGGGTTTTTCAGGTCGGGAATGCGCAGCAGCAGTCCGTCGAAATATTTTTCCAACCCGAAGAGGTAGAGCTTCGACGTGTTGGTGAGCAGCGAGCCGTAGTAGTAGTCCACATAATCGTCGATCTGGTAATAGAGAGTGTAGAGCGCCCCCGACGACCTGAGCAACTTGGCCTTGGCGCAATCGCCCTTGTCCTCAAACATCTTCACGGCCTCGTCGGTGGGCACCTCAAAGCGCCTCACGGGCATCTTGGCGTCGATGATCTCCTGCATGCGTTTCCTGATGCGCTCCGTGTCCTCGAGGCTCACGGCGCGCCCTATGTACAGGTCCACGTAGTAGCCATTGCTCACAGGAATGTCGATGACCACGCGGCTGCCCGGATAGAGGTCGTGCACGGCCTTCGAAAGCACGAAGAAGAGGGTGCGCGTGTAGCACCTCGACCCCGATCCGCTGGTCATGTCGAGAAACTCCACATCCTTGTTGTGGTAGAGGCGGAAATTCATGCCCTCCACCTTATTGTTAACCTTCGCGGCGATGGGGCCGTAGGGCATTTCTAAATTTAATTCGCTAAAAACATCAGAAAGTGTGCTTCCGATGGCTACCTTTTTAGTTTTTTTATTATTTTTGCAACGGATTTGAATTACTTGTTTCATCTTGATGACATTTTAAGTGACCGTGTGTTGCTTGTGAAATCGGTTGTAAATGTAGTCATTTTCCCCTTAATCCCCAAGATATCGCGCAACAAATTATGTGAAAATATGTGGATTCTACTATTAAAAATCGTTGGAGCCTTGGCCCTTCTTATCTATGGTATGAAGGTAATGAGCGAGGCTCTGCAGAAGTTGGCAGGACCCCAGCTTCGCCATGTGCTTAGTGCCATGACCACCAACCGCGTATCGGGAGTGCTCACGGGTATGTTTACAACCGTCGCCGTACAGTCGTCGACCGCCACCACCGTGATGACCGTCTCGTTCGTCAACGCCGGATTGCTCACCCTTGTCCAAGCCATCTCGGTCATCATGGGCGCCAACATCGGCACCACGCTGACGGCCTGGATCATGTCGGCCGGCTTCTCGTTTAAGATAAGCAATTTCGTGTGGCCCGTGTTCCTCATCGGATTGCTGCTTATCTATTCTAAGAAACGCCGTTACATAGGCGATTTCCTCTTTGGTATATCCTTTATGTTCTTGGCCCTGACCACCCTCGGCGAGTCGCAGGTGCCACCCGAGGAGATGGGCGCCCTGCAGGCCTTCTTCGCCAGCTTCGACCCCAATAGCTTCGCCACCATCCTGTTGTTCCTGTTCTTTGGCACCATCCTGACGTGCATCTTGCAGAGTTCTGCGGCGCTCATGGCCATCACCATGATGCTCTGCACGCAGGCCAACCTGCCCATTTACCTCGGCATCGCGCTGGTTATGGGCGAGAACATCGGCACCACCATCACCTCTAACATCGCAGCGATGGGCGCCAACACACAGGCGCGCCGTGCAGCCTTCGCCCACCTCACGTTCAACGTGTTCGGTGTGATATGGGTGCTCTGCGGTTTCTATCCGTTCATCGACATGGTGTGCGGCTTCGTGGGCGTCAACCCGCATGCCGACCACATCGACGCAGCACGCCTCTCGGTAGTGCTCGCAGCGTTCCACACCACGTTCAACGTATGCAATACGTCTATCCTCATCTGGCTCATCCCGCAGATGGAGCGCTTCGTATGCTACGTTATCAAACCGTCTAACCGCAAGGACGAGGACGAATTCCGTCTGCGTTACATCGGTGGCACTTCAATCATGAAGACGCCGGAGCTCTCGGTGCTCGAGGCACAGAAGGAGATTCAGTCGTTCGCAGAGCGCATACAGCGTATGTTCGGCATGGTACGCGAACTGCTCGGCGTGAAGGACGAGGCGAAGTTCAACAAGCTCTATACGCGTATCGAGAAGTACGAGTGCATCTCGGACAACATGGAGATTGAGATTGCCAACTATCTGAACAACGTCAGTGACGCTCACCTTTCGGACGATACCAAGGCGAAGATTCGCGCTATGCTCCGCGAGATTTCGGAGATTGAGTCGATCGGCGACTCTTGCTACAACGTGGCACGCACGCTCAGTCGCAAGTTAAAGGGCAAGGAAGACTTCACCGAGAAGCAGTACGAGCACCTGCACCAGATGCTGGAGCTCACCGACGACGCACTCACACAGATGAACGTGATGCTCACCGGACGCCGCGACTCGCTCGACATCAACCGCTCTTTCAACGTGGAGAACGAGATAAACAACTATCGCAACCAGCTGCGCTCGCAGAACATCAACGACATCAACGACCACAAGTATACTTATGCTATCGGCACAATGTACATGGATATCGTGTCGGAGTGCGAGAAGCTCGGCGACTATGTGGTGAATGTGGTTGAGGCTCGTATGGGCACACGCCAGCACACGGCTTAGAAAAGTAAAAAAGTAAAAAAGTAAAATAGGGGGTGCACTTGTCTCCGCTCGGCTTTGTTGGTGCAGTTCTTGCTCTGGCAAGCGGCAAAGCCGAGCGGAGACAACTGCACCCCCTTAATATGCCTCCTAAATAATCTGTATGCTGAGCGTTTCCTTATCGAACTTTACATTCTTTCTGCCTATATAACTGTCGATGAAGCCTTGATCGGCGAGTTCGTGCGGCGTGCCGTCGTGCAATGCGCCGTCGGCGAGAAGCCACAGACGGTCGGCAGTCTGCAGGGCGGTTTCAAGGTCGTGAGTGGAAAGAAGAATCGTTTTGCGTTCCTCGTGGGCAAGACGTTGCAACAGCAACATCAAGTCGATCTTGCCAGGGAAGTCGAGGAAGGCGGTAGGCTCGTCGAGCAGAATCACCGGCGTCTGCTGCGCGAGCGACTTCGCTATCATCACCTTCTGCATCTCGCCGTCGCTGAGGCTGCACACGCGGCGCTCAGCTATCGGCGCAATGCCTACGCTCTCTATCGATTGGCGCACGATGAGGCGGTCGTTGCTGGAGAGGCGCCCCCAGAAGCCGGTGTAGGGCGTACGTCCGAGCGCAACAAGTTCCTCGACAGTCATGTTGCGAGCGTCGGGGCGCGAGGTGAGCACAATCGAAATAATGCGTGAGAGGCGGCTCGGGCGAAGCATAGTTATGTCGTCGGGACCGATGAACACGCTGCCGTCGAGCGCCGGCTGTAAGTGCGCAATGGTGCGCAGCAGCGTCGACTTGCCCGTGCCGTTGTGGCCTATGAGGCAAGTGAGCGATCCTGGGCATGCCGTGGCGTTGAGGTCGGAGGCTACGCAGCGCATATATTGGGGGTGCAGTCGTCCCAACTGCACCAACCGTTGGGTTTCATTGCTTTGTTGGTGCACTTGAGACAAGTGCACCCCCTTTTTTGAATAGCCAACGGCGAGGTTGTGCAGCACTATAGGGAGTTCTTTGTTCATCGGCGGTGATATGTGGCAATAATGTTATGGTCGTACACCTCGTGGCGCACAAGGCGTACGTCGTCAGGCAGAGTGGGAGCCGCTGTGCCGCCGCTCACGCAGAACGGTGCCGTCTCTACGCGTATCTCGTCCCATGCGTCAGCCTCGATGAACGAGCGCAGCGTGCATGCTCCGCCCTCCACGATGAGCGACTGGCACTTCTCCTGATGCAGCCATTCGAGCAGTTGCGGAATGACAGGCTTCGAGAAGTCCAAGCCCTCGAACGCCGGTCGGTTGTGGTCGATGACGATGCGGCGCGGCGACTTGCCCGCCCAGTGGCGCACGTCGAGTCGCGGTTGTTCGCGTTCATCGGTGATGCGACCCACGAGAATGGCATCGTTCTCGGCGCGCAGCTTGTGAACGAGCATCTTCGTGAACGGCGTGGATATGGCACATGCCTTGCCGTTGTCGTCGAGGAACGCGTTGGCGGTCTGTGCCCACTTCAGTATGATGTACGGGCGTCGCTTCTCGTTGAACGTGATGAAGCGGCGGTTCAGCTCGCGACACTCCTTTTCGAGCACACCCACCGTCACCTCTATGCCGGCGTTGCGCAACTTCTGTATGCCACGACCCTGCACGGCAGCGAACGGGTCGACGCAGCCCACGACGCAGCGGCGCACACCTTTCTTTATAATAAGGTCGGCGCAGGGCGGCGTCTTGCCATAGTGGGAGCATGGCTCCAGGCTGACGTATATCGTGGCGCCGGCGAGCAGCGCTTCGTCCTCGGGTCGCACCGAAGCGAAGGCGTTCACCTCAGCGTGTCCTTCGCCGCAGCGTACATGGTATCCCTCGCCGATGATGCGTCCGTCGGCTGCAACAATCACGGCGCCCACCATAGGGTTGGGCTTGGCGTTCTGGCGTCCGTTGGCAGCGAGCTGGAGGCAGCGGCGCATATAAAGTTGGTCCATAAATATTCTGAGAGTTGGTTTAATTGAGAATTGAGAGTTGAGAATTGAGAGTTATGATTACCTTTAAAGCTTTAAGAGGACGCAATATATAGTGTATGGACTATAATGCATATCATAACTCTCAACTTTCAACTTTCAACTCTCAACTAATTTTAAAGGTCAAACAATGTTTTTTCCTCTCCTGCGTACGCTTCGAAATAGGGCGGTTCGTCGCGCAGCTCGATGTCGTCGTAGATGAAGTCGAGCACAACGGTCTCCTTGCCGTCGGGCATCACGAGGCCCATCTTGCCGTCGCGCTGCGCGATGACAGGCAGCGAACGCAAGTCGTCGACATATACATACGGCGTGCGGAGGAAGTCGTAGTGAGCCGGCACGAGCACGTTGCCCTGATGGTCCTTGATGCCGAACTTGCCGTTCTCCTCGTACACCTCATGATACTGCTCATACTTCTCGCGGATGCGGTTCAGATAGAACACCATCTTGCGCTTGTTGTTCACCAGTTCAACGAGGTAGGCGAACGTGTCAGAGTAGTTTGCCATGGCACGTGCGAGCACCACCTTGAAGTCGAGACCCGAAATCACCTTGCGGTTCAGGTCGATGTAGCGTGCTATCGCCTTCTCCTTCTCGGGCACGGTGAGCGTAGCCAGCTGCTCCTCAAACTTGAGCATGATAGCCTTTGAGCCTTTCATAGCCTTTATGTAGCGGTGAATTTGTCGTGCCATCTCGTCGCACACGAACTTGTCAATGCGCTCCAACTCGATACTGTCAACATAAGTATCTTCAAAGTTTTCTTGCGTTATCTTCTTTTCCATAGTAACTGTTATCTTAGTAATTTAGGTTGTACAAGTTATTCAGATTTGCATCTGTACCTCCAAAAGTACGATAAATTTACGAAATGTCAAAAGAATACGCCTAAAAAACATCGTTTTTTCTAAAATTAGTAGTAATTTTGTTGCGCTTCGAAAAAGCTCTAAACATCTATAATAGAAAAGATTATACATCCTGAGGAAATAACTATAAACATCTATAATATGAAGAAAATCACTACACTCCTATTTATGCTGCTGCTCGTTGTGACGGCGGCTAACGCAAAATACACATACTGGGGCTACGCCGGAAAGGCGGCAGTAGACCTTCCGTACGGCAGCATCGGCACTCGTCATGGCAAGGCTGCCATATACATACCTGCAGAGGTGGCACAGATGTACAAGGGTCTGAAGGTGACCGGCATGCGCTTCTCGCTCACCGACAAGGCTGAGACCGTGAAGGCGTTCGTAGCTGAAGACCTCAACGGCGCATACGCTACGGAGAAGATGGCGGATATGGGCAACAAGGGACTCAACTCGGTGCTCTTCGACGACGCCTATACCATCACCGGCGATCCGTTCTACATCGGCTACGAGTTTACGAGCGACATCAACGTCGTAGGTGTGACCGACGAATACTGCGAAGGCGGCAACCTCACCGACTTCGGTAGTGGATGGACAGACAACACCAAACAGACTCCAGACAATGCGCCAGCTCTCGCTCTGCAGATGCGCGTTGAAGGCACGGAGATACCGGTAGACGTGGCTATCTGCGGCGTGAAGAAGGTGACAACAGCCGTGGGCGATACCTATCAGATTAAGGGCAAGCTGCTCAACTTCGCCGCTGCAAAGATAACATCGCTCCGCTTCGGCTACACCATCGGCAACTCAGAAGAGCAGTTCGCCGACGTAGAGCAGACCGTAACGGCACGCGCCGAAGACGAGTTCGCCTTCACTTGCAACGCTCCCGACGCGAAGGGCTGCGAGAATCTGAAGGTGCGCCTCGTGAAGGTGAACGGCGAGGAGGACGCTTATGACGGCAACAATACATACACTTCGACCATCGTCACAGCCAACGTGCAGGACGTAAAGCGTGTGTATATGGAGGAGTACACAGGCCTCAAGTGCCCGTGGTGTGTGCGCGGCATCGAGGAGATCTCGCAGAATCATACAAAGTTCCCAGGACAGTTCGTGGCTATTGCAAAGCATTGCTACAGCGGAACACCTACCGAGTTGGAGTGTCCGTCATATACATACAGCGCAGGCAATGGCTTCCCGAGAGGTTCTTACGACCGTCGCCGTACAAACAATCTTGACATTACCGATAAAAACGAACTCTATGTGAAGGCGTTCATCAACAGCGGCTCGGTGCTCGGCATCGACGCTATCGCCAACTTCACCGCCGACAACCATTCGAAGGTGAGTGCAACGGCAGTCATGAAGTTCAACCGCGAACAGACCAACGCCAACTACGGCTTGGCTTTCGCCGTGATAGAGAACGACGTGACGGGCTACAAGCAGAGAAACGCCTATGCCGGTTCGGTTAAGTCCTACTACGGTTGGGAGAAAAAGGGGAAAGAGGTAGAACTTGACCTTCAGCACGTGGCTCGCTTGGGCTACGAGGTGAACGAGGGCATCAGCGACGTGTTCCCGAAGCAGATAAACAGTGGCGACGCATTCAGCCACACCGTTGAGCTGAACCTGCCTAAAAACATTCAGAACTACAAGAACCTGAAGCTCATCGCCTTCGTCATCGACCGCAACTCGAAGTACGTTGAAAACGTGGTTGAGGTGCCTATCAAGGAGATGCAGCCCACAGAGACTGCCATCCGCGACATCAACAACGTGGAGATGCCAGCCATCACCTTCCTCAACGGCTACATCGACGCGCCGAACTTCGACGGCAAGATCAGCATCTACACCGTCGACGGCAAGGCTGTAGCGAACACCAACTTCAAACCAGGCATGTACATCGTGCGCCTGACAAAGGGCAAGCAGACATTCGTGAAGAAGATTGTGCTCTAAGCACGCTTTCGACATACAGTAAGGCGCCAGAACTTGTTTGAGTTCTGGCGCTTTTCTTTACATCCTATAATCCACAAAAAAACTAAAAAACTTTTGTACATTATTATATTTACCGTAACTTTGCATAAATTGGATAAATAACGGAAAACAAGTAGGATAATTAACGTAATACATATAAAAAACAACGTAATACATACAAAAAAGAACTATGCAAGAAACAAGACAAAACCGTATAGCACGCCTCCTGCAGAAGGAGCTTAGCCTTATTTTCCAGAGTCAGACACGCGCCATGCACGGCGTAATGGTGAGCGTTACACGCTGCCGTGTGTCGCCCGACCTCAGCATCTGCACCGCCTATCTCAGCATCTTCCCGTCGGAGAAGTCGGACGAGCTGCTGAAGAACGTGGCTGCCAACGAGAAGTCTATCCGCTACGAGCTTGGAACACGCGTACGCAACCAGCTGCGCATCATCCCCGAGCTGCGTTTCTTCGTTGACGATTCGCTCGACTACATCGAACGTATTGACGAACTGTTGAAAAAATAAGATGGTGAGATGTTGATGTGGTGAGATGTTGAGATATGATGGTGAGATGGTGATGTGGTGAGATGGTGTTATGGTGAGATGTTGATGTGGTGAGATGATGTGGTGGTGAGATGTTGATGTGTTGATGTGGTGAGATTTGTCATTTAGCTATAAACTAATGTCAACATCTCAACACATCACCATCTCAACCCTTCAACACCTCACCATCTCAACCCCTCAACATCACAACACTATTCTCACCATCTCACCACCTCACCATCACAACACTATTCTCACCATCTCACCACCTCACCATAACAACACATAAAATCATGAAGAGAAACTTTTCATTCTACGTAGCGCGCCGCTACATGTTCTCGAAGAAGAGCGTGGGCGCCATCAACGTCATCAGTTTCATATCCGTTACGGGCGTGGCGGTGGCTACGATGGCGCTGGTGATAGTGCTGAGCGTGTTCAACGGCTTCCACGACCTCGTGGCGTCGCTCTTCACCAACTTCGACCCGCAGATAGAAGTGGTGCCGGCGAAGGGAAAGACCGTCAACGCCGACGCGCCAGAGCTCGACAAGATACGCCATCTCAACTTCGTAGACGTGGCTACCGACGTGGTGGAGGACCAGGCGATTGCCGTCTACGGCGACCGCCAGCGCATGGTGACGGTGATGGGCGTCGACGAGAATTTCGACCAGCTCACGCGCATCGGCGACATACTCTACGGCGACGGCGACTTCACGCTGCGCGTTGCCAACCTCTACTTCGGCGTGCCGGGCATACGTCTGGCGCAGGACATGGGGCTCGGCGCTCGCTGGGCAGACTATCTTAAGATTTACGCGCCCGTGCGTCAGGGACAGCTCACCGACCTCGATACGCCGACAGACGGCTTCGTGGTCGACTCGCTGCTTTCGCCGGGCGTTGTGTTCGCGGTGAACCAGAACAAGTACGACCGCGACCGCATCATCACGTCCATCTACTTCGCCCGCCAGCTCTTCGACCAGGACGGAATGCTCTCCTCGCTGCAGCTGCGCCTGAAGCCGGGCACCGACCTCGCTGAGGCGAAGCAGGAGATAAAGGCAGCGGCAGGCGAGAAGTTCCGCGTGCTCGACCGCTTCGAGCAGCAGGAAGACACGTTCCGCATCATGCAGATAGAGAAGGTGTTGGCGTACGTGTTCCTCACGTTCATACTCATCGTGGCGTGCTTCAACATCATCTCCTCGCTCTCGATGCTCATCATCGACAAGAAGGACGACATCAACACGCTGCACAACCTCGGAGCCAGCGACCGCCAGATAGTGAGCATCTTCCTCTACGAGGGTCGCATCATATCGGCTGTGGGCGCGCTGATAGGCATCGGTCTCGGACTGGCGCTCTGCGGACTGCAGCAGGCGTTCGGCTTCGTGAAGATGGGCGACAGCTCGGGCACGTTCATCGTCAACGCCTACCCCGTGAGCGTTCACTACGTGGATGTGCTCGTAGTGTTCATCACCGTCATCCTGATAGGATGGGCGGCGTCGTGGATTCCGGCGCGCCGTCTGCACCGTCAGATAATGGGCAGAAAAGCAACAATATAAACAAATCTAAAGAAAACAATGAACAAGAAACATTGTTTGACAGCAGTTCTTGCTGTCCTGCTTGCCGCTCCGACGGCAGTAGCAACGCAAACCGCTAATGCACAGACTGTGTAGCCTGCGGCAAAGGCGAACGCCGAACAGGTTATCATCCTCAACGAGGACTTCTCGAAGATGACTTCGGGTTCGGAGAACAACCCCGACCTCTCTTTCAACATCAACACATGCACGGGCATGCCGACTAACGACATCTTCTACTCGTGCGTGAATCCCGATTATACGCATACACAGGATGGGGATCGTATCAGGTATACCCAGCCGGTGGCATGATTTTCTTCAACAGCACACGCGCAGACGACTACTATGCTGCGCACTTCAACACTCCCGTTTTCGACGCATCTGCCGACAATGGTATCTACTTCGTGTCGTTCCGCGCGCGTCTTGACAACAACACGCCGGGTTATGTAGGCTTGGGCTGCACCACACAGGACGTTACCGACCCGAAGAATCCTATCTATGCGGAGTTCTGCAACGTGGAAGGTATGACAAGCGAGTGGAAGGAGTTCACGCTGCGCTTCGAGCAGGGCAAGAAAGCCACACGCGTCATCTTCCGCGAGGAGAACGGCGTGAAGGTGCTTATGGACGACTTCAAGGTCTACTACGAGAAGACAGCCGTTGGCTCGCCTAACGTGCTGCGCCACCTCTTCTACACAGGTACAAGTTTCCGCCCACGCTGGAACAAGGTTGAAGGCGCAACAAAGTATTATGTCAATGTGTATAAATCGGACGAAGAGCTTAATCCGTTGTTAACTTAACGAATGTTTTCTTACCTCGAATTAGGTTGATGCCTAAGAAATGGTTGTTACCACGAACAGGTAACGGCATTACATCTATGGTGTAACGATGTTACATATATGTGGTAATGGCATTTTCTCTATGCGGTAATCCTGCTTGGGATGTTTAACAACGGATTTTTGTGCTACATCCTCCTACGAAAAAGCCACGCTTCCCGATGGAAAGCGTGGCTTTGTTTTGATTTATGCGGTTGCGGCGAATGCCGTCTGGTCTTATTCCGAACGCCGCCCGTCACATTTCTTATTATTAAACGCTCCGATTACATGCGCTCCGGCACCTCGATGCCGAGCAGCGCCATGCCGTTCTTCAGCGTCTTGCCTACGTTCTGAGCGAGCACGAGGCGTACCACCTTCTCCTCTTCGGTGTCGGCACCGAGGATAGAGTAGTCGTGGTAGAACTGGTTGAACGCCTTTGTCAGCTCGTAGCAGTAGTTGGCGATGCCGCTCGGCGAGTAGTCCTTGCCAGCCTGCTCTACAGCCGCACCGAACTCGTTGAGCTTCTGTATAAGCTCAATCTCCTTCTCGTTGAGCGGCATTGTGCCCTCGAGAGTAGTCGGGATGCTGATGCCCTCAGCCTGAGCCTTGCGCAGGATAGAGCGGATACGAGCGTATGTGTACTGGATGAACGGACCGGTGTTGCCGTTGAAGTCGATAGACTCCTCCGGGTTGAAGAGCATGTTCTTGCGAGCGTCAACCTTAAGGATGAAGTACTTCAGTGCGCCGAGACCCACGATGCGTGCAATCTCGTTGCGCTCCTCCTCGCTCATGTCCTTGAACTTGCCCAGCTCCTCGCTTGTCTGCTTAGCGTCAGCCACCATTGCTGCAATCAGGTCGTCGGCGTCTACGACAGTACCCTCGCGGCTCTTCATCTTGCCGTTAGGCAGCTCCACCATACCGTAAGAGAAGTGAACGAGCTCCTTGCCCCACTTGAAGCCGAGGCGGTCGAGCAGGATAGAAAGCACCTGGAAGTGGTAGTTCTGCTCGTTGCCCACGACGTAGATC
>ENA-OZRS01000264-OZRS01000264.1-human-gut-metagenome-genome-assembly--contig:-NODE-264-length-12648-cov-5.656873_pt1 | contig 12648 bp, 10 predicted proteins | sample MGYA00243272_ERZ653951 | MGnify/ENA primary metagenome ERZ653951 (study PRJEB26926, sample SAMN06164475) | human gut metagenome | biome: ENVO:00009003; feature: ENVO:2100002; material: ENVO:00002003...
AAGAACTGGCAGGTGTTTCCATTTCTGGCTCCGGGGAGAGTGTTTCAAAAAAGGAAGAAATCCCGTCCCAGATGCTGGATTTTCTCTCCGGGCTTGAGGATGCATTCTGAAAAAGTCAAGTCTTTCCTGGTGATAAAATAGCCAAATTTCAAGCAGTCAAATTAGTATAAATCACGGATTTTTGAAAGGGGTGATGCCTATTGAATGTTATTGGATCTGCATCCTTTGGGAGCTTTTGAGAGCCTCATATTCGTTGGGTATTGTGAATAGCTTTCTGTCACGTTTTAGGGTATGTTGTATGTAGAAAAAAGAAAGGAGAACGAACACAATGGAGATGAAAAACATATGCGGAAAAATCCCGGTAGAGCTGCATGAAAAGCTAAAACTGGAAGTCGAAGAGTTAGGAATCAGCATACCAAAATACCTTGAAATGGTAATCGAAGAACACATGACAAGAAAAGGAGAAAAGGCGAACATGGCAGATTTAAGAACAGTAGCAGTACAGGTAACCGAGGATTTATTTTCCAGACTGAAAGCAGTCCTCGCCAGGAATGGCATGAAACAGAAAGACTTCTTAATCGGGCTTATCGAAGATGCAATCGAAAAAGAAGAAGCCAAATGGAAAGCAGAGTCAGAGGAAGCCGAAGAAACAGAAATGGAAGATCCTGAGACTGCAAAATCAGAACCGGATGAAGAGTCAGTAGAACCTGAAGCAGAAGAGCCTGAGACAGAAGCACTGGAAGCTGAAACAGACGGAGAAATGACAGAACCGGACGAAGCTGAAGCAGATGAAGAGCCGACAGAGCCAGAAAACGAAGAGCCAGCGGAAGCAGAGCCAACAGAACTGGAAACCGAAGAAGCAGAAGAATCTGAGCCAGAGGAAGCGGAATCAGAAGAATAGACATCACAAAACAGAAACCAAGAGACGGAAACGGTGCAGAGAAATCTGCACTGTTTTTTTCGCAGCGAAGGGAGGCTGATAGCCGGAACAATTCGATTTTTTGACCTGTTCAGTGGAATCGGAGGATTCCGAGAAGGGCTGCACAGGGCAGGGGGCTTCACCTGTGTCGGACACTGTGAAGCAGATGCATATGCAGACCACAACTACCGGGTGCTGTTTGATACGGAAGGAGAGTGGTTCTGCAATGACGCAAGAAATATTGAAACAGAACGAATGCCGGACTTTGATCTTTTATGTGCGGGATTTCCTTGCCAGGCATTCTCAATCGCTGGACGAAGGGAAGGATTTGCCGATGCAAGAGGAACCCTTTTCTTTGAAGTTGCCAGACTGGTTGCAGACAAACGACCTGCGTATTTTCTCCTTGAAAACGTACCCGGTCTGCTTTCGCATGACAAAGGGCGGACGTTTCACACCATCCTCAGTACGCTATCTGAACTGGGGTATCATGTCGAATGGAAAGTGCTTAACAGCAAGGATTTCGGAGTCCCCCAGTCAAGGAAGCGGGTGTATATTGTCGGATATCTTGATGGAAGATGTGCCGGAAAAATATTACCTTTCCCAAAAGCAAATGGAACAGCTCTTATACAAGTCCATGCTGGCAAACAGGGAGAAAGAGTCTACGCAGAAGAAGGACTGAGCTGCACGCTGACCAGCGGGTCTGGTGGTATGGGCGGCAAGACCGGATTATACGAAGTCGGTATCCCAATCAAGGAAAACACCCGAAAAGGATACAAGATGGCCTACGAGGGGGACAGCATCGATCTCGGATATCCGGGAATCAACAGTCGCAGGGGGAGAGTCGGGCATGAGATCGCCCATACCCTGACGACCGGAAACCAGCAGGGAACACTGCATTTTGTAGATATCTCCCCTCCGCCGCTGGTGACAGACGTTGCAAGATGTCTGAATACCAGACAGGATTCCAGCATCCATAACCACAGAGGCGAAAGTTCCGGGGTGCTGGTGGAAGAACCGCCAAGGGCAGTGCTGACACCGGCCAAGGAAAAAGTCCGCCAGAATGGAAGAAGGATGAAAGAACCGGAAGAGCCAATGTTCACCATTACGGCAACTGACCGTCATGGAGTGATTTACCACGGCAGAATCCGCAGGCTGACGCCAAGGGAGTGTCTGCGGCTGCAGGGATATCGGGATGGTCAGATTTCCAAGATGGAAAAAGAAACATCGGATAACCAGCTTTACAAGCAGGCCGGTAATGGTGTCACTGTCAATGTCATTGAAGCAATAGGCAGAAATTTGAAAGCAGTAGATGAAGAGATCCAAAGCGGCTCACCTGTTCCAGAAGCGAAGGGTGGGTGAAGCAGATCGACCTAAAAGACCAGTATTTTGGTACAGAGATTGAGATGACAGGTATCAGCCGCTATGATGCGGCTGTTGCGATTGGAAGAATGTTCGGAACAGAGCCATATCATATCCGTTCTTACGATTCCTGGTGTGTAAAAGATTCAGATGGAAAAACGTGGAAATTTTCAAGAGACAGCAGTATCGACTGTGAAAGGCTGGCAAATGGTACTGTAATAGATGCCGATGGAGATTATTCGACAGAAATGGTATCCCCGAAATTGGAATATTCGGAAATGGGGAAACTCCAGGAAGTGGTGCGGTGTGTCAAAAACGCAGGTGCTTTTGTCAATTCATCCTGTGGCATGCATGTCCATGTGGACGCATCCAATCATACACCAAGGAGTCTGAAAAATGCACTGACGATCATGTACTGCAAAGAGGATATTCTGTTCAAAGCCTTAAATGTACAGACGAGAAGGGAAGATGAGTATTGCCAGAAAGTCCGTCCTATGGTATTGGAGAAGATCCGCCGGATGCCAAACAGCACCATCACGATGGAAAAATTCAAAAGGGCATGGTATGAGGGAAATGACGGAAGCTCCGAGCATTACAACTGGACAAGGTATTATGCCTTAAACCTACATGCTGTTTTTTCCAAGGGAACACTGGAATGGCGTTGTTTTGAAAGCACCCTCCATGCAGGAAAAGTCCGGTCGAATATCACACTGGCACTTGCCATATCCGCACAGGCGATCAACCAATCTTGTACCCATGCAAAAAAGACGGAGATCGGGGATAACCCGGCATTTACGTTCCGCACCTTTCTGCTCCGCCTCGGATTGATCGGGGACGAATACAAAAATGTACGGAAGCATCTACTTGCCAATCTGGACGGGGATAAGGCATGGCGGTATGACAAAAGTACCTATGCCTGTCTGCAGAATCCAAGACGGACAGATGATGCGAGATAACAGAATAATGAGAACAGACAGGCCGGGTGGAAACATCCGGCTGTTCTTATGCAAAATGAAGAAAAAGAAGAAAGAGGTAGAAAACATGAAGAGTAAATATCGATTCAGGCGAATCCTTTCAGGGGTGATGGCGGCAGTCACCATCTTATCCACGGTCATTTCACCGCTGACGGTGTATGCTTCGGAAGAGCCGAAAGCGGCGGAACCGCCAGCGTATGAATCCGTAAAGGATCAGCTGGATGAAAATGAAGTGGTAAAAGCCACCGATCTGGAGCTGGAAGTCGGACAGGACTTTGATGTTTCCACGGATTTTACAAATTTGGAAATCAAGGACGAAAGCAAAGTCAAAGTGACATTCCAGAAAGCAGAGAATGACGCCGGGGAGAACTTCAGCACCAGCCATGCAGACACTTACCATGCCGTTTATTATGTGGAGCCAGTCAACCAGAACCACCCGGTTTATCAGATTGGGAGAAACCTGATCGTAAAAGAGCCTGTGACAGCAGCTCAGAGTGAACCGCAGACAGAACAGGCAGTTACCGAAGAGGATACAGGTTCTGATGATGAGGAAGCTGCCTCGCAGGAAGAAACTGAGACAGTGCCTGTAGAGACAGAAATTGTTGAGCCGGAGACAGCTGAATCTGAAACAGAAGAACCGGAAGAAACAGAACCCGAATTTCAGGGTGGACTTTCTGAATCTGAGTTTGATGCCGCATTAGAGGAAGCCGAAACAGAAAATACAACCGATAAAGAATCCGGGCTGACACTCAGCGATGTTCTGGAGCAGGCAGGGGAACAGGATATTGACCTTATGGCAATGGAAGATGGGGAAACCGTTTCTTTCACCGCAGTCAATACCAGTACAAGAGCAACACAGGATGTAGATGTGACAAGAGGGACTGCATACTATTATGCAGACTACGGTCTGGGTTCTTATGTAACCTATAAATATACCGTAAAATTTGGAAACGTGTCTGCAACTGCCTACTGTGTGCAGCCGTCAAAAGCAGGACCTGGGGATGGTGTTTATAAGATCACCAAACTGGGTGACAGCAAAGCACTGGCAAAAGTATGCTACTACGGCACAAAAGCATCCGGCGAAAATGGATTTTTCTCAGAGAAACATCCTGATTTTTCCGCTGGAAAACAGTTTATCATTGTCCATCTGGCTGCGTCTTATGCCAATAACAGTAGTGACGCTTTTTCCGGTACGAATGCAACCGGACAGGCTCTGGCAATGGAACTCTACAATTATTGCATGAGCCAGCCGGAGATACCGGAAGTGGACATGAGTTTCTCCAATGCAGATGTTACCGCATATATCAGCGGCAACAGCCAGAGAACAGAAGCCAGCCTTGCAGGAGCCGTGTTTGAGGTTTATGCCGCAGAAGATATCTATACCGCAGACCATCAGAAAGATGAGAACGGCAACCGTTATCTGGAATATGCCAAAGACACACTGGTGGCAACGGTGACAACCGATGAAACCGGAAGTGCCGTAGTAGAGAACCTTCCGCTCGGCAAATACCGTGTAGAAGAGAAAAAAACGCCGGAGGGCTACACCTGGAATGCCAAAGGCGAAGAAGTAACTTTTACCTATGCCGGACAGGATACCCCAGTCGTAGACGAAGAAGTGACTTTTACCAATGAACGCCAGAAAGTAAGCATCACCGTGGAAAAACAGGATGCAGAAACAGGAAGCACGGTAGCTGGAGCTACATTCGGTCTTTACAATAAGAACGAGATCAAATCCGGTGACAAGATTATTGTGAAAGCAGATACCTTATTACAGGAGATCACAAGCGATGAAAAAGGACAGGCACACTTCACCCTGGACCTGCCGCTTGGAACTTATTATGTGAAAGAAATTTCTGCACCGGATGGTTTTGTATCTTCTGACGAGATACTGGAATTTGATGCCACCTATCAGGGGCAGGACATTCCGACTATCAAGCTGAAATCTGTGAAGAAGAACCAGCCGACCACCATCGAGGTGACAAAATCCGACCTGACCACAGGCGTAGAGCTGAACGGGGCATCCCTTTCTGTTCTGGACAAGGATGGAAATGTGATCGACAGCTGGACTTCCGTAAAGGATGAGCCTCATGTGATCAAATACCTGACCGTTGGAAAAACTTATACCCTCCGTGAATCTCTTGCACCGCTTGGTTATTTAAAGACCACGGATGTGGAATTCACCGTTCAGGATACCGCAAAAGTACAGAAAGTGGAAATGAAAGACGATGTTCCGAAAGCCCTGCTGATCGTAAACAAGAAGGGTGAATTCCTTGATAAGATCACCCTGCTGGACAATGTCAAAGGCGTTGTAGAGCATCTGTTTGAGTACATCACAGGAAGCCTGTCAGACGTTACCTTTGAGATTTACGCTGCAGAGGATATCAAAGCAGCCGATGGTGTAAGCCCGGATTATTATGCTAAGGACGAGCTGGTGGCAACCGTGACTACTGATGCAAACGGTGTTGCAGAAGTATCTGACCTTCCGGTTGGAAAATACTATGTCAAAGAGGTGGGCACAGCATATGGTTATGTGCTGGATGAAGAACCACGATATGTAGATCTTTCCTACCGTGACCAGGATACCCCGGTTGTCGTATACGATGAGGACTGGCAGAACAACCGTCAGAAAGTAAAAGTGAACGTCCTGAAGAAAGAAAAGGATACCGACCGTGTATTAAAAGGCGGCATCTTTGGACTGTACACCAGAAACGACATCCTGTCCGCATCTGGAAAGGTGCTGATGGAAGCAGATACCCTGATCGAGTTAAAAACAACAGATGTAGATGGAAAGATTTCCTTTATTGCAGACCTGCCGATCGACGGAACCTATTATGTGAAGGAGCTGTATGCACCGGATGGATTTGTCACCACCGGAGAAGAGCAGGAATTTGTTTTTGAGTACCAGGGGGATAAAGAAGCAGAAGCATCCTATGAATTTGTATTTGAAGATGAGCCGACAACCGTGGAGCTTTCCAAAACCGATCTGACCACGGGCGAGGAACTGCCGGGAGCCAGATTACAGCTGACGGATGAAAACGGGGCTGTTGTTGAGGAATGGACATCCACCAAGGAGCCGCACATCATCAAAGAACTGGTTGTAGGAAAATCTTACACCCTGACAGAAAACAAGCCGGCCGATGGATATGCCACTGCGGAAAGCATCACATTCACCGTAGAGAATACTGCGGAGATCCAGAAACAGGTAATGGAAGATGACGTGACCAAAGTGAAGATCAGCAAAACGGATATTACCGGAGATAATGAGATCGAAGGAGCCAAACTGACCATCACAGATGAAAATGGCAACATCGTAGAAACCTGGACTTCCGGTAAAGAGCCGCATTATATCGAAAAACTTCCGATTGGTAAATACACCCTGAAAGAAGAGCAGGCTCCAAACGGTTATGTCGTTGCAGAGGAGATCACCTTCGAGGTGGCAGATACCGCAGAGATCCAGAAGGTAGCCATGAAAGATGACACCGCAAAGGGACGCCTGATCATTGAGAAAACAGATAAGGATACCGGAGCAGCACTGAAAGATGCAGAATTTGAACTGAGGGATGCGGATGGCAAAGTGGTAGAAACCCTGACCACTGATGAAAACGGCCATGCAACCAGCGGACTGCTTGCAATCGGAACTTATAAGGACGGCAAATTTGATAAGGCAGCCACCTATTATCTGGTTGAGACCAAAGCACCGGAGGGCTATCAGCTGGATGAGACCAAACATGAGGTGACATTTACCTATGTAGATGACAAAACTCCAGTGATCGAAGTCATCCAGAAAGTGACGAACGAGAAGCTGCCGGAGGATACCCCGTTTGTAAGCAACCCGAAAACAGGCGATGACACCAACCTCTGGATTCCGGCCCTGTGCCTGATTCTTTCCGCAGGCGGTCTGATCGGCATGGGTGTGGCATCCAGAAGAAAGAAGAAAAAAGGGGGCAGATAGGCTGAAACAATTATATTTTGCGTATGGAAGCAACATGGATCTGGACCAGATGGCATATCGGTGCCCAAAGGCGGAGGTGGTAGAAATCGTCCGCCTGGAGGGGTATCGGCTGACCTTTGCAGCCGCAGGAAGCGGCCTTGCCACCATCTTCCCGGAAGAGGGAAGCCATGTGGACGGCGTCCTCTGGTCACTGACCGGGGACTGTGAAAAGAGCCTGGATCTTTATGAAGGCTATCCTGATTTTTACGACAAGCAGGAGATCACTGTCAAGAACAAAGATGGAAGAGAGATCAAAGCCATTGTCTATATCATGACAAAAGATTACATGCAGAACTTTAATCCGCCCGGACGGTCGTACCTGACTGGGATCTTAAAGGGCTGCAGACAGAACCAAATCCCGACAGAGCCGATCCTGAAAGCAGCAAGGAAACCGCCTGTGCCGGGAAAGACGCAGAAGAGTCAGCCAAAGAAGCAGAGAAAAGCCGGACAGGAACGATGAAGAAAAAACCAAAGACAGGAATCTTACAGAGGTTTTTCAAGATCATCTGCCTTGCAGTGACGCTGACAAGTGCCGGGTTTCTGATTTACCACATGGTATATCTTCCAATGGAGAACAAAAAGCTGATGGCAGAGCTGAAAGGGAATTTCCCGGAGCCGGAAGCTCCGGGAGCCTCAGGCTCTGAAAAGAAAGACCAACCAGCTGGAAGAAAATGCCCGGTGGCTGCGGTAGACCTTGTTTCTCTTCGGGAACAATACCCGGATGTGCAGGGATGGCTGACAATACCGGATACCGGGATTGATTACCCGGTGCTTCAGTCCGAACAGGAGAATGGGGAGTTTTACCTGAAACGGAATTACAAAAAGGAATATGACATCAACGGAAGCCTGTTTTTACAGGCAGACTGTAAAGTGTCTGAAAGTCGGAACCTTATCATTTACGGTCACAACATGAACAGTGGGGCAATGTTCGGAAATCTGGACTTATATGCAGATGAAACGTACTATCAGGAGCATCCCTTTGCTTATCTTCAGACAGAGGATAGCATTCAGGAATACCGAATTGTCACGGTGCTGAAAGCAGACAGGAATTTGTTCTCATTCCAGCAGAAACTCGCAGATGCGGAGGCAGTGCAGGAATATTTAAAAGCAGCTAAGCAGAGGGAAGTGTTCGAAACCGGGGATGATTACCTGAAGTGTATATACGATAAGGTTTTGACGCTCGTCACGTGTTCATATGAATGGAGCGGTGCCAGGAACATCGTCCTGGCGGTGCCGGTTTCCGGGGCGGTGTGGAGTCAGAAGTGTTCGTAAGTACCCGAAAAGTGCAGAAAATGAGACAAATAATGACCGCACGGGCAGGGATGTGTTCAAAACAGGGGGATTATGAAGGGTGTGCATTGGTAGTATTTAGGTTGAAAAAAGTGTCTGAAAGTACCAGAAAAGTGCAGAATGTGAGACAACTTATAACCCAGATCCGGCAGAAAGTGTTCCAGAAAGGAGCGTTTCCTGCCGTTATTATTTACTTGGAAAGGATGGTAACGATTATGAAACGATTTTATACAGCAGAATCCGTAACAGAAGGACATCCGGATAAGCTCTGCGACCTGATCGCAGACAGCATTTTGGACGCGTGTCTGAAAGAGGACGAAAATTCCAGAGTGGCCTGCGAGGTGCTGGCGACCAAAAGGAACATCATTGTAGCAGGAGAGATCACCAGCCGATTTGAGCCACAGGTGTTTGAAATCATCAAAAAGGTGCTGGAGAGTGCAGGCTATGAAGCAGAGGAAATCCACATGGATGCCCTCATCCACAAACAGAGTCCGGATATCGCCGGGGCAGTGGAGAGATCCAGAGAACGAAGGGCAGGGACTGTTTCTGTTCAGAGCGGACTTGCCAGCGGTGCCGGGGATCAGGGCATCATGATTGGCTACGCCTGCGATGAGACACCGCAGCTTATGCCGATGCCAGTGGTTCTGGCGAACCGCATTGTAAGGGAACTGTCTGCAAGCCGTAGAAGCGGATATATCACGGGAATCTTGCCAGATGGAAAGGCGCAGGTGACCGTGGAGTATGAAGATGACAGACCTGCCCGGCTGGATGCCGTCATTGTGTCCTGCCAGCATGAAAAGGAAAAATCCCTTCGGAAGCTGGAGCATGAGATCCGGGAGAAAGTGTTACGCCCGGCACTCCGTATGCTGCCACCGGATGAGGATACCAAGATCCTGATTAACCCATCGGGCAGATTTGTGTGCGGAGGTCTGGATGCAGACACCGGACTGACCGGAAGGAAACTAATGGTGGATACCTACGGCGGCCTGGTACCGCATGGCGGCGGTGCATTCTCCGGGAAGGATTGTTCCAAAGTTGACCGTTCCGGGGCATACATGGCCCGTTACATCGCCAAAAACATGGTAGCTGCCGGACTTGCCAGCCGATGCCAGGTGTCCCTTGCCTATGCCATTGGGGTTGCCCAGCCAGTCATGGTGCAGGTGGATACCTTTGGAACGGGAAAGATCTGTGCGGATGACTGCCTCGCCGCAGCGATCCCTCTGGTGTTCGGGCTTACCCCAAGCCAGATCTGTGACACCCTGCACCTGAAGCGGCCAATCTACCGACAGAGTGCGGTGTTCGGGCATTTTGGAAGAAAGGAATTCCCGTGGGAGAAAACGGATAAGGCAGAGCAGCTCCGGGATACCGTGATGTAATGCCGTGGATTCCGGAAGAAGAAATCAAACGTGCAAGGGAGATCACCGCCATTGAATACCTGAAGAAATATCAGCCAAACCGTCTGAAAAAATCTTCAGCCAGAAATGAATGGGAGCTGACAGACCACGACAGCTTTAAGATTAACGAGCAGACCAGCCAGTGGCACTGGAAATCCAGAGATATCGGGGGCACCAGTGCTTTAAATTTCCTGATTCATGTAGACGGGTGTTCTTTTCTGGAGGCAGTGCAAATGCTGAAAGATGAGTATCCCACCTATATCCCTCCTCCAGTGGAAGCAAAGCCAAAGAAGCCATTTGTCCTGCCTACGGCCAGCCCAGACTGCCGCAGGGTGTTCCGCTATCTGAAAGAGCGGGGCATCAGTGGCGAGGTCTTACAGCGGTGTGTTCATTTGGGAATCTTATATGAGAGTCTGCCCTACCACAATGCCGTGTTCATAGGACGGGATGAAAACCAGGTGGCAAGATATGCTTTCCTGCGTGGGATTTACGATGCCAGCGGAAAGTCTTTTAAGATGGAACAGGCCGGAAGTGAAAAGGCATACGCTTTTTGTGTTCCGGCGAAATCGGGATGCAGACGGGTTGCTGTTTATGAAGCCTGTGTGGATGTGCTTGCCCACATGACATTGGAACAGAGACAAGGAAGCCGGGATAAGTACCGTCTGGAGCTTGGCGGGATCAGCGCACCAAAAGAAGGGCAGAGCCAGCGGAGCATGAAAAAGCCGCAGGCATTGGAACATTTTCTGTCCCAGCACCCGGAGATCACCGAGATCGAAGTGTGTACCGACAATGACTTTGCCGGACGGTGGGCGTGTGAACATATCCGAAAAGCCTACGAGGGAAGCTATCGGATCATCGAGAACCTGCCGGAAATCGAAGGGGCAGACTGGGCAGACATGGCAAAAATGGCTGCCCGTACACCGGAGAAACGGCAGAATAGGGAAGCGAGGTGATGCTTTGAAAGATAAAATAGAAGTGGGAATGCTGTCACCTCTGATGGCAGAGTTTATTCCGGACTATTCAGATATTGTGAATCTGGATGATGCGGAGCCATTGGAAGGACCTGACCTGGTGCAGTATCAGACATCCATCGCAGAAAAGGTTGACGAGATCAATCGGCTCGGTATGCCTGACAACCAGCCATGCAACCTGATCGATTATTTTGACCAAAACAAGGACATTAAGGAAAAAGTGGAACGCATTACAATGGCGGTAAAGGAACAGGAGGGCGTTTTATATGGCTGTGCAAACCTGACACTCCGGGAGAATCTGACACCAGAGGAATACCGTGTGGTGGGGCAGTATCTGAGAGGGCAGTACAGCGATGGCTGGGGAGAAAGTCTGGAACAGCGGGAGATCAAGGTAGACGGTGGTGAATTATACTTACATTTCTATGTTGGTGCCGGCTCGGATTTCCAGATACAGGTGAAAGCACCGGAAAACGGTGTGCAGGAAAAGCAGCCGGAACAAAAGCCGTCCCGTCCAGAACTTAAGCTCTTAGGGCATGACGGAAATATTTTCTCAATCCTTGGGGATGCCGCAAGACTGCTTAGACGTGCCGGGATGTCCGAACAGGCCAACGAAATGGCGGATCGTGTCCACAAGAGCAGCAATTACTATGAAGCGCTGGGAATCATCAGCGAATATGTGGAAACCGAGCTGTCGGACCACCGTGAACAGCCCAGAACGCCAAGAAAAGAAACACTGAAAAAAGAGGATACCTGCCGATGAGCAGTTCCATAAAGAAAAGCACTTCCAGAGAAATCTGGAAAATAAGCGACCGAAAGGATGATGCCTATGGGAAATACCCTGAAACTTGAAGATCTTTTAAAACCGGACTGTGTGCCGGATGAGTCTGCCGGAGGGGAGAACTGGCGTATCCTGCATGGAGATACCTTAAAACTGGTCAAAGGATTCCAGCCGGGGATCTTTGATGCAGTTATAACCGATCCGCCCTATGCGTCCGGGGGAACCAAGCAGAACGAACGCAACCGAACTACCAACCAGAAGTACAGCAGCATGAAAGCAGAAAATGCCCTGCCGGATTTTGATGGGGATAATAAAGACCAGCGTTCCTGGACCCACTGGATGGCAGAATGGCTGTACGATGTGCGGAAAGCCTGCAAGAGAGGGGCTCCGATCTGCCTCTTTATTGACTGGAGACAGTACCCGTCCATCACCGATGCCCTCCAGTGGGCAGGGTGGATCTGGAGAGGGACTGCCGTCTGGGACAAGGGGAACTCCCGTCCGCAGAAAGGCAGATTCCGCCAGCAGGCAGAATATATTGTATGGGGAAGCAACGGACCGATGCCGATCAACCGCCCGGTGTCCTGCCTTCCGGGTGTGTTCCGTTATGGAAATCCCCAGAACCGCATCCATGTGACAGAAAAGCCGCTCCAGCTGATGAAGGATGTCATCCAGATCTGTGAGCCGGGCGGCCTGATCTTAGACCCGTTTGCCGGAGCTGGTACTACCATCCTTGCGGCGGCAGAGTCGGGGTTTCAGGCAGTCGGCATTGAAGTGACCGATGCGTATTATAAGCTGGGAAGCGACCGTGTCCGCATTGCACTGGAAGCTGGGGAAGAAGCGGAAAACAAAGAACCACAGTAGCCGGATGTCTGGCAGACATCTGAAAAAGAGAAGAAAAGAATCCAGATGTCCACAAGACATCCACCTGTCTCTTATACACATCTCCGAGCCCACGAGACGGAGCTACATCTC
>ENA-OZRS01000275-OZRS01000275.1-human-gut-metagenome-genome-assembly--contig:-NODE-275-length-12423-cov-15.309185_pt1 | contig 12423 bp, 8 predicted proteins | sample MGYA00243272_ERZ653951 | MGnify/ENA primary metagenome ERZ653951 (study PRJEB26926, sample SAMN06164475) | human gut metagenome | biome: ENVO:00009003; feature: ENVO:2100002; material: ENVO:00002003...
TATTCATGGTCGTTGGTTGGCGCTGGGGCTACGATATATACGTTGTAATGCTCTATCAGCATCTCGTAAGCCTTGTGCATCGAGCTGGTTGCCTTCATGTAACTGTCGTGCAGGGCATCGAAGTCTATATATACGATAGGGCGCTCCTTGCCGTTCTGCTTGTCGTCAATCCATCGGATTACGGGACAGAGATAGTGGAATGCCACCTTGTCGATGAGTCGGTGCTCGCCATGGAAGTGGATGGCCTGTGGATAGTGCTCGTGGAAGAGGTCGAAGGTATGTACTACCGGGTCTTCATCGCCGAAGAGACCATATACACGCTCCTGTTCCCCGGGAGTGATGTTCTGGAAGCAACGCTCGGTGAAGTCGCGGTATTCCTTGATAAGACCTTTGGTAACCATCAGTTCGTTCACTCCATCCTTTCTCGGGTTCTGGAACTCCTGCTTTCCGGTCATGCTGCTCATCGTGTTGCCCATCTCGAAGGCTGGGTTTACGAGGATGCGGTCGAATCCTTTCAGCAGCTCGGTGTACATTCCGCCCATCGAAGTACCGATGATGAGGTCGGGTTGCTCTGTCTCTGCCATCTTCTGCAGCATCTCTATGGCTTCTTCCGGATGAACCGGGATGTCTTCAGCCACGAGGGTAGCATTCGGCATCAGTTCCTGCAACATCTTTACGGTACCGCTCTGTGCAGAAGAGAGGAAGCCGTGCACATACATGATTTTCTTGCCCGACATCAGGTCGGGGAATTGCTTGATATATGAATTCATAATCTTATAATTTTTATTGGGGGGTAAGTCCTTAACTTCTTTCACTCCCAGTTATTTTCGCTGCAAAATTACGGTAAATTGCAGACAAAACAAAATTATTGGGTGATAAACTTTTCTGTTTCCGAAAAAAGTAGTAATTTTGCACCCAATAACCATATTAAAGTTCAAGTCATAATGGATTTACTGAAAGAAAGAATTATGCAGGAGGGCCGCTGCTTTCCTGGTGGAATCTTAAAAGTAGATAGCTTCGTAAATCATCAGATGGACCCAATCCTGATGATGGACCTGGCTAAGGAATTCGTGCGCCTTTTCAAGGACATCAAGTACAACAAGATTGTTACTATCGAGGCTTCGGGCATCGCTCCAGCCATCATGGTGGGTTATCTGACCAATCTTCCTGTTGTCTTCGTCAAGAAAAAGCAGCCTAAGACGATGGAGGGTATGATTACCTCGGTGGTTCACTCTTTTACCAAGGATCGTGACTATACGGTTTGCGTGAGCAACAGCTACCTGACTCCAGAGGATCACGTGATCTTCATCGATGACTTCCTCGCCAACGGTAACGCATCCAAGGGTGTGATGGATCTCTGCGAGAAGGCTGGTGCCAAGATTGAGGCGATGGGCTTCATCATCGAGAAGGCTTTCCAGCATGGTGGCGACTTCCTGCGCAAGGAGGGTATCCGTTATGAGGCGCTCGCAACCGTAGAGAGCCTGGATGATTGCAAGATTGTCTTGAAGTAATACACCTATTATTATATATTGTAAAAGCCGCCTGTTTATATGGGCGGCTTTTGCTGTTTTTTATATCGGCTATTTTACAATGTCTGCTGCATAGATTCCCATCGCCTTATAGCCTGTTGGGTTAGGATGGAGCCAGTCGTTGCTGGCGTATTCCCGCTTCATTCTTCTGTCATCATTCGGATCTTGAAGCAGCTTGGCGAAATCCAGGATGCCATCCACGTTCTTTGCCTGACTTCGGATCCAGTCGTTTACATAGAGGCGGGCAGCTTCATGGAAGTGGGTATAATATCCTGCGCCCTTGAAAGGAGTGATGGTTCCCAGATAAACTTTCATCTTCCGGGCTTTCGCCTTCTTCACCATTCCATGGATGCTCTCGATGATCTGCCGGGCTACGGTTTCGCTGCTGCCGCTCCTGGCTGCACCGATGTCGTTGACTCCCTCGAAGATCACCACCTTCTTGACGCCGCTCTGCATCAGGATGTCTCTGTCGAAACGTTCCTTGGCGAGGGCTCCGAAGCCGCCCGGTACGGTTACGCGGTTGTTGCCGATGCCCAGGTTCAGCACACCTTGATTGGTTATCTTATGCTTCAGCTGCAGCATCTCCGACATCACGTCGGGCCATCGGTTCTGGGCATTGTCGGTAGAGCATTTGCCATCGGTGATGGAATTTCCGATGATGGCGATGGCGCTCATGTTGTTGCTTATCGTATAGACATCGATGCCGCTGATGTTGTACCAGTGGTTTTCCCGGAAAGCCTTCGCAAAGTTGGAGTGGGCATTGGTTACACCTTTCATGATATAGGAGGTGGTGCGCGAACCCATGTGCACGGTTGGAATTTCGGGAGCCGATGTGTAGTTGATGGTGATGGCTACACGCTCCAGATTCCTGAGTTTGAACTTCAGGGCATTGCTCACAATCTGCTTGCCGGCAGGGATGATGGTCTTGTAGCTGTTGCCGAACTTGAAGTATTGCGCCGTCTTGGCATCGATGTCGGAGGAATCCTTGGCATGAGCGATGTAGATAGAGCGGATCTCTACGGGTTGCATCGAATAGATGTTGCTCAACTTGAGGCGGATCACGTCGCCTCCTATGCTAACCTTTACCACCTGGCGTACCGAACGGTTAGTCATGCAATTGTTATAGGGCATAAATGATCTGACTACAGTTTGCGGAGCTGTGGCCCAGGTGCCTACCCAGTTCTGTGCCAGAGAATAAGTTGATAGGGCACAGAACATCATTAAGAAAACTAATAATCTTTTCATCATACGTGCAAAGTTAGATAGAAAAGGCAATAAAACCAAGAAATTTAAAAACTTTTTTCATAAAACTTTGGAGAATATTGAGAAAAGTTGTACCTTTGCCCAAAATTCTAACTAAAATATAAGTCTATGCAACCAACAAAAAGTTTTGCGATTCCATTGTCGTTCATTGGAATCATGTTTTTCTCTTTGGGCTTTGCCCTGGGTATTAATTCCTTGCTGGTGCCTGTATTGCAGGGGTCGCTGGGTATTTCCAATGCTGCCTCTTATCTCATCATCGCAGCCACCTTCATTCCGTTCCTGATTTTCGGTTATCCTGCCGGACTCACCATCAAGGCTATCGGTTACAAGAAGACGATGTCGCTGTCGTTTGTCATCTTCGCAGCAGCATTCTATCTCTTCATCCTTTCTGCCGATGAGAAGAGTTTCCCTCTGTTCCTGCTTGCATCTTTTGTAAGTGGTGCTGCCAATGCCTATCTCCAGGCATCTGTCAACCCTTACATCACCATTCTGGGTCCTTTGGATAGTGCAGCCAAGCGCATCAGTATGATGGGTATCTGCAACAAGCTGGCGTGGCCAATCCCATCTATGTTCATCGTATGGCTGTTGGGCAAGGATGTGCATCTCATCGGAATCGAGGATTTGTCCAAGCCATTCTGGATCATCATCGGAGCCTTCCTGGCTTTGGGTGTTCTGGCATTCCTGGCTCCATTACCAGAGGTGAAGGCTGCCGGAGAGGATGATTCTGAGGAAGAGGAGTCTGCTGCCTGCACTTATGCTGCAACCAAGACCTCTGTCTTCCAGTTCACTCACTTGCTTTTGGGCTGTCTGGCACTGTTCCTGTATGTAGGTGTTGAGACGGTTTCTCTCGGTACATTGGTAGATTATGCCAATTCTCTGGGTTTGCCTGGTGCTGCTAACTATGCCTGGATAGCTCCTATCGGTATTGTTATCGGTTATATCTGCGGTATCATTCTGATTCCTAAGTACATCAGTCAGGCAGTAGCCTTGAAGCTCTGTTCGTTCCTGGCAATTGCCGGAGCTTTGCTGGTGGTTCTTACCCCAGCCGAGATTTCCATCTATTTCATCTCATTGATGGCATTGGGTTGTTCTCTGATGTGGCCTGCCCTCTGGCCATTGGCAATGGCAGATCTGGGTAAGTTTACCAAGGCAGGTTCTTCATTGCTCATCATGGCGATGTTTGGTGGAGCCGTTCTTCCTACGCTTTATGGCAGTCTGAAGGATGCAGTAGGTGCTCAGCAGGCATATTGGCTCTGTCTCCCTTGCTTCCTCTACATTTTGTATTACAGCATTCACGGATATAAGATTCGTTCATAGTATCGTTTCTTATCAGCTGAGATCATAAAATAAGGTGTATCCTCTTTAGCCTTCGATGATGAAAGGCTAGGGGGATACACCTTATTATATTATAGTCTTTTAATTTCCTGCTCTGTCAAACCAGTAATTAAAGCAATCTGCTCTATGCTCAATCCATTAGCCAGCATTTTGCGGGCAATGTCATTTTTCTCTTTGGTTCTTCCTTCTTCCATACCTTCCAGTCTTGCATTTCCCAAAACATCATTTTGAATCATGATGGCATTGATGTGCTCATCGTATGCATAACGTTCAGCATCCGACATGGAATAGTATTTCAGTTTCTCACGAGCTTCCTGCAGACCTGGTGCCTGGGTGTCTGGAGAGATGACTCCATTTTTCAGGTATTCAACCCATTCTTCCAATGGTGATTTAGCCACCTTATTGAATTCATTAACTCGAACCAGAATATAGGTTGGGAATATCTCTGAAGGCGATTTCCTCACTATCGTATCTTTCTCCTTGGTACTGATAATCAGGTGGTCTTGGGTATGCAAGCCCACGAAATTGTTCTGTCCCACATAAATATAGTCAGAACCCTTGCCCAGATCAAAGTACAGAATGCTGATGGAATATACCTTCTTCACCTCTTTATAGGTTTTTCCCAGATTGATATGCTCTGTGATGGCTTTGGCTACTCCATAGAGCACACGCTCCAGGTAATACAGTTCACTTGTGTTCTGTATCTCGACGATAATGATTTCTCCCTTGCTGTTTTTCGCCTTGATGTCAACCCTGTTGAACTTATCATTAGCCTGCTGCTGATTACCTTCACTTTCCAGAATATCAACAATCTTGATAGGTTCATTCAGAAACACAGTCAGGAAGCCCTCAAGCACCCCAAAGTTCGCCTTCTGGCGAAGCAAACTCTTGATAGCCCAGTCAAAACGTATGTATTTATCTCTTAGCTCTGTCATATTCTACCTCCTTATTTTAAATTATTCAGCATTGTTTATTTTTCATTGCCCTGCGTTCAAAATCACAATTCGTGATTGCGCTTTCTTCAATAAGGCCAAAAAGTCTATAAACTTTTCTTTTGTCCACGTTTCCATTCTATGGCCTGTTCTGTCAACCTGTATTGTTGGCGAGGATGGTTTGGGATATCAGGATATTTACGCTCTATAGCCCCTTCGTCGAGGGCTGGCAAAATATAGGTTGTCCTAAATCTCAGTCGGCTCTTTAATCCACAAGTTTTCATCATTTCCCCTGTTGATAAATAATCTTCAGAAACAGCTAGAATTAAATCTTTAACTTGGTTCGTACTTGGTTCGTACTTGGTTCGTACTTGGTTCAAATTTAATCCCAGTTGCATCCCCACAGGAGTCTTCATCGGATCGGTTACAGGTCGCACGAATGTCACGCAAATGAAGCCACCGTTGATGCTCCACTTCGGTTCTGGAGCATTCTGTGCCTTGCAAGCCTCCATGATACGGAATGCGCCAGACCCCCAACTTTCAAGGAAAGTGGTGCGGTAAAGCACTTCCGCCATGATGGGATTGTATGGATAGGAACTGTGTGACTGTTTGATTGTTTCTGTGTTGAGTTGTGGCGGCAATACACCAGGATTCTCAATCTCTATGCGGTCATCATATATGGCAATACTTGGCGTAAGGTTGTACTTCTCGAACTGCCTATGACAAAGGCTGTTTGTAAGGGCTTCCCTCAATGCTTCGGCTGGTACCTCCATATTTTCCTCACGACGGAAGCCAACAATTTTGCCACTCATGTTCAGGTGCTTCAAGAAGAAAGCCATACCGGCATCAAGCAGTTGGAAGAAATTTCCTTCCACCCTTTGGTTGTCGATGAACTCTATCTTATTGATTCCGCGGAAACGAGCCAAACGCAGCTGCATCTGCGTGTAGCCCCTTAATTTGGTGGAAAACAGGGCGGCAGCGGCGTTATTGGGAACGCCATCGTTCATTAGTTCAAGTTTTCTGAGTACATCCGAAAGAGGCTCTGTCAAAGCTGTGGCTGGCATGCGGTTCTTCTCCACGCCGAGCCGTATAGCTCCCCTGATGAGTTTCTCGTCCATATCATCAATGGTTATGTCATCAGCCGACTGTCTCTCCCAGGCATAATAGTTTGGTTTGTTGGCACGCAGCCGTTCCTCAAACATATTGCGAGGCATCAGCTTCGTGGTACTTTCAACCTTATAATATGGGCTACCATGATAGGTATAAGGTGCCGTTCCCCAAACGAATGCTTCGAAATACATTGCTATGACTTGACAGCCTAGTCTATCGGGCACGTCAATGTATTGAATGTCAATCGAAACTGCTGGTTCGAGACCACTCAACGCTTGGGCTATCTCTCTTTGTGTATTATCCGTAACCTCCTGTCCGAGAATCTTAAGAGACTTAGGGGCTACACCGAACACCAGCCAACCGCCAGCACCATTGAGGAATGCACAGGCAGTGTGCATACCATCCTTCAACTCACCTGTAGTTTTTTTCAACTCCAAATGTACGTTTTCATCGTTGGCTATAAGCCTTTCAAGTTCCTCTATGTCCATATTTACCTCCTTGTTTTAATGATTCAACTTTCGTGCTGCAAAGATTACGCAAACGAGCGCAATGTAAGCTTGCTTACAGATTGCCGAGCGCAGCTAATCTTCTGCAAAGATACGCTTTTCTTCTGAAAGAAGCAAGAATTTTTTGGAAAATGTTTGAGGGTGAGGAAGATAAAAAGAAATAAAGAACCCGGGGTCATCACCAGCATCGAATAATCTGGGAGAGGGCCTTACCGGGACTGCGCTGCAAAGATAATAATAAATATGGAATATACCAAAGATTTTTTCGAAAAATTATTCTCCACGATAAAAGCCATTATTGCTCATTTCCTGCACGATTTTAATCTCTTCTTCCTTCATGATAATCTATTTTTACTGACTTGATTGGTTTGAGAAAAGTCTCTGGATTGATATACAGATTCTTCAATATGGGCAAAAGATCAATATACTCTTCCGTTTCTCCCAAACCTTCATAATCTGCCATAACAACAATATATCCCTTATCCCATTCCTTAACCTCTGTATATCGTTTGAGGCATTTTGGAGAACGAAATCGGATATTACTATTGCCATATCTAAACGAAGTCATATCTCCATCATTGGAGAGTAACGCTACTGATGAAAGATTCTCCTTGTTCATAACTTTATCTCAAATGTGGTGCAACTTCACCATTAGGTAAAAGAATTCCTGCCCTAATTAAAAAGGCGCGTGCTGCTTCTTTACTGGCAGTAGAAGCCTTTCTTGCTGCCTCTAATCTTTCTTGTCTTTTGCTATCAAATAAATCCATATTCTACCTCCTTGTTTTAATGATTCAACTTTCGTGCTGCAAAGATTATGCAAACGAACGCAATGAAAGCTTGCTTTCAAATTGCCGAATGCAACTTGGCTGCTGCAAAGATACGTTTTTCTTCTGAAAGAAGCAAGGAATTATTGAAAAATGTTTGAGGGTGAGGGAGATAAAAAGAAAAAGGTGTATCCCGCTTGCCCGATATGTTGGGCAAGAAGGATACACCTTATTATATTATACTATTCCGAAAGATTTGATTAGTTAATCTTTGGAGCAGTTGCATCAGCATTGTAGTCGGTCTCGTTCAGAGGAACGCCCCATGTCCACTTGTTGCCATCCTCTGGTTTGATTGTGATAGCAACAGACGTATGTGCATTACCACCTTCTGCAAATGACTTGCGGACAACAGCCTTGTTCCAACGCTTGAAGTCGCTCCACTCGAAGCCCTCACCCCAAAGCTCAAGACAACGATAGTCCTGAATCTCTGAAAGAAGCTCCTCTCCAGTCTTGGTGCAGGTATATTCTGGATTACGACCAGAAGTTGCATTCAACTCAACCAATGCAGCCTGAGCCTCTGCTTCATGATGCAAGAAATAATTTGCCTCAGCCTCAATCAATACCATCTCGCTAGAGCGGATGAATGGCAAGTAGCTGACACCTGGCTGGTCGGTTACAAAGAACTTCAAGTTTGCATCCAGATAGTAGAAACCAGCCTGATAAGGTGCATTTAATCCTTTTACAGCATGAGCCTTAACAATAGAGTCTGCCTGTGCATAGATGTCATCGTCCTCCCATCCAAGAATACCATAAGTATAATAATAAGGAGACTCCTTAGTGAGGTCAAGGTTAGGGAACTTATCCTCTGTCAGGAAATTCTGCTTACGGGCATCATTATTAGGGATGCGGGAAATCAACTCATGACCGATGGTTCCAGCACCTGTATTGTTACCTTCTGCTGTAGCATAGTAACCATTACAAGCACCCTGTGTACCGTAAGACCAATACCAGTTGTTCTCAGAAGCATCACCATAGCTACCCATAATCCACTCTGATGTTGGCTCACAGAAACCAGCCTTATAATCAGCATTGCTCATCAATGGATAACCCTGCTTAGCAAGTTTAGCCTGATCAAGAGCAGTCTGGTAATCCTGGCGGAACAAAGCTGCACGTGCATAAACAGCATGAGCAACGTTTGCATTAGGAATCCAAACCTCAGAAGCAGGACGGTCGATGCCACTTTCGCCAAATAAGGTAATCGCTTCCTGGCAATCCTTGTAAATCTGATCTACGGTTTCTGCCAATGTTGCAAATGGAGCATCTCCTGTAGATTCATCAAGACGAAGAACCACGCCCTGTGAAGCACCATTGTTACTGTCCTGCCAACGATAGCAGTAGTAGTGAATCAACTTCTCGTAGCTGTAAGCACGGAAAGCCAAGGCTGCAGCCTTGATAAACTTCTTGTCAGACTCGCTTCCTGCTGCTGCATCAATACGAGCGATGATCGTGTTAGCCTGACCGATGAGCTGATAATAATAATACCAAGCATATCCATCATAGATAGTATTTGTTCTATTATGGAACTGCTGATTATGGATAGGTGCCCAACCAGATGCATAGGCATTATAATTATAATTCTGGCTTGGCAAGTTCTCATAAAGACGCATAATAGCATTCTCACCAGCAAAGCCCTGTGAGAAAGCATAATGCTGAGTAGTCTGGCAACGAGCGATACCATTCAATGCCTTGTAAGCCATCTCTGTTGTTGCTACCGCATCCTCAGAACCAACAGAACTTGTCGGTTTGGTTTCGAGATAATCGCTGCCACAAGATGCCAGCATTGTTGCAGAAGCTAAAATAGCGCAACCGAATATCTTATTTATATAATTTTTCATTTTATTTTCTCTTTATTTTATTATTCCCTTAGAATGTTACAGACAAACCGAAGTTGAATACACGTGCACTTACGTATGTATCATCAGAACCACCACTGAAGCTGTACTGAGGGTTCATACCCTTACGGGCTGTAAGTGTGAACAGGTTCTCTGCACCAGCCTTAACCTGCAAGCCCTGGATACCCATACTCTGGATCCATGCCTTTGGCAAGTTGTAACTCAGGTTGATATTCTTGAAGATGAGATAATCTGCACTTGTCAACCAGCGGTCACTTGTATCGTTGTTGTAGGTACTGCGGTTGAAGTCGATGACAGGAATTCCATTAGGATCGAGACGGTTTGGAGATGTCTCTGTCATACCCTCAGGCACACCATTCCAAGACTTCAGGATGTCCTTATGATTAGCTGATGCTGAAGAAGCAGAAGCTGTGCTCATCAAGCTCATGTAAGAAGCATCGAAAACCTTGCCACCCAAGCTATAGGTAAACAATACACCGAGGCTCAAGTCCTTCCAACGGAGGTTTGTACCGAATGAACCATATACAGATGGGAGAGCTGTACCAGCCCATTTACGCTCAGCATTGGCTGTCTCTGTTGTATAGTTCTTGCCATTAATGGTTACAAGTGTACCATCAGCCTTAGCTGCCTCAACATTGTCATCGGCAATATCATACAATGAATTACCTGTCATTTGGTCAACACCTGCGAAGTGATAGGTAAAGAACTCGTATGCAGAATGTCCCTCAGAATACTTCTGTACGCCATGGAGAATATCCTTACCTCCAGGCAGCTTGATTACCTTATTCTTCAAGGTTGTAGCATCTGCAGAAACGGTCCAGTTCCAATCCTTGTTCTTGATGATCTCACCACTCAAGGCGATTTCGAAACCACGGTTAGAGATGGTACCAATATTCTGATACTGTGACATATTAGACATGTTCTCATTATGAGGGTATGAACCTGCTGAATATGGCAAACGAACCTCGAAGAGAAGATCCTTAGAACGCTTGTCGAAGTAACCGATGCTGAAGTTCAAACGGTCGAACAGCTTACCCTCTACACCGAAATCAACGGTCTGAGTTGTCTCCCACTTAATGTTTGAAGCAGCCAAAGTTTGCTTGATCAAGGCAGTGTTACCACCATTCTTATCAATCTCATAAAGAGCCTGATAAGCGTAGAGGTCTACACCGGCATTGTTACCTACCTCACCATAAGAAGCACGTACACGCAAGTCGTTCAACCATTCTACATCCTGCAGGAAGTTTTCTTTCTTGGCATTCCAGTTCAAACCGAATGAATAGAAATCACCCCAGCGTGCATCCTTTGCAAAACGAGAAGAACCATCACGGCGGTATGAGAAGTCTGCGAAGTATTTCTCATCATAGTTATAGCGGATACGACCCAAATAAGACTCAGTCTTATCTACATCATCAAATCCCTCGAAGTATGAGTTTGTCAGGAAGTTACCCATCACCAAGTTGCCTGATACAGCCATATTGGTGTTCATACCACGGGTCAGCTTTCTCTCCCAGCTATAGTTCTCATGGCCTGCAAGAACATCTACATTGTGCTTACCGTAGGTCTGATTCCATGTCAGCAACTCCTGAGCTGTATAGGTCGCATACTGGTATGCATAGCTGGACAAACGACCATTGTTTGCAGCACCATCACCAATGTTTGGGTTGTTGTAAGTCTGGCGGTTAGATGTACTGTTATTACCATTAGCCTTTACCATCACAGAGAAGTTGTATGGCAAATTAATCTTACCATAAACCTGCGCATCGATTACTGCACGACGGGTCTTGTCCTTGTCAGCAGTCATCTCGTATGCGATGTTACGGTTAGAGAGGTATTCAGAGGTTACATCAAACTGCTTCTCTCCATTCTCATCAAGCGCATAGCTGCCATCTGCATTATGCATATACATAGGATACACAGGCGCCATGTAACGGGTGATATAGAATGGGTTAGCATAAGCATTACCAGAAGCATTGTCGTTGAACTGACGGTTAGAAACGTTGGCACTCAAGTTGATACCAGCCTCGAACCACTTGCTTGGAGTGAACTTAGAGTTGATACGACCAGTGAAACGCTCGAAAGCAGAGTTCTTGGTATAACCCTTTTCGTTCAAGTAACCGGCAGAAGCATAAACATTGAACTTCTCGCCACTTACAGCACCAGAGACGTTGTACTCCTGGCGATGACCTGTACGCTCAACACCATCCTGCCAATCGAGGTCGTCATAACCTGGGAGTCGAGAAGCTATCAGCTTACCATTTGCATCAAACAGAGCATCATTCTTTGCATTGTAGATGTTTCGCTTTACATAGTCGCTAATCAAGTGAGTTGTAGCGTATTGAGCTGCAGCTGTAGCATCCAGGCCCATAGAACCAGACATAGCGAAGTTCTTCATTGCCAACCAAGATGCCTCCATCCACTGGTCAGCACCCAGGCGCTCATACTCACCGATACCACGAGTATAAACACCATTGTTGATCTGGAGATTGATAGTAGGCTTGATACCATACTTTGCACGCTTGGTAGTAATCAGGATGACACCATTGGCAGCACGGTTACCATAAAGGGCAGCAGAAGCTGCATCCTTCAATACAGACATGCTCTCGATATCATTAGGGTTCAACTCTGAGATGTTACCATCGAAAGCTGCGCCATCTACCACATAAAGAGGCTGGTCAGCATCCTTCACCAAACTTCCTACACCACGGATGTGGATAGTAGGAGCCTGACCAGGCTCACCGTATGAGCTATTAACCTGTACACCAGGAGCGGCACCTTCGAGCGCACCTGTTACAGAAGTAGTGATACGGTTCTCGATTTCCTTAGAATCAACAGCAGTTACAGAACCAGTAATAGACTGGCGCTTAGCTGTACCGTATGCCACAACAACGACATCATCCAGAGAATGATTGTCAGCATCCAAAACAATCTTCATGTTAGAAGAAGCCTTGGCTGTCTTAGACTGCATACCGATGTATGTAATCTCCAACTTGGCTCCGGCAGGAGCGTTCAATGAGAAGTTACCGTCAATGTCGGTAACTGTACCTGTGTTAGTTCCTACAACCTTGATA
>ENA-OZRS01000277-OZRS01000277.1-human-gut-metagenome-genome-assembly--contig:-NODE-277-length-12397-cov-9.604683_pt1 | contig 12397 bp, 10 predicted proteins | sample MGYA00243272_ERZ653951 | MGnify/ENA primary metagenome ERZ653951 (study PRJEB26926, sample SAMN06164475) | human gut metagenome | biome: ENVO:00009003; feature: ENVO:2100002; material: ENVO:00002003...
CAATCTTACCGATGGAAGTCTGCAGAATCTTCTTGTCTGGGAATACGGCTCTCGCTTCTGCCATGCGGAAGTAGAAGTTCTTGCGCTTGCGGAAAATCTGGCGGAACGGGAAGGAGATGGAACTTGGGTCGATACCTGCCGAGGCAATCTGATAGATAAGCGGAGGGAACTGATGGAAATTGTTCTTATCGATCAACACCACCTGCAGGTTTGCATTGCAGAGATCTTCTGCCAAACGAAGACCACCGAGTCCGCCACCTACGATAACAACTCTCTTCAACTGATTTCTCTTGATATTAATACTCATAACTACTGCTGTTTGTTTGGAATAACTAAATACATATATTTGCTGAAAATTCTATTCTTAGAAGGCATATAGCCTAGTCATCGCTGAAAATTCGACTGCAAAGGTACAACTTTTTTATGAGGTGGCAAAGGAAAAGGTAGAAAATTATTCTGCAATCTGATGAATCACATAGGTAACTACGCCCCAGATCATGAAGCGGTTGGTTTCATCTACCCGGATAGGGGAGAAGTTTTTGTTCCATGGGATGAGCCAGCCGAAGGCACCGCTCTCATTCATCTTGAATTGCTTGATGGTGAATTCGCCATCCACGAAGGCGATGACGAAGTTGCCGTTGGAGGGTTCTATCTGTCTATCTACGATGGCTAGGTCACCATCGAGAATGCCTGCATCCTGCATGCTATCGCCTGAAACACGTACATAGAAAGTGGCCTCACGATGGCGAACCAAAATCTCGTTGAGGTCTATCTCTCCCTCCATATAGTCTTGTGCCGGCGAAGGGAAGCCTGCCTTTACGCTTTGCTCTGCCAGCGGAATCGGCATCTTTGTTCCGAATTCCGCAGGGTGAAATGTCAGTCTTATCTTGTTATCGTTATTCTTATTCATCTTGTTATCTTATTTATTTTCTTAGTTTATGGAGCCCATTTTTAGAAAGAGGCTCATTCTGAATCTCATTGGGTTTTCACTTTCAGAATCTCATGAATATCCGTGGTAAACCGCTTCGACATATATTCCCGTTTCAAGTCGAATCGGCAACCGTTTCCCTGTACGGCTTGACGGATGGTGCCGTGTCCGTTCTTTCGGTTGATGGCATCGATGGCCTCCATCAGCGCTTTTTGCTTGCTTCGGTCGATAGGGTCGAAGAGGTCTTGCTGGCGAGGATTGTCGGGGGAGATTTGCCACAGGATAACTCCTGCTTTCTTGAAATTGAATGACATTCCTGGGCGGTCGGGTCTGCTGTCTGTCATTGGTTTCGGATATTTGGCGCGGAGAATAGTGAGAGCGGCACCCACAATCTCGTCCTGCGCATTGGTGGCGATGGGTAGGGTGAGGGAGTCGTGGATGGTATATTCGGGCACGTTCTCATTGAATCTGGAGGTCCATGCGAACACGGTAATACCCTGGCATACGCTACCTTGCCTCCTTAATTTTTCAGTACAGCGTACAGCGAAATTAGCCACGGCTTCTTCTATCACGTTCTTGTCAGTAATGCCCTCGTCGGCAAAACTCCTGCTGGTGCAGATGCTCTTCTTCTGCGGCAGTTCCTCGATGCTGATGCAACTCTCTCCGTTCAGTTCCTTCCAGGTCCTGACGGTGGTGATATTGAAATGGCTGCGCACCCAACTTTCTTTCTTATCCGCAAACTGGGCAGCAGTTCGGATTCCCATATAGTCGAGCTTCCGGGCTATCTGCCTGCCTATTCCCCATACGTCTTCTACGGGGAAGAGAGACAGCGCCTTGCGTCTCCGTTCGTCTGTGTCGATGAGACAACAGCCCTGATATCCCTTGTATTTCTTGGCGAATTTAGAACCGATTTTTGCCAGAGTCTTCGTCTCTGCGATTCCGATGGAAATAGGGATGCCCACGGCTCGGAGCACATCAGCCGAAATCCTGGCTCCATATCGGTGGAGGAGAGATTCGTGATCAGAAGATTCATAATCAGGAGAAGTAGAAGTTTTCTTCAGATATTCCCTGAAGAATGACTCTGCCATAGAACTGTCCACTTCGAAGAAACTCTCGTCGATGGAGTATTGGTCGATATGGGGTGAGTAGTGCGATAGCATCGACATCACCCTATTGGAAAGTGAACCATAAAGCGTGTAGTTGCTGGAGAAGATAGCTACGCCTTCAGCCTCCAGCTTTTCCTTTACCTGATAGAATGGGTCGCCCATCTTATAGCCTAAAGCCTTGGCTTCTTCAGAGCGTGCGATAATGCACCCGTCGTTGTTACTCAAGACAACCACGGGCTTCCCTATCAGGTCGGGGCGAAACACTCGTTCGCACGAACAGTAGAAGTTGTTGCAATCTGCTAATCCTATCATTTTCTTTAATGTTAACAACGATTTCTTGTACAATCTGCAAAATTACGAAAAATATTCCGAAACCTATTATCTTTTATCCTTGTTTTTTGGTTGTTCCGTAATTTTTTCTTAACTTTGTGCCCATAATTTAGATTAGAATAATCGTAAAATCAGAACGATATGAAAGATATGTTATCATTGAGTCAAGAGCGATTCTCGGCTCGTAAGTTTACCTCTGAGGCTGTAAGCCAGGAGGATTTGGATTATATCATGCAGTGTGTGCAGCTGGCACCGTCAGCCGTTAACAGACAGCCTTGGCTCTGGCTCATCGTCCGTTCTGCAGAGGCTAAGGAGAAATTGCAGGAATGCTACGATCGTGAGTGGTTTAAAACAGCACCGATGTATATCGTGGGCATGAAAAACGTGAATGAAAACTGGGTTCGCAGATATGATGAGAAGTCTCATGGAGATATTGATGTAGCCATCGCTACAGAGCATCTTTGTCTGGCAGCCACCGAGCGTGGACTTGGAACCTGCTGGGTATGCAATTACGATACCGATAAGATGCAGCAGTTCTTCCCTCGTGAGGGCTATGAGGCAGTTGTTATTATTCCTATCGGGCATATTGCAGAAGATTGTCCTCATGCCGAGAAGAAGCGCAAGGACATGAGCGAGATAGTAGAAGAAATCTAGGATAAAAATGGAAGCAAAATGGAAATGACTTCCCTTTTCGCCATGCATGCCGGGTACGACATATTAACATGAATATGAAAAGAATAAGAAAGATATTAATAGGTGGAATCATGATGATTCCTGCCCCAGTCTTTTCGCAGAATATGATGATGACCATGGGGCAGAATACAACGGTTCCTATAGAGCAGACTACCCATTACAAGCGCTATCATGGTGATGGAATCGATGATGTCCTGCGCCTGGTGCCAACGGCATCTGTCTTCGGATTGAAGATGCTGGGCGTGGAGGCTGAGAGTTCCTGGAAGCGAAGGATTGCTGTTTCGGTGCTCTCGTTCGGTGCTCTCATTCGGCGTCAATGCGGCTGTAACCTATTCGCTCAAGAAGTCGATACACAAGATGAGACCCGATGGGACTGATAACGAGTCGTTTCCTTCTGGACATACCTCTGTGGCTTTCTGCGGTGCCACCACGTTGATGCACGAATATCGCAAGGTTTCTCCTTGGATTGGTGTGGCGGGCTATGCGGTGGCTACGGGAGTGGCTGTGGATAGAGTGCGCCGCAATCGTCATCATTGGGAAGATGTCGTGGCGGGTGCTGCCATCGGTGTAGCCTCAGCAGAAGCCGGCTATCTGATAGGCGACTGGATTTTGGGAAAGAACAAGAAGAAGGGAAAGGAGAGTGATGGAGAGAAAGAGAAGGATATCAATGACAATATCAGTCTTTCGATAGCTCCAACAGGTATTGATTTAGCTATCAGATTATAAAAAACAATCAGTTGTATAGAACGGAAAAATCAGCAGAAAAAGAGTCTTCCTGCTGATTTTTCCGTTTTTATTGTTTTTCCATTCCTCCTGTCTGGATTCCCTGTTGCTCTTCCTGGAAGTCATTCTTGATGTTTGACTTCGCCTGCTGGAATTGCTTCTTGGTGTTTCCGAATTTCCATGTCAGGGTAAGACTGATTTGGCGCAATGGCACTTTTACGGTCATGTTCTGTACGTAATCCGAACCCACGGTCTTCTGCTTGATGTTGAGCTTGTCGTCGGTAGGAGTGAGGAACATCAGACTCAGGTCAAGCTTATCCTTCACGATAGATTTGGAGAGGGTGGTATAGAAGAATGCCATACCGCTCTGATAGCCCTGCAGATTATGCTGCTTGGTCTGGATGATGCTACCCACGGTCCATTGCAGTTCCCAAGGCAGGGGCTGTTGCAGGTTGATCATCGTGCTGCTGTTCCATCCGTTGTTCTTCCATCCTAGGGCATCGCTGCGCAAATCGTTGTAGCTCAAGCTCTCGTTCAGCATCAGTCTTGTTTTCTTGAACATCAGCCAATTGATGAATACATTCATGCTGGCGTTGCGGGTCTTCGAAACATTGCCGTAGGTGGTGTTGAGCAGGTTGTCGGCATCGAGGAAGGAATACTGCTCTATCTTGTTGTCGCAGAATCCGTAACCCAGGGTGGTGCTCAACATGAATCGCTGGTTATAGTAATTGAATACCATGTTCAGCTGATGCGACTTCACCACGTCAAGGTCTGTATTACCATAGGAGATGGCAGTAGGATTACTGCGGTCTATGTATGGATTCAGATAAGTGATGCCAGGACGGGTGATGCGCAGCTGATAGTTCATTCCGATGTTCATGCCTGGAGCGATGTTGTAGGAAAGGCTAGCGCTAGGTACGAGATTGCCGTACTGTTTGTCGAAGTCAGCGCCCTTGCCCTGTTCAAACTTCACCTTTTCCCAGGTCTGCTCGTAGCGGGTTCCCATCATCGTTCCCCATTTTCCGAAGTTTCCTTTCCATTCAGCGTATGCAGCCAGAATATTCTGGGTGTTCTTGTATTCCATGCTGTTGGCTGGGTTCAGAGTCTCGGTCTTATCGGCTGCTACATCATAGTAGCGGGAATCGCTCTTGTTGGTGCGGGCGATGTATTTGGCGCCGAAGTTCAAGCGCTGTGTCTCGCTGAGCGAGTGGGTGAAGTCTGCCTGGAAGGTATGCTCTGTGCCACGGGTTTTGCTCTTTGAGAGCAGGTCGTGGAGCTGAATTCCCGTTACCTGACTGATGTCATCATAGAACGTATAGTTGTCGATATGGGTAGGGTTGTTGCTGAAGAGATAGCTGAGGATGAGGTAGTTGGTGCGCTTCTTGTTGAAGAATCTCTGATAGTCGATGCTTCCATTGAAAGAAGTGTTGTCCAGATCCTGCATCATCTCGTTGCCGTATTCGAAGCCCTTGCCATAGATGCCGCCAGACATCTGGGTAAGCGGATGACCGTTCAGCTTCTGACCGAAGGTGGTCAAGCCAGCCGTGGCGCTGATGTTGCTCAGCGAATCGAGTTCATAGCTGAGACTGATGTTACCCATCGAGAACGGCTGCTTCATGTCTGATTTCTGATAGTAGTTCATCAGGCTTCCGTCTTTCTGCGTACGATCGAAGGAGATGGTTGTACCGTTCATCTTCTGGTAGTTGTACATACCGTTGGCACTGTAGGTGAGTTTGCCCTGCTGACCGCTGATGAAGGCAGAGATGCGCTGAGCCTGATTGCCGGTAGCGGCACTGATGTTGCCGTTATATCCATTGCTGAGGTCGCTGCTTCCAGCTCCGCCCAAGGTCTGCTTGTTGAGTACGATGTTGAGCACTCCGCCCGTTCCTTCTGCATCATATTTGGCTCCAGGGTTGGTAATCACTTCTATGTTCTTCACCATGTTGGCAGGCATCGCCTTGAATATCTGCGATGGGTTGGCAGAGAACATGGGATTCGGCTTTCCGTCTACGTATACCTTGAAGCTGGAAGAACCATTCACGGTGATGTTGTCCTGTCCGTCTACAGTTACCATCGGAACCTTGCGCAGCATATCGAGTACGGTAGAAGCCTTGGCATCGGCATCCTGCTCTACGTTGTAGGTCATCTTGTCGGTCTCCATCTTAACCAAAGGCTTGGAGGCAACCACGGTTACAGCATCCAGGTCCATATCCTTCCAGATGGAATCAGTAGCCTCAACCTGGTTCTGTGCGAAACTTTCGAGCGAACATACGAGCAAAGAGCTCAGTATTATCATATTTTTCTTGTTCATAACAATCTTTTTTTAGTTTTAATACTTCTTTCTTTTTCTGTTTGACGATGCAAAGGTAAATGGATTTTTTGGAATGACAATGAACGGAATAGGGGTTTAACCCAACTATAACTTTCTGAAAGCTCTTCTTAACGTTCAGATAACATAAAAACAGAATAATCCAGATAAAAAGCAAAAAATGTAAGCGAAAGTTTCGTTTATCTCAACTTTTATTTGTAATTTCGCAGAAAATTTAATATAATTGAAATAAATCATGATGAAAACAACAAGAAAGAGCCTCTGGGCTCTCACTTTCAGCGCAGCTCTCTGTGCTTCGCTTTCTGCCAATGCCGATACTATCGAGGTGCAGAAACTGAAGCATGTGGGTCCATTCCCTGTGTCTACTCCCTGGATGGCAGACAGCGTAAATGTGAAGGGAGAAAAGTTTGCAATGGAGGGGGTATTAGACTCTCCATTATCGTTCAACCTATTGAATAATGGCAAGGAAGTGGCTGCTTCTCAGCTCTTGGCTGATAATGCCAAGCAGAATGCACTCCATCTGGCTTCCTTCACCGTATCTAACACCAGCCGTACCAAGGCTACTGTAGAGGTAAAGGGCTTGAAGCAATACCGCCTCTTCGTAGATGGCGAGCAGGTGAAGGTGAAAGGTGACAAGGCTGAGACCGTCTTGCTGCCTTCTACCCATACTGTGGTCATCAAATATCTCACCTCATCTGATTCGTCTTCCGATAAGACTGCAGACAAGGATGCTGCCCAGGATTTCAAGGTGAGCGTTACTGCTGCCGATGGCAAGCAGCTGAGCGTGGGCGAGGCTTCTGCCAATACCAAGCGCACCCTTAATATATATGATGCAATCTGCATGCCAAACTATTCAAGTGTGGCACTTTCGCCAAATGGCAAGTTTATGATTGTGTGCAAGACTTGGGTAGACCGTCAGGGCAAGAAGCATAGCATCAACGAGCTGAGAAACAGCCAGACTAGCAAGGTCGTTGCTTCCTTTGAGGAGAACGTAAGATGGATGCCTCGCACCAACAAGATGTACTTTACCGAGAAGGCGGGCGACAATGCCATCGCCGGTGAAGGAAAGGCAGACGGAGCCATGCAGCTTATCACCATCAATCCGCTGAATATGGAGCGCGAGGTGATGGCGGCTAATATTCCGGAAGGATGGTTCCTGTTTACTCCAGATGAGAAATCGCTTATCTATACGCTCTATGAGGAAGGCAGAAAGAAGGACCCTCAGGTGTACGATGTAAAGGAACCAGATGACCGCCAGCCTGGATGGAGAACCCGCAGCTATCTGGCTAAGTATGATCTGGCTTCAGGCATTCTCCAGCCGCTTACCTTCGGCTACCATAATGTTTATCTCAACGATATTTCCGCAGATTCCCGCTATCTGCTCATCGGCAAGAGCGAGGAGCGCCTTACCAAGCGTCCTACTACTCTCAACTCGCTCTATCGTCTCGATCTGAACGATATGAGTGTTGAGGCGCTGGTAGAGAAGGGTGAGTTCCTGAACAGTGCCCAGTTCTCGCCAGACGGCAAGAGCATTCTCGTTACCGGTTCGCCTGAGGCTTTCGATGGAATTGGAAAAAATGTGGAGGAGGGACAGATTCCTAGCATGGTTGACACCCAGCTCTATCTGATGAACCTGGCGGATAAGAAGGTTCGCCCGATGACCAAGAATTTCAATCCTAACGTGCAGAGCGTGGATTGGAGTAAGGCGGATGGCAATATTTACTTCACTGCAGAGGATAAAGACTGCATGCATCTCTTCCAGCTGAACCCGAAGTCGGGCAAGTTTACATTGCTCAAGACTCCGGAGGAGAACATCAAGAGCTTCTCCATCGCAGCGGCTGCTCCGGAAATGGCGTTCTCAGGACAGAGCGCATCCAATGCCGACCGACTCTACAAGATGAGTACCAAAGCGCAGAAGTCGCTGCTCGTAGATGATCTCAGTGCCCGCCTGCTGAAAGACATCGAGCTGGGCGAGTGCAAGGCTTGGAACTTCGTGAATTCCCGTGGCGACACTCTTTGCTGCCGTTACTATCTGCCACCTCATTTCGATGCTTCTAAGAAGTATCCGATGGTGGTGAACTACTATGGTGGTTGCAGTCCTACCACCCGTATTTTCCAGAGCCGCTATCCTCATCATGTCTATGCTGCGATGGGGTATGTGGTGCTGGTAGTGAATCCGAGCGGTGCTACTGGTTTCGGTCAGAAGTTCTCTGCCCGCCACGTGGATACTGCCGGCGAGGGAGTGGCTGAGGATATTATCTCCAGCACCCAGGCTTTCTGCGATGAGCATAGTTTCGTAAACCGCAAGAAGATAGGTTGCATCGGCGCCAGCTACGGTGGCTTTATGACTCAGTATCTTCAGACCAAGACCGATCTCTTTACCGCAGCCATTTCTCATGCCGGCATCAGTGATCATACCAGCTATTGGGGCGAAGGCTATTGGGGCTACAGCTACAGCGAGGTTTCCATGGCGAACGAGTATCCTTGGACCAACAAGCATCTCTTCGTAGATCAGAGTCCGCTCTACAATGCTGACAAGATTCATACTCCATTGCTCTTCGTGCATGGAACAGCCGATAACAATGTGCCTGTGGGAGAGAGTATTCAGCTCTATACGGCTTTGAAGCTTCTTGGCCGTCCAACGGCGATGGTTCTGGTAGATGGTCAGGATCATCACATCATCGATTATGAAAAGCGCATCAAGTGGCAGAACACCATTTTTGCATGGTTTGCCAAGTGGCTGCAGGATGATGGCAGCTGGTGGAAAGAGATGTATGGAGAGGAGAAAATGTAAAAAGAAGGGTGTGTCATAAGTCCAGATAATGACAACCGAGGACGGGCTGAAAGCCCAAAAGCTCTTAGCCCAGGGCAGCGCCCTGGGTTTTAGAACAAATACAAAAAGTCGCCCTGAAAGGGCAAAAGCTTTCAATTTCAAAGCTTTTGCCCTTTCAGGGCGACTTTGCTTTTTGCCAATATTACCCAGGGTGCTACCCTGGGCTAGGAGCTTCTGCCCTTTCAGGGCGTATTGGATGTGACTTATAATACATCCTCTTTTTCTTATTTCTTATGGCTCAATGAAATCATCAGGGAGATGAAGGCGAAGGAAATGCCTATGATGCAGACTCCCAACCAGTCGGCTTGGGTCCACACGTATCCGGCACAGAACGTACCGAGCGAACCACCGATGAAATAGATCGTCATGAAGATGGTGTTGGCACGGTTGGAAGCTTGCGGAATCTCCTGCAGGCAGCCGCTCTGATTGCTGAGCTGCTGACATTGCAGTCCGATATCTACCAGGATGATGGCTGCGATGAGTCCTGCATAGGTGTCGCCGAAGAGGAGGGCTATTGCCCAGGCGATGATCTGCATGGCTGCTCCGAAGAGGCTGAACTTGTGGATTCCGAACCTTGGAACCAGCTTTCCTACGCTGCTGGCTGCCACGGCTCCCATGATTCCGCAGAGTCCGAGCATTCCCACCATGTCGCTGCCTGCATTGAAAGGAGGCTGGGCAAGATGGAAGGCGAGGCACGACCAGATCGCCATCATGCTTCCGAAACCGAAGGCGGCACGGATGGAGTAGATGCGGATGGAAGGATGGAGGATGAAGATCTCAGCCACGGTAGTCATCAGTCCTCTGTAAGTACCCACATAGTTGCGCTTCATCTCAGGCATCATCAGCATCATGATTCCCATGCAGACCACCATGACGAGGGCGGCGATGAAGAACATCTCCCGCCATCCCAGCCATTCGCCGATGTAACCGCTGATTACTCGCGAGGCAAGAATACCCGTGAGCAGTCCGGAGAGCACAAAGCCCATGTTCCTGCTCTTGTTTTCGGGTGTGGAGAACTGTCCGGCTATCGGGATGAAGAACTGGGGAATCACGGAACAGGCACCTATGAGCAGGGAAGCTCCCCAGAGCATCCATACGTTTTGTGCCACAGCCATCACGATTGCCATCAAGGCTGCAATGGTCATGTTCACGAGGATGAGTTTCTTGCGCGAAAACATGTCTCCCATAGGGATGAGAAAGAACAGTCCCAGCGCATAACCTATCTGGGTAATCACGGTGATGAGGTTGGCGCTCTGCTCGGTAATGTCCAGATCGTGGCGGATCAGTTCGAGAAGCGGCTGGTTGTAGTAGCAGTTGGCTACTGTGAGTCCTGCGATGATAGACATCATCAGGAGAACGCTGCGGGGAATGCCCTGATTTTCTTTTAGCTGTATCATTTTGGAGGGTTCGTTATTCTTTTTGGATAGCAAAATTACCACAAAGTTCTTTCAATACACAATATTGTCGTAACTTTGTGTTATATTGTAGCCATTTGTTTGCATGCTATCGGCCTGACACTCAACCCTGAAGGTGAGGAGCGCGCGGTGGCGATGAAAAAAAACAGGGATTCGGGCGTAGCGTTTCCGGGTGGTAGGGTGTAATGTAAGTATGGAACGAGAAAAGTACATATCGTTGGTTGCGCAACTGCGGCAGGTAGCCTTGGCGAGGGCGTTGGCGCTGCTTGGCGACCATGCCGCCGACGAGGATGTGGCCGACGAGGTGCTGCTGAGGTTGTGGGAGCGGCACGACGGCCTGCACGACGACCCCGAGAAGGTGAGCCGCTTGGCCAGCGTCATGGCGCGCAACCTCTCGCTCAACCATCTGCGGCATCGCCGACGGCATCCCATCATGCGCATCTTCCATCGCAAGCAGAACGACGAGGACGACGCCTTCAACATTCCCGACCTCCCCGCGCCGCGCACCCCACAGCAGGATGTGGAAGACCAAGAGACGGGCCACATCGTGCGTTGCGCCATGGCCCAACTGCCCTACAACTGGCGGAAAGTGGTGGAGATGCGCGAATACGAAAAGATGAGTTTTGCGGAGATCGCCCGGGTGCTTGGCACCACCGAGTCGTCGTGCCGAGGCCTGATGTCGAAAGCCCGCGCCCGTTTAGTTCAACTAATAACCCAAACGTCATGAATAAGGAGAAACAACACATACAGCAGTTGATCGACCGCTACATGGCAGCGGAGACCACGCAAGCGGAGGAATCCCTGCTTGCGGATTATTTCTGCACGCACCACGATGTGCCTGCCGAATGGCGCACGTTCTCCATCCTCTTCAGGGGCCTCAGGCAAGGCAAGGCCCAGGAGGCGCCACGCCGCAAGCCCACGCTGCTCAGGTGGAGCGCCGCCGCCGTGGTCGTCGTAGCAATGGGCGCCGGCCTGCTCTTCCTGCCAAGCGACCGTAGCGACGTGGCCCCCACCCAACCCGTGGCCGTAGCCGTGCACCAAGCCCGGCAGACGGTTGCCCCACAAAGCGTTGCCCCACAGCCCGAGCGCCAAGGACTGCCCTTCGCCTCCGTGGAATTTGAGAATCGGATCGACTCGCTCATGGCTGCGCTCCAGGAGCGAAAGGACGCCGCCCTTTGCGACACCACATTCTATAGCAACGACAGGGAAGGCCATGTGTGGTGGGATGGAATCAACGGTCGTTGCCCCACCCATGCCACCGTTGTGCGCACCCGCTATTCCAAGAAAGACCATGCGGCCTTGCGCCAGCAGTTGTTGGACGCTTGCCAAGGCAATGCACACCCCATAACGACCGACGATGAGGAATGTCAGTTCCTCCTATTGTCGTGGCGCGACATGGCGTTGCGCCTTTACGGCCTGCTCGTCTACTATTATCCCGACGGCCAACTGGTCGTGGTGCGCGCCGACGGATTAAACGCGTACCAGATTTGCATACCCCATTACAGTGCCGATTGGTTTAAGGCCAAGCGGAAATAAGATGAATCTATAATATCCTAACCCTCTTCCCCAATCGGTCGTAGGGCCGATTGGGGCCAAGCCCAACATTCGTATGAAACAATCCCTTTTACTACTGGCCATCATGGTCAGTACAGCCCTCACTGTGTCTGCCCAGAAACGGAAGATCGACCTCTGGGGCCACGTGTACGACCAAGTGACCCACCATGCCATTCGTGGCACCAAGGCCACCCTGATGCTGGCCGACAGCACCGTTGTCGACTCGGCCAACTGCGGCTATTTCACAGGCGGCTACTATGGCACCGACGCCAACTACTGCTTCGCCATTCCGCGCCAACCGCAACGCTACATCATCCGAGTGACCCATCCCGACTATGAGCCTTGCTTTGTCGACTATGAGGTGAAAACGCCTGGCCGCAACACCTACTTCGACGTCCCGTGGCATTACATGAAGCGAGCCAACGCCTCCGCGGCCCACAACGCCGCCTGTCTCTTATACACATCTGACGCTGCCGACGATCTTAC
>ENA-OZRS01000296-OZRS01000296.1-human-gut-metagenome-genome-assembly--contig:-NODE-296-length-12036-cov-10.151156_pt1 | contig 12036 bp, 9 predicted proteins | sample MGYA00243272_ERZ653951 | MGnify/ENA primary metagenome ERZ653951 (study PRJEB26926, sample SAMN06164475) | human gut metagenome | biome: ENVO:00009003; feature: ENVO:2100002; material: ENVO:00002003...
CGTAAGATCGTCGGCAGCGTCAGATGTGTATAAGAGACAGATAAAGGGGTGATAAATTAATAATTTTTCTATTAAAAATCCCGATTTGAGCACCAAAATACTACCTGATGCTCAAATCGGGAATCAATATTCTGTTAAGGCTGGCAGGAAAAGCCATCAGCCCAAACGCTATAATCCAAAACTGTCGAGGGTTGTAAATCAGTCCAGACTATGGAGCCATTTCTTACCCCATTTGGTAGAAAGCCAAATATTTATAGCAACTGCAATTAATGCAATAATGCCAAAAACCAAGGTCATACCTGTTGTAAAATCCAGCTGTTTCATAATTATTATTTTATTTTGATTATTCTAAACGCAGCGTAAGCTAACGCTATCGTTCCTATAATACCTCCGGCAAACATACCTAAAAGTCTTTCAGGATTACCAGTATCCGTAACCAAAGCCATACCACTTCCAAGTACAGTCGTACCAAAGCACATAGCTGCTAAGTTATAGAAGAACTTTCCTAGTTTCTCCCTACTTGTTCTTGCCTGTTGTTTATCTTCTCTTTGCGTCATAACTCTGATTTTTAAATCAATATTCAGTTTGACTTTGCAAATATAAGAAAATATCCGGCAAAGTGGGATGATCCTGCTCTTTATTTAACAGTTTTTACACGAACCCTACAGATTTTCCGCCTCCTGCAGCCAGATGGAGGATGCGGCATCGCTAGGCATGCGCCAGTCGCCACGAGGACTGAGGCTCACGCTTCCCACCTTCGGACCATCAGGCAGACAGCTGCGCTTGAACTGCTGGTTGAAGAATCTTCTCACAAAGGTCTTGAGCCATTTCTTGATAGTCTCCTCATCATAGGAATCTGGATCGTTGTCGCTGATTTTCACACGCTCCAGCTGGGTATCGATAAACGCCTTCTTTGCCAGCATGTAAATCTTGGACGGACGGAATCCGAAACGCAGGAAGTAATAGAGGAAGAAATCGTGCAGCTCGTATGGGCCCACCAGGTCTTCTGTCTTCTGCTTGATATTACCATTTTCATCGGCAGGAATCAGCTCCGGACTAATAGGTGTGTCGATGATGTCGCGCAGGGTGATGCGGCTCTGCTCATCCACCCCACTCTCGGCAACATAGTTCACGAGATGACGGATCAGGGTCTTAGGGATGCTGGCATTCACACCATACATGCTCATGTGGTCGCCATTATAGGTAGCCCAGCCCAGAGCCAGCTCAGAAAGGTCGCCGGTGCCTATCACCATACCACCCATCTTGTTGGCAAGGTCCATCAGAATCTGCGTACGCTCGCGTGCCTGCGAATTCTCATAGGTTACATCATGCACGCTGGCATCATGACCGATATCCTCAAAATGCTGGATCACAGCCTTGGCGATGCTGATTTCACGGATGGTGATACCCAGGCTCTTCATCAGCGAGATGGCGTTGTTGTAGGTGCGGTCAGTGGTTCCGAAACCTGGCATGGTAACACCCACGATGCCACGGCGGTCCATCTTCAGCTTATCGAATGCCTTCACGCAGACGAGCAGGGCAAGGGTGGAATCCAATCCGCCGCTGATACCCACTACCACCGTCTTGGCATGGGTATGTACGATGCGCTTGGCAAGACCCATCAGCTGGATATTGAAAATCTCCTCGCAGGAGGCATTCATATCGCTGCTGGTAGGAATGAAAGGATGGGGATTCACCTCACGCTCCAACACGAACTCGCGTTCATTCTCGGTAGGATCGGCATCGATGTTACGGATGTTGAACTGTCCGCCGAGAACCGAATATTTGATGTTACGCTGGGCGTTGACATAGGTGGAATTTGTGCGACGCTCCGAACGGAGTTTCTCCACATCAACCTGCGCAATAACCATCTGAGGTTCAAGAGAGAAACGCTCACCTTGTGCAAGTAAAGCTCCATTCTCATAAACCAGGGCATTTCCGCCATATACCACATCCTGCGTGCTCTCGCCGAAACCGCAGGAACTGTAGATGTAACCCGTCATGGTGCGGGCACTCTGCTGGCTCAGCAGACTCTTCAGATAGTTGTGCTTTCCGATGAGTTCATCGCTCGCAGAGAGGTTGAAGATGAGGTCGGCACCAGCCAGTGCCAGCTTGTTGCTAGGAGGAGCCGGCGCCCATACATCCTCGCATATCTCTACGCCAAACTGCACGCCGTCATAAGTGCGGAAAATCTGCACATCCGGAGTCAGCTTCACCTTGTGTCCGGCATAGCGGACCTCGCAGTCGCGCAAATCCTGGGCAGAGGCAAACCAGCGCTTCTCATAGAACTCGCTGTAGTTAGGGAGATAGGTCTTAGGCACGATGCCCAGGATCTGTCCGTGCTGGATCACGATACCGCAATTCAGCAGCAGATCGCCAGCCACTACCGGAGCGCCGACAATGGAGATGATGTCGAGTTTGCGGGTGAAATCGAGCAGCATCATCACCGCCTGCTCTGATGATTCCAGGAGCATCTGCTGGCGGAAAAGGTCCTGACAGGAATAGCCTGTGATAGACAATTCCGGGAAGGTAATGATCTCTACGCCCTTGCCTTCAGCCTGGGCTATCAGATCTTCTATCTGTTGGGTGTTGAAGATTACATCGCCTACCTTGACGGCAGGGATGGCACTTGCCACCTTCATAAATCCGTACTTCATGATAAATTACTTTATTGTTACCTGTGTGGCACCATATCCATACTCCTGGAAGGAGGCATCCTGATAGGTGCAGTTCTTATAGCGATAGTTCAGCTCATGGATGAGTGACTGGCGCAGAACGCCTTCTCCCTTGCCATGAATGAAGATAATCTTCTGACCCTTGTTCTTCTTGTTCTCCGCCATTGTCTTCTTGAAGATATCCATCTGATAATGAAGGATATCAGCAGAATTCATTCCAGCAGTTGTTTCAAGAACCTCGTCTGCATGAAGGTCGATGATGAGGGTACCGTCATCCTTCTTGCTCTTCTTCTTGCTGGTGTTGGCAATCACCTTCTCGTCCTTGTACATCTGCTCCTTCAATCGCTTGGAATCGATGACCAGCGGACGGGCTACCTCGTCGTTCTCCACGATGGTGAAGAGATAGGCTGGAGTCTCGAAGAAATCATTCTCCTCGAAGAGATGGAGCTTGTAGAACTTCACTGGGTCCAGGCGGAACTGGACATCCGTAGCTGGCTTCAACAGGAATGGCTTGTCCTTCTTGTAGGCAATCATCTGGATGGCGATGTGCTCCATCTCATTCAAAGCCTCACGACCGAATTCCTCGATGAAGAGCTTGGTGTTTGGCTCGATTTCACCCTCCGCCTTCAGGGTCCACGCATTGCCCTCGGCTACGAGATAGGTGTAGCGCAGATAGTAGTTGCTGTCGTTCACCATATATGATTCGAAGCGGGTGTTGGTCACGTCCTTGATATCGATAGGCACGAAGGCGAGATAGGCGCTGAGCTTGTTACCGCCCGTACGCTCCTGAATCTGCTTTACGAAGGTAATCTCGCGGTCGGCAGCATCATACTCCTCTACGTTCATATCCACATCATTCTCGTGCTCGTTCAGGATAGCCTTGATGCTTCTGCTGTCCTGATGCAGTTCGGTGTTGGCATGCTCTTCAGCCTTCTGCTTGGCATCCATCTTGGCAGAGATCATCTTGCCCATAGCATAGTCGTCCTGTTCTACCACTACCACCTCGTTGATCGGCATCGGAATCTCGAAACCATCTTCATCCTCTACCAGCACGATATTCTTGCCCTGGAAGCCAGCCACCTTTCCGCCGCCCACTTCGCTCAGGAATCTTACTTTATCACCTTTCTTCATATTTCTATTTTTTTTATTTTTATCTAATCATTTATCTATCCTTAACTCAAAATATATTTTCCCTCAAGCGGAATCACTCTCAGAAATGTGGATACACTTTGCAAAGGTACAAAAGATATTGCAGAATATGGATGTTTTTAATATTTTTAATGCAAGTAAGAAAATAATCTTGATGAAAAGCACCGGGTTTGGGATATTTTTTATATCTTTGCAAGTAGATTGCATATAGATTGCACATAGTTAATGTATCACTCTTAAACAATGATTGATTATGATTACATTTCCATGCGCCAAGATCAACCTTGGCTTAAATATAGTAAGCAAGCGCGCTGATGGTTACCACAATCTGGAAACCGTATTCTACCCTATCCCCCTGACTGATGCCTTGGAGATCAAGCTGATGGGAGAAGAATTTCCTAGCGAGGTAGCGTGCGACCTGAAGATTACAGGCAATGCCGTGGATTGCGATGAACAGAAAAACCTGGTGGTGAAGGCATATAATATGCTGGCTGCCGATTTCAAGATTCCCCGCATTCATACGCATCTCGTCAAGCGAATCCCATCTCAGGCAGGAATGGGTGGCGGCTCTGCGGATGCTGCCTACATGATCCGTCTGCTCGATGAGCGTTTCCGCCTAAACATCGGTATTCCTGAGATGGAGCGATATGCAGCCAAGTTGGGTGCTGACTGTGCCTACTTCATCAGTGCAGACCCGGAGAATGGAGATACTGCCTGCTATGCTGAGGGTATCGGCGATGTACTGATGCCGGCAAGCGGTCCTGGAGATAACATGAAGGGATATTACATTGTGGTGGTGAAGCGCGACGACATCGCTGTAAGCACCAAGGATGCCTATGCTGCCATCACTCCAAAGAAGCCTGCGAAATGCTGCCGCGATATCGTCCGCCAGCCTATCGAGACGTGGAAGGATGAGCTTGTCAACGATTTCGAGGCGCCGATCTTTGCGATGCATCCAGAGTTGGCAGAAATCAAGCAGAAGCTCTACAATCTGGGGGCCGCATATGCAGCTATGAGCGGTAGCGGCAGTGCCATCTTCGGTATATTCAAGCATAAGCCTGCCAATATCGAAGAGCAGTTCGAAGGAATGTTCTGCAAGGTATTAAAACTTTAGATTTTAAACACGACACAATGAATGAAGAAACACATCAGAAACTGATGACTATCAAGCGAAGCTTTCGCTTGTTGATGAACGGTCCGGGTTCGCAATCCATGCGAGACAAGGGACTAGGATATAAACTGAATTGGGGTGTACCCTTTTATGAATTGAAGAAGATGGCGCAGGAATACGGCAAGGATTACGACCTCGCCATCGAACTCTGGAAGGAAGATATACGGGAGTGCAAGATTCTTGCTACCCTCATCATGCCTGCCGACAAGATGCTGGCTGAAATCACGGATATCTGGATGGAACAGGTGCAGAGCCAGGAAATGGCTGAGATGCTTGCCTTCAATCTGCTGCAATATGTGGAATATGCGCCGGTGATTGCGTATCAATGGATTGCAAGCGATAAACCGCTGTATGAGATTGCCGGTTTCCAGCTTCTTGCCCGCCTCTTTGCGAATGGTAAGGAGCCTAACGATCGTGGAATCAATGAATTCCTGGATCAGGCTGCCGTGGCATTGCAGGGTGATAATATGGGAGTGAAGCATGCTGCCGCCAATGCCGTGATGCGCTTCTGCGATTTCGGAGAGGATTTCGAGAATATCGCCAGAGGGGCGCTCAAGGGTATCTTCGAAATATAATTTTATCTGCGTAGAATTATTCATCGGATTACGCAGAGTTATCGGAAACATTCTTGCTTTTCGATAACTCCGCGTATTCCGATGAAGAATATCACATGAAAAACTTCTGGTATTCGTTTTCGAAATTCGGAGTGAAAACACCCTTGCCGATGTTTTCCTTAATTTCTTCCTTACTCCAAAATCTACCACCAGACAACTCTTCCTGGCTCGGCTTCACTTCACCATCATATACACAACGATGAACATACACCAGCTCCTTTTCTCTCTGACTCTCAAAGACATAATGTCCTAAAGACTCCGGTTCGAAATCGGTGATACCCAGCTCCTCCCTCACTTCACGATGAAGCGCCTGGTTCACACTCTCGCCTAAATCCACATGTCCACCACAGGCAGTATCCCACTTATCAGGCTGGATATCCTTCCATGCCGGACGGTGCTGGAGATACAGTTCTCCCTTACTATTGAATACATGCAGATGAACCACAGGATGCAATATCTTGCATCCATCATGGGCATGACCTCGGGTGATGGCACCCAGGATATTACCCATTTCATCTACTATCGGAAATTCCTCGTTCTTATTATCTGTCATATCTATTATTATAACGTTATTTATTATTTATAACGTTCCGTACTCCTCAGAATAGCGGAGCATCTGGTCGGTATAGTTCTCCTCGTAATCGAGATTTACGTCGATAGGATTACCCTCTTCATCATAGACCAGCGTCATTTTAGGATTGATGAAACCCTTGTATGGAGCCAGATTCAGTTTCTTGTATCTCGCCAGAATCTCGCGATGCAAGTCTGGATCGATATTCACGGCATACTTCTCTACCAACTGGCGTGCAGCCTCGAAATCTCCCTCGCTCTTGATTCGCTGCATCTCTGCAAGGAGTTCTCCGAAGAGATGACGGAGTTTCCCGTAATCATTCACCTTCACATAGGTGCGGGTGGTTACGATATTTCCCTCAGCATCCTTCAAGGCATCCTCGGCAGAAGCATAGCTTACTTCTTCCGTAACCAGTTCCACGGCTCCCTCGGCATGCTCCAGGGTCCACCAGGCAATGAGGGCACGGTTTCTCATGTGCGCCTCCTCTATCTTGTCACCCTCCTTGATTCGGATAGTCTGGGTGAGCAAACCGTTCATCAGATAGCTGTAATACTGTGCCTTGTAAGCTTCATCATTCGGAGTCAGCCCCAACTCAACCAACTTATGGTCAGCTACATAGTACAGACCGAAGAGATCGGCTCTCGCCTCCTCTATCGTGTTGCCATACGCCTTCAAGGCATCAGGATCGGTGCCAGGAAGAAGCTGACCGCTGCCGTGTCCCAGACACTCGTGAAGGTCGGTATGCAGGTCGTCGGTGATATCAGCATACTGATTCATCAGCGCCACAGTCTCCTCATCGATGACAAACTCATCTCTGAATCCGTTGCCCTGAGCCGCCTTGTTGTAGGCATCAGTCAGGTTGCCGATGGTAACGCTCTTCGAACCGTGCTCCTGACGGATCCAGTTGGCATTAGGCAGATTGATGCCGATAGCCGAAGCAGGATATTCCTCTCCGCCGAGCATCGCCGCACAGATTACATTGGCGGTAACACCCTTCACCTCCGGTTTGCGGAAACGTGGATCCACAGGCGAATGATCCTCAAACCACTGAGCATTCTTACTGATGGTCTGGGTTCGCTGGGTAGCCTCCAGGTCCTTGTATTCCACGATACCCTCCCAGGTACCTTTCAATCCCAATGGGTCGCCATATACCTCGATGAATCCGTTGATGAAATCCACCATGCCTTCGTGCTGCTGCACCCAGGCGATGCTGTATCGGTCGAAATCCTCGAGATTACCGGTGCGATAGAACTTCACGAGCAGGTCGATGACATGCTTCTGTCCCTCATTTTCAGCGAATTTCTGCGCCTTGAGCAACCAGGAAACGATTTCCTTGATAGGCTCACTATAGAGTCCATCCTCCTTCCACACCAGCTCAATCATCTCGTTGTTGCGCTTGGTGAGCTTGGAATTGAGTCCGTAAGATGGCGGTGTCGGGTTAGACACATCCTTCAATCGGGCATAGAATCTCTCCACTTCCGCCTGAGTCACATTCTCATAGAAGTTGCAGGCAGAAGTCTTTACCAGGTCTTCGCCATCGGTCTGGTTCACTCTCTTCGGCATCACCTCTGGATCGAAGATGACAGGTACGAGCTGAGCGAGGAGATCTTCCTTGCTCTCTCCTCTCTTGAGGGGCAACTCATCCTCAGAGATTTCCTCCATCAACTGATAGAAGAATTCCTCAGAGAATCCCGGCTTGAATTTCTCGCAGCCATAATGATGATGGATGCCGCTGGCAAACCATATGCGCTTCAGATATACTTCGAAAGCCTTGAATTCTTCGGAATCGCATACAGAAGAAGTTTCGATTTGAGTAGTAGAATCGCATACTGTCTCTGTGTTTTCGATAGCCTCTCCGATTGTGCCCTTGTAATGGCGATAGATTGCCTCCAGGGTTTTGCGAATGCGCAGGTTGTACTTTCCCTGCTGGTCGAACGTGATGTCACGTCCCATCAGGGTAGCCTTTGCCAGGCAGTAAATATACAATTTCTGATTGAGCGACAATGCATCGAATCCCTTCAGCTCGTAACGCAGCATCTGGATGTCGGCAAAGCGCTCGTGGGTGTTTACATTACAATTTGCCATGTTCTAAACCTTTATTTCTAGCGCAAAAGTACGACAATTATTTGGATTTTCAAACTTTTCAGCCAACTTTTCTTATTTTATTGAAAGAAATGTAATAAATCTCCCGTTTTTTACGTAACTTTGCAGGAATATCCAATGTAAAAGAAGAAAAATAGTTAAGAAATATGCAAATCAACGAGATATTGAAATCTTACTTCGGATACGATTCCTTCCGCCCCAACCAGGAAGCCATCATCCGGGAAATAATGCAAGGTAACGACTGTCTGGTGCTGATGCCGACGGGCGGAGGAAAGAGTCTGTGCTATCAGGTTCCGGCGCTGGCAATGGAGGGAACAGCAGTGGTCATTTCGCCACTCATCAGTCTGATGCACGACCAGGTGGAAGCCCTCAAGGCGAACGGCATTCCAGCCGAAGCTCTCAACAGCGGCAACGATGTAACCGATGATCTCATCATCCGCAGAAGATGCGAAGCGGGCGAACTGAAACTGCTCTATGTCTCTCCCGAAAAACTTCTCAGCGAGATACCTTATCTGTTCTGCAACATCAAGATTTCGCTCTTCGCCGTAGATGAAGCCCACTGCATCAGTCAGTGGGGCCACGACTTCCGTCCGGAGTATTCCCAGCTCGGACTCCTTCACGAGAAATTCAATGGCGTGCCGGTGATGGCGCTCACGGCTACAGCCGATAAGATTACCCGAGAGGACATCATCAACCAGCTGCATCTGAACGGCCAGACCTTTGTGAGCAGTTTCGATCGTCCGAACCTCAGTCTTACCGTGCGCCAGGAAAGTACGAAGAAGGAGAAACTGAAATTCATTTACCATTTCATCGCCCGTCGCCCAAACGAGGCTGGCATCATCTACTGCCTCTCGCGCAAGAATACGGAGATTGTGGCAGAGGCTTTGCAGGAGCATGGCATACAGGCAGAAGCCTATCATGCCGGACTCTCCGCCCAACAGCGAGCCTCTATACAGGAGCGTTTCAAGATGGACCAGATAGAAGTGGTGTGCGCTACCATCGCCTTCGGAATGGGTATCGACAAGGGCAATGTGCGCTGGGTGATTCACTACAACATGCCGAAGAGCATCGAGAGTTTCTATCAGGAGATAGGACGAGCCGGAAGAGACGGCGCACCTGCCGATACGGTATTGTTCTATTCGATGGCAGATGTCATCACCCTCCGTTCTTTCTGCGAAGAAAGCGGACAGAAATCGGTGAATCTGGAAAAACTGAGAAGAATGGAAGAATACGCCGAATCGAGAGTCTGCCGAAGAAGAATCCTCCTGAATTATTTCGGAGAGACTTCCAGTAAGGATTGTGGTCATTGTGATGTCTGCAACAATCCTCCACGTACCTTCGATGGTACCGTGCTTACCCAGAAGGCGCTGAGTGCCGTGGTAAGAGCGGGCGAAAAGATTGCCGTGGGCACCTGCATCGAGATATTGAGAGGCATGCAGACTCCTGCCATTACGCGAAATCACTATAATGAGTTGAAGACCTTCGGTGTGGGCAAGGATGTGAGCGTGCGCGATTGGCAGGCATACATGCTCCAGATGCTCCAGATGGGTTTCTTCGAAGTGGCGTATAACATGCATAACCAGATGAAGGTCACGCCATTGGGCTGGAAGGTTCTCAAGGGAGAACACCAGGTTTCGCTGGTGATAGTTGAGAATGAAGAGCGGGCTCCTCGTCAGCAAAGGGTCAACAGACCTTCAAGAGGAAGCAGCATCCCAGTGGTGCATGCAGAGCGTGTGATTTTCGAGGAAGAAATGTCGGGTGTAGAAGATAAGAAGCTCTTCGAGTATCTGCGTAAGATCAGAAAGAATCTTGCCGATGAACAGGGCTATCCTCCATACATTGTATTATCAGATAAGAGTCTGCACGAATTAACGAGGATGAAGCCAACCACCCTCCAGGCATTCGGTCTCATCAGCGGTATCGGCGAATTCAAGATCAAGAAATACGGCGATACATTTATCAAAGCCATCAAGAAATATACAGGCAAATAGCCTATACTCCACTCGCCCTGAAAGGGCGTGTGGGGATAACAAGAAAAAACAAAACATAAAAAAGAGGTAACCTGGGTCAACAAGTTACCTCTTGATTTTGAAACAACGGCTTGGAAAGCTTAGTTATTCACGCTGCCTCCCACAATATCTAGCAATTCATTCGTAATGGCCTGTTGACGACTCTTGTTGTACTGAAGATTCAGTTCACGCAAGAGCTCATCGGCATTATCCGTAGCAGTCTGCATGGCAACCATACGGGCTGCATGCTCACTCGCCTGACTATCCAACAAAGCAGTGTAAACCATCAGATGAAGCTGCTTAGGAATCAATACACCCAAAACAGTCTCCAGATCCGGCTCCACGATGAAGTCATCGTTCAGAGGATGCGCCTCTGCACGCTGTCTTTCATCCTCACTAGCCTGCTTCTTGCGCAGATACTCCTGAGCCTTCGCCGTAGCCACATTCGATGTGAGGTCACGGTCGTTGTCCTCTCCTATCGCCTCTGTGCTGAGGTCGATAGGCAGGAAAGTCTTCTGGGTCAGGATCTGCGAACCGGCACTCTTGAAGTGGTGATAGATCATCTCCACCTTGTCGAGTTCACCAGCAGCATACTGCTTGGCAAGCTTGCGGGCGATGTCGGCACAAGCGCTTGAATTAGGATGATCGGCAAGATCCATGAAGTTACCGCCAATCTTCAATCCCAGCTTCTGTGCCTTCTCAGCCACCTTTCTGCCGATAGGATATACCGTGATGTCGTCAATGCCATGAGCCTTATACTCGTCCACCGCCTGAATCATCATCTTGATGACGTTGGAGTTGAAACCACCACACAAGCTGCTGTTAGAGCTATATACGATGAGAGCCACACGTTTGATTTCCTTGTGCTCCACCTGCAACTCATGGTCCACATTCGGAGTACTCACCAGGAAGCTCTTCAGGATATGCTCCAGCATATTCTCATAAGGCAGCATATTCTGGATAGCTACCTGAGCATGATGCAACTTGCTGGATGCCACCATCTTCATCGCACTCGTAATCTTACGGGTACTATTGACGCTGGCGATGCGAGTCTTAATCTCTTTTAACGACGGCATAGGCTATTACGCTTTATATTGTCCTGCTACATTAGCCATGGTATCCTTGATCACCGCGATGCAATCATCGGTGAGCTTACCATCAGCCAAAGTCTCGATTACGTCGGCGTGCTGGCTGCGCATAGCGTCGAGGAACTGATCCTGGCAATCGCGAACCTTGTCCATTGGCACGTCGTGCATCAGTCCGTGCACACCACAATAGAGGATAGCCACCTGCTCGCCCACTGGCATAGGGCGATACTGAGGCTGAACCAGCAACTGGTCGTTCTTTCTACCACGGTCCAGTGTCATCGCTGTTACGGCATCCATATCGCTAGAGAACTTAGAGAAAGCCTCCAGCTCACGATACTGAGCCATATCAATCTTCAGGGTACCAGCCACCTTCTTCATACTCTTGATCTGGGCAGAACCACCTACACGAGATACAGAGATACCTACGTTGATAGCTGGGCGGAAGCCCTGGTTGAAGAGGTCGGTCTCCAGGAAGATCTGACCGTCGGTGATGGAAATCACGTTGGTTGGGATGTAGGCAGAAACGTCACCTGCCTGGGTCTCGATGATTGGGAGGGCTGTCAAAGAGCCACCACCCTTCACCTTGCCCTTCAGGCACTCAGGAAGGTCGTTCATCTGCTCGGCTACCTCCTGCTGGTCGTTGATACGAGCGGCAC
>ENA-OZRS01000318-OZRS01000318.1-human-gut-metagenome-genome-assembly--contig:-NODE-318-length-11704-cov-8.408619_pt1 | contig 11704 bp, 9 predicted proteins | sample MGYA00243272_ERZ653951 | MGnify/ENA primary metagenome ERZ653951 (study PRJEB26926, sample SAMN06164475) | human gut metagenome | biome: ENVO:00009003; feature: ENVO:2100002; material: ENVO:00002003...
GATAAGCCTTCTGTGACACATTATTATATGTCACAGTAACCTCTTCTACCTTGTGAGCCACCACGCCACCAGCAGGAGAGATAATCTCCTTGCCACCTATGGTGGAGGTTTTCTTGATGACCAGCTCCTCGAAGATAGCCTTCATTCTCACCTCAAGATAATCTGTGATGAGATGCGAACGACCTTCTGCATCGGGAGTCCAGGAACCGCCGTTTTCATTGTTGAAGTTACCGACAAGCAATCCACTTAAAAGCTTCTGCACCTTCTCGAAGGTTATCGTACCTTCTGCAGTATCATCGATATCCCTGCGGATATACTTCTTCAGGATGGCAGCTTCGCCGTCCAGCTCCTTCGCCACGTCAGCCACACCAGCCTTCAGCTTCTCACCTTTATATAATAGGTAGCCTCCTACGAAGGAGAGTGCATCGAGCACACTGATGTTGATATGCTCGTGGCCAACCTCTCCATTTCCTGAATATCGGTTGGATATCGCCGATAGGAAGGCTGAAAAGATGGCATCTGCAGTGGTTGTACCCCACTCTTCCGAGTGAGGGTCCTGAACCGGGAACAAGACCCCTCCACCCAGCTGCTGGCGCGGGAACTCAACTAAGCGAGGGGCGATAGTAAAATTTCCGATATCAGGCAGATGGATATCCATCTGCTTAAGGCTCTCCCCGCTTGCTCTCAAGAGATTCAGGTAAGGACGGGCATCGGAATATTTGTAGGTGAAGGTATAGTTGGATGGCAGTTCCTTCGCCTCATAGTTCACGTCACTCTCGGTGACGGTAATCTTCCGCCAGCTGTTGCGATGATATACATACTTGCCCAGACTCGGGAAAAAGTCGAGCAGCCACAGGCGCTCCTTACCGTCCAGATAGCCGGTGTTCTTCTTGAACTTCCTGGTGGTATCTACACGATATTCCTCCGAGTCATCCTCGATCTCTGCCACGTTGTGGGTATGTTCTGCAGTATTCTCGCTGTTGCCGTAAGCCCTGAAGCAGTCCACTCCTCCCAGCGAATTCTCAAAGAGGAACCATTCCTCCTCCTCGCTCTTCATGTCGCTGGCATAGTAGCGCTGCACATAGGTAAGCCGGTCGCCGCCTTCCTTCTCCACCCATACGTCATAGTAGGATGGAGTCTTTTGATTGAGAGCCTTGGCGATGATGGCATACTGCACCGGGATGGTATAGACGCAGCCCTCGGTAAGATGGGCAAGCGTGATTTCCGATTCCGTATATCCCGTGCCGTTCCAGAGATACGCCTTGCACTTCACCGCACAGGCTTCTGCAGCATAATAGGTCAGGAACTCCGGCGAATAATACGTCACAGCCTTCACCTGCGGCTGCCAGGTGAGGAAATTGTTTTTCAGAAAATTCTCGGCAGAATCGGCGAGCTTATCCACTCCGGCTCTGATCACCGAGAAGGAGAATTCCTTCCTGTTGCCGGCATCCCCCACCTCGTAGATCTCTGCCGAGAATGCCTTCATGATGTTCTCCTGGATATACGGAGTGCTGTCATCCTTCAGCTCAAAAGCCAGCAGCGGAAGGATGATGTCTTTCACATCTACCGTAATGCGGTGCTCATCGTTCGGCGTATAGGTGTGCTGAACGATGTTCTGCTCTGCGCCATGGTAACGAAGGGCAAAGACCACGTCTGTCTTCGAGTCGTTGTATATCTCGAAGACATTCATGGAGCCTACCATGCTCAGGGCATCTGGATATAATAAAACCTGTATCATCTTAATGTTGTGTTGATTATTTATAACGCAAAATTAAGATAATACAGGTAACTTGCAAAGGACTCCCGCGTCCTAGATTTTCTCGCATTCCAGCCATGTCGTGGTGCAGTGGTACACCCATTTGGAGTGACGGAACATCGTCGCATGTCGGGTCTTCTGGCTCACAAACGTCTTCTGCAGACCATATTTCTGCCCCACATATTCGGCTGAAGGAAGAGGAGGATAGATAATCTTGAAGGTGCGGTCCTTGTCGTCTCCCGAATTCTCATATTCGCTGCCCGACACCTCCACCGTCTCTTCATGGCCAACCCATCTGTAACCGCAGCTCAAGGCTGGCATCACGTCTATCATCCGCGAAGCTTCATGTATAGGGGTAGTCAGGGCGATGGTCCTGAGCTCGCTTTCCGTAGGTTCACTCTTCCCTCCGAGGGTAAACTTCAGCTTGTTGAAGAAGAAGCTCACGCCCCTGATCACCACCTTGGCATAGGAAGGCAGGTTCTGCTTCTGCGACTGGGTGAGCAGCAGCTTCACCTTGAGTTCCTGGAGTGAATTCCTCAAGAGGAGGTCATACTGGCGGTAGAATTTCTCGAAGATACCGTCGTCACCGTTATACACCAGGGCATAATCGAATATCTTGCGGTAGAGGGACTCCTCTGAAGCATGAGATGGCGGACCGAAGCGGTTGTCATATTCATAGTGGATATCGTATGCCGTGACGGTTCCGCAAGGCATCCCGTCGGTCGATACATACGGGAAGGCAAGCATCACCGGGGTAGTCACCGCTTCCTCGCTGCTCTCCGAATTGTCCTCGGTGGCAACCTTCATCGATGAGTTGAGCGTGGCATAGCTGCCTATGTAGAGGAATCTGCCCATCTCGCGGCTGATGGTATCATCATCTGCCGACTGGCGGTACTTCAGCGTTCTCGTCTCCGGTATCATCTCGGGTATCTCGATATCCTGGGTGTCGGTATCTTCCTCGCCGGTATCATAGCTCTGCGAGCCCTCGCCTATCTTCGACTTCACATGATAGTTGCCCGAATATCCGTCCTTGTAGAAACAGCCGTCCACCTTGTCGAAGTAGGCACCGGTGTTCTTCGCCAGCATATCCTTCAGGTCGTCGTAGCTGTCCTCGGCATCACTGTCTGCCTGATGCTTCGCCCGAAGCACCACCCGCTTGTAGTCGGATGCCGTCTTATAGGATAAGGTAGGCTCCTCGGTCATCTGGCGGGTGAGATCTGCTGCAGGAGCACTCTCCACCGCATCCTTCAGGAAGATGATGCTCGCCTGGTGAGTTCCCTCGTCAGAGACGAACTCGCACAGAAACTTTTTCCGAAAAACAGAGAGGAAATCGGAGACGGAAACATCCGGCAGAAGGTCCTCGATGCGGATATGCCCGTTCACCATCACATCTATCACATTGTTCACCAGCACCATCTTGGTGAACGGCTCGGTCTGGGTGAAGAAGTTCTCCTGCAGGTCGTAGCCGAAGTACTTGAACACCCGCTTCAGTACATAGTTGGCACGGATGAACGGAGAGATGTAGTAGCCCCGTGTCAGGCTCACCGGTATCTCGTTTACATATTCCGTGCGGTTGAACTCGCCCTGAAACCGGTTCGACTTTCCGGCACACGTCACGAAGTCGTAGGCATCAGGAGCCGCCACATACTCGTAGCCTCCGGTGTTCTTGAACCTCCAGTACTTGGCATCCGGCAGCTTCTGCTGGTTGCCCCATCCATTCAGGATCTTGTAGTCGTAGCCGGTATCCTTGCCAGAGTCGTCGGTGAGCAGCACCGGGAAGATATCGTAGTTCTCGTTCTTTCCGCCGATGAGCGACCGGCAGAAACTGATGCACTCATCGAGGGTGCTGCACCCCGGTATCATCTCGTCCTTGAAGATGCTCTTCAGCTTCACGTTCTGTATCTTCGAGTAGAAGGATCCGTCGTTGATGTAGAAGGAGGAGGAGATATTGCCCTTGTGCTGTGCCGAGAGCACAATCTGCCTGCACTGGGCAAAATATTCCCCATCCTCGATGCTCACGTTGGCAGCCACCATCTTCTCCCGCAGCCCGAAGGTGTCGGGATATCCCAGTATCATGCGGTTGTAGTCGCTTGCCGGAATATCCAGCGGGGTCGTCGTCTCCCCGTAGTCGTTGAAGAACGGATTGGTCCGTTCCACCTCCAGCTTGGCACCTTCGCCAAGCTGGTAGGTTTTTCCCTTATCCAGATTCGTTATTTTCATAGATCATCATTTATTTTTTGGCAAATTTCCTCGCCTGGTTTCTCAGTTCCTGCTTGGCATCAAGCTCCGTGAGCGAGATATGGGAGTGGATTCCGTTGTCGCGAAGCTCCCTGAGCAGTGCCAGGAGCTCGTCATTACTGCGTCCGGACGTAGCAATTCCCGCGTCGCGATGTGGGAATTCCTGCATCGCGACGTAGGAATCAGCCCCACTAAGACTTGGTACGGAGCGGGTACGGAGAGGGTACGGAGCAGGTCCCTGCTCGATATTGCCACCCAAAGCCCTGCCCTGCATGGCCATCAGATACTTGCCCATATCGAAGGTTCGTATCTGTCCGGCTCTCTGGGCTGCATCCATCAGATGGATGAGCGGGGCGATGGTAGGATTTTCCAGGGCTGCATTCGATGCCACCCACTCCTTGCTTCTGCCCTTGGGACCCTCGCCCACGATGACGGTAGGATGGTCGATATACCCTCGCTTGCCGGGTGAGTATTCGGCATTGAAGTGCTTGCCGTCCTGTTCCCGCTCCACGTCGATGCGTCCGCCGCTCTCCCTTCCGCTGGCTACGCGACTGCCTGCTGAAGAGGTTCCGCTGGCTGATCCGTTGAGGGTCATACGCTTCACCTTCTGGCGCTCGGCATTCGCCACCGCCAACTGGGCTGCACCCGTCACACCCATCAGGGCAGCTGCCACAGATCCGGCTATCGGACCCATCTCGCTGTATGCCTTCATGATGGAGGTGGCAGTATTCGAGATGATCTGAGCTGCCTGCATGGCGAAGTTCACGTCGGCATACTTCTTCTGTATCTTCAGCTTCTCGTTGGCCTTCTTCTTCTCCAGCTTTTCCTGAAGGGCGGTGTTACCTTCGGCAGCCTTGATTTCGGCATCATACTTGGCATCCACGTTCGCCATCTCGGCATTCTGCAGCGCACCCACGGCATTGCTGAAGAGCTCGGTGTAGTACTGAGCCTGCTTCATGAAGGATTCCTTCTTCATCTGCTGCACCCTCTTCTCGTGCTCCTCCTGGGTGATATACTGGTTGTCGAGTGCCTGCTGAAGCTGCTCCAGCTGTTGGTCGTACTCGTTCTGCTGGTCGAAGCCGAGAGCCTGCCTAGCCTGCTTCTCCTTGTCAGCCTGCTGGGCAAGCTGCTCGGAGTGCTTGGCAGTGTATTCGGCATCTATCTGCGCCTGAGCATCCTTGTATGCCTTCTCTACCTGCACGGTGTCCTCTCCGTTCTGCTTGGCGAGGTCGAGGGCTGCCTGGTAATATCCCTTCAGTATCTCCAGTTTCTGGTCGCGCTGCTGCTCCAGGGTCAGTTCCTGCTGCGTCTCCCCTTGCTCCATCACCTTTGCCAGGGCATCCTGATAAGCCTGCTCGGCTGCCACCTGCTGGTCGAAATGCGCCTGTTCTGCCTTGCGCTGGTTGTCCAGCTGTTTATCCTGAAGTGATTTCTTCTTCTCGGCATCCTTGATGCCAATGTTCTTCGACTGCTCGCTGTAGGAGGTCTCGATGGCGAGGATGTTGGCAGTATGCTGAGTCTTCAGCGCCTGCATGGCGAGGTCGTACTTTGCCTGGGTGGTCTGCTTCTGTGCGAGAGCCATGTTCCAGTTGTTCACGTCCTGCTGGTAATCCTGGTTGGCAGCATCGATATCAGCCTGGCGGTTTTCTGAAAACTTCTTCGATGCGATATCGTCAGGGTTCGGCTTGGAGGTGGTATTTGTGGTTCCGGCATGGCCACCTGCTCCAGCATGATTGCCCGTTCCGCCACCGCCGCCACCGCCGTTTCCTCCGGCTTTTTTAGGAGTCACGATACCGAGATTCGCAATCTTGGAGTTCAGATCGTCTATCTTTCCGTTTACGCGGTCTATCTGCTGCTCGGTATTGTTGAGCGCCTTCTTGGCATTCGTTTCCGTATCTGTGCCGAAGAACTTGGAGACACCTCTGATAAAACTGTTCTGTGGATGAAGGATGTTGTCTGTCTTTGCATCATGATAGGTCTTATCCTGCTCGTCTCTCTTGTCCTCAAGGTCGCTTTTCTGCTTATACAGGTCCACAAGCTTATCCTTGTATGCCTTCAGCTTGATCTCCTTCTCTAGGGAAACGAGATAGTCATCAATGGCGGCCTTGTTATCCCTTGTCAGTCTGCCCTCTTCAGAGAGCAGGCCATTATAACCAGGAATAATCTTCTTGAGTTCATCGAGAGCCTCCTTGCGGCGGTCCATGGAGATCTTCTCGTTGCGCATGGTTTCGTTGAGCTGCTTCACCTTGGCGGTCTGCTCATTCACCTGGGCGTTCAGGTCTCGCTCCATGGTTTCCAGTTCCTTGGCCGAAGCTGCTGCCTCTTTCTGCTTTTTGTGCATATCCCATAACTTCAGGGAGAGAACCGTCACTCCTGCAGCAATCAGCCCGAAGACGCTTGCCTTCATCGTTGCATTCATGGCGGTCCAGGCATTCTTGGCAAGCGTCACCCTGCCCGTGAGCAGGTAGAAGCCTGCCTGCAGCAGCTTCAGGAGTCCGGTTCCGGTAGCACATATCACGTTCCATGCCTGCTGGGCTGCAGCTGCACCCTTGGTCACGATGATGTTCGATTTGATGGCGTTGCTGGTGGCAATGGCTGTCACGGTGAAGGCGGTGAGCATGACACCCAAGGTCTTGACCACACCTTGATGCTTAACCATCCAAGAGATGAGACTGATGGTGTTCAGCTGCATATCTGCGTATGCGTCATCCCATGCCTCCTTGATGGGCAGCAACTCATCGCCCAATGCTTTCTGTGCATTTTCAAGTTCCACGGTCTTTTGTGCCGCACGGTCGGCTGCACTGATATATGTTTCTCCTGCCTCGGCAAGCTGGTTGTCGACGATTTCTGCCACGGCTTTCATAAAGTCTCCTGTCTCCTTGGTCTTTTCTGAAATCTCGGCTGTGGATATTCCCAGGTTGTCAAGAATCAATGGGGACTTGCGACCCAAACCAGTCACGATGCTGTTGGTCATGTAATCTACCGACTGACCTGTCTGTTGTGCCTTCAGTTGGGCAAACTGCAAGTACTTACCGAGGTCTTCGAGTGGTATGCGGAAGTCCTTGGCTTGCACGGCTGCGGTCATCAACTGCACATCATTGACAGTGTTCTTGGTTGCCTTGCGAAGATTCTCCAAGAGGTCAGGCTGATCCATATCCTTGAAGGCCTTGGTCACGCCATCGGCGGTTTCTGCCATCTCCAAGCCACCATCAATAAGTTCTTTGACGGAATCTTTGAAACCTTGTGCGTAACTACCAAAGAGTTCTGCTGCCTTGGTCATCATGTTACCATATAGCATTCCGTTAGCTTGGTCGCTAGCCGCAAGTTCACCAAAACTTTTAGCGTTCTGTTTCAATTCAGCCATTCTACTGCTTACCTCTTGCAACTTTTGCTCCAATATATCATAAAGTTCTGGGTTGAGCGTTTTTGAGGTATTTTCAAATTCCTTCTGCAAACTTTTCTGCTGCTTCTTCAATTGACTCATAGTCATATCAAGCACATTGAGTTTACTGGTCTGCTCACCTATCTGAGAGGTAAGGTTGCGAATTTCCTTACCAGTCTCGGTATATTGCTTCTTGAGGTTCTTGTAGGTATCAGTCTCTTTCTTGCCAGCTGCCTCCAGCTGAATCATCTGGCTGAGTCGTGCCTTGTTCTCGGAGCGCAGCTTCTTGCTCTGCTGCTCCAGCCGGTATATTTCCTTTTGGGCTGCTGCCGTCTTCACATCGACGGTGTAGCGAATTTCGTCTTCCGTTAAATGTTTACTTGCCATAACTTATGATTTTTGAGGGTTGAGTGACTTTTCCAGTTCCTGACGGATGCCTTGGCGTATCTCATCCGTGAAGCCATAACGGAGCTTAGGGAACGTCTCGTGATAGAGCACGCCCCATACCACACGGTTGTAGAGTGCAAGGTTCCTGCGCTTGAACTTGCTGATGCGGTCGTTGCGCTGGCGGTACTGCATATCCAGGAAACGGAGATAAGGAAGGATTCGCACGAAGATGGTGCGGTTCTCGCCTGATATCTGGCTATCAAACGAGTGTGCGGAAAGCGTGGTGAGCAACCTGCCTGTACGACGATGGTAGTTGTTGCGCACCACGTTTTCCTGCGTTGAGTATATCTGCAAGATGCCTTCTTGCAGCGTCTCATGAACAAATTTCTTCTTGATAAGACTGTCTGTTATCATATTCGTTACTAATTATCAATGCAAATATAATAACAGGCGAGCATATGGCAAAGGACTAGTACCTGAAGAACTTTACGTATATAAGTATTCCAAACAAAGGAGTAAATATGGTACATAAGGTCAGATAAACAAGCCATTTTGCGAACATCCTTGATCCGACAATAAACGGTCCAAGAACAAGCGCAATCACGAACGACACGAACTGCACGAAGCCAAAGAAAGTATCTAGCATAATCTCAATAGTTTTAATAGTTACAACGTTATTACTTCTCTGGGTGCAAAGATACACCGCTTTTTCTGAAAAACCAAATTTTCGGGAAAGAAAAAGCGGCTACCCTCACGAGCCGCCGCCTTTCTGTCTCATCAATTATTTATGTGTTTCCTAATAAATGAGAATTATTACTAAAAACATCGTTTTATGAAATTAACCAAAAAAAACTTATTTCTTGCGATACTCCCGGAATGCCTCGTAATCCTCCTTGCTGATCTCGAGACAGCAGCAGATGTGAGCGTTCTTGAAATCGAGATCCTCCTTATATTCGGAATTCTCGAAGAACGCACGAGAACGAATAAGGGCATCCGCCAGCGGGAACTTGTCTCCATCCGTCTCTACCACGAAGTCCTTCTTGCAAAGTACATTACCGGTCTTAAGAGGAATGGAAGCCTCTGCATAGAAGTACTTGCGTGGCTTCTCTCCGGTGAGCAGCTCCGTGAGCTTCCCGTGCATCTCCTTCAGCTGGTCATCGGTAATGCCCGAGATATACATACCGTTCATGCTGAGCATGTAGTGGCGCTTTGCCTCGCCATAGTCGTTCACCTCGCACTCATCAAAGATAGGGTGCATTCTCTCCTCTTCCAATTCAGCAGCCTTCTTGGCTGTATCTGTATTCTGATCGTTCATAATTTACTAGTTTAATTATTGTTGTTATTGATTGGCTTGCTCTCTCAACTTGAAAGCGCCAATCATCATCTTCTGAAACTCCTTGTCGTTCTCCAAGACTCCGCACATCATCTTAGCGAGCACTTCATCATCACCGCAGCAACCCGATATCAGTCCGCCGTCGAAGCCTTTGTCCTGACTATCGCACGTGGCTATCAGCAGGAAACCTCTTTTGTCGTCCTGACCGCCCCATTCTTTCAGCAGCTTGTAAACTTTCTGAATGAATTCCAGCGGCTTGATATCATCTGGAATTACAGCGTTTACTCCACTGCCAACTTTCGTTGCGGTTGTAACTTTCTTATTGTTCTTCATCACTCACTCCTCCATCTTTAGGCTTTGGACGGCTCCATCCTTCTGGATACATCTGCTGGGAGTCTTCGGCAAGATTTGCCCCCCCAGAATTGCGGTAAGCCTCGAAAATCTTGTGGCGCTGGTTCTGAAGCTCCAGGTTCTTCAGGGCATGGTCGCCCTTTGCCTCTGCCATGCCGGTAAGATAGAGTTCGGTAGCCTTGCGGCGGGATTCGTGGGCATTGCGCTCGCGATCATTGAGGGAACTCTTCTTGCAGCTGAACTCCAGCTCCAGTTCCTGTCTCTCATGCTGAATAGACTCCAGGATGCTGTCGGCTAAACTCTTCTGGCAGTCGCACTCCTGCTGAAGCTGGATCTTCTTGCGCTCATAGGCCATACGCTCCTTGTTGATGGCTTCGGTGTTCTCTACTAACTGACGGTGAAACTCGTCGATGGTCATTACCTCGGCTGCTGCCTGGGTATTGATATTCTGTTCTTGATTCATAATTTATTAAATGTGTTATGCGTTAATAATTCTCTGCGTGCAAAGGTACGGATTTTCTGCCTTTGCGCAAAGGACAAACATATGAGTGATGTCTGGCTATTTCCCCTCTTCCTCTACCGGGCGCCAATATACAGCGAAGGTGTTGCACTCATCGAAGCAATCTGCATCGCTGTCTTCTGTCCAGATAAAGGGGATGCCACCATCGTAGCGCATTCCGTCGGCAAGCATTGTGCTCTCGTGGTGGTCATCCGGCGTGCGAGGGTCGTGGAATCTCACCTTGGCTCCCTCCTTGAAGCCTTCAGACACCTCGAGGAACTTTCTCGACTTGAAGATGAACAGGCTTCTGCCCGCTGCCTTGTATTGGAGCAGTCCGCTGTTAGTCATGCTGCATACCTTCTGACTCAGTTCCATGGCCTCCTTGTCACTGAAGGTTTCTTCCGAGTTGGAACTGATCGTTGTCAGCGTGGTGTCCGGGTAGAACATCCTGTATTCTGCCACGCGCTCTGCAATATCCGTCAAAACATCTATATTCTCCATAGCTACATCACCTCCCCTCCGAAAAGATAACCACCAATAATCATCACTACCGCGAAGCAGGCTATGCCCACCATGGTCAATGCCACCTCGCCATACGTCACCTTCTCCTCGCAGAGACAGCTGAAGGTCTCGCTCCTGGTAGCCATGAGGCGCTTAGCCTCACGCTTGATTGCACACTTGAGGGATTTCATTCCCTCGTTCACATTCACGTGGATGCCGGCAGGCTTGGCCTGCATCGCATCATTTAATAAAATAGAATTCTGCATATTGCATCATCTTTGTTAGCATTAGCAGCGCACTTGATTTCGTGAGAAAAGGGTGGCGGCTGCATTCCCCGTTGCTAACAAAGATGATGGCTTATCCGAGAGGACAAAACTTAATCTTTACGGTTCATGCAGCCGCCATATCGGTACACCTTTTTCCCGTTGCCGGGAAAATGATACTCTTGGGCATAAAAAAAGCCTGCGGCTGAGAAGCCATAGGCGAAACGGTCGCCCTGCCGGATAGATTACTATCATCTTTGTTAGCGTTGGCAAAGGTAAGAAGAAAATCCGGAACCGCCAAATAAAAATGGGGAAATTTTCTCACGATGCGAAAAATTAACACTAAAAGATGCTGTAGAGCATAAAATCGGGGTAATTTGGGGAATTATTCGGAATCAATCGGAACCATTCGGAATCAATCGGAACGAAAAAGCCCCCGATGCATCTCGCACCAGGGGCTCAAGAGTTCATTTAATTACTTTATGAAAACACAACCATCAGAAGACGGCTGCTTGTAAATCCGCTTTAATGTCGCTCATACAGGCGTTGAGTCGCTGGTATGTTTTCTCTCCAGCAGTCTTGACTCCACTTACATACTGGCGCATGAGCGATGGGTTGATGCCCGCTCTCTTTGCGATGTCCGAGACATTGAGGAACGAGAAGTAATTGAAGAACGACTGAAGGTCGTATTTATATTCAAACTCCACCTCAGGAAACGTCTTGCCGTTCTCCTCAGCATCCTGCCTTGCTTCCTCGTAGCACTCCATCAAGTCAGCTTTTGCTGCTGCCACAGAGTCACCAATGGCACTCAGGCCAACATCTCCGATACCCTGCTCTGTATAGCACCAAAACTTGCCATCAGATGCCTGCTCCACTATAATCTGTACCTTCATATTAATATAATATTTTTATAGTTATCTTATAAAAAAAAGAGTCCATATCTCCTTTTATTCTTTTTGTTTAGAAGGTGTCCCCGGCACGGAATCATGTCGGG
>ENA-OZRS01000322-OZRS01000322.1-human-gut-metagenome-genome-assembly--contig:-NODE-322-length-11597-cov-4.510657_pt1 | contig 11597 bp, 6 predicted proteins | sample MGYA00243272_ERZ653951 | MGnify/ENA primary metagenome ERZ653951 (study PRJEB26926, sample SAMN06164475) | human gut metagenome | biome: ENVO:00009003; feature: ENVO:2100002; material: ENVO:00002003...
GAAGGAAAGAAACCCAGCCGGATGCTGGGCTTCCAACCAAAACTTATTGTAATAGGATGGCAATTGACCATGAAAAAGATGATCGCACTTCTTCTGACCGCATTGATGGGACTGGCCCTTACCGCCTGCGGCGGCGACGGCGGCAGCAAGGACACCGGCCTTCCCGGCGTCGACATGAAATCCACGGAAGTACAGGCCGTGACCTCCGACAGAGCCGAGCTGGCGGTGCTGAACGAGACGTTCGCCACCTATCTGGGCGGCCTGAACTACTTCACCATTGACGAGCCGCAGTCGAAAATGACCTACGCGGATCTGAAGGCACACATCGGCGTGGACTGCTCCGAGTATCGGTATGACGCGGACTACCAGCGCGGCATTTACACCTGGTACGCCGCCGAGGATGAAGCGTGCGCGCTGAACCTGTTCTTCGGCGACGACGGCAAGCTGGTCGCGGCCGGTGCATACAACCTGGATGTGTAACAAACGGCAGTCAGTGCGGCACTGAACGTCACCTGACCCACGGGAGCGGCGGAACGCCGCTCCCGTATCAGAAAGGAGAGGGCAATGGCATCCCAAATTACCAACTATAAGTGTCCGGCGTGTACCGGCCCCCTGCATTTTGTGGGGGCATCCGGTATGCTGGAGTGCGATTTCTGCGGCGCAAAATACGATGTGGCACAGATCGAGGCCATGTACGCAGAGAAGGAGGCCGCCGCTGTGGCTGCCACCGAAAAAGCGGAGAAAAAGGCAGAAGCCAACCGCCAGAAGCTGGCGGATATGGAGGCGCAGGGGTGGGACACCTCCGGCCTCAACAACGAGTGGGGCGCGGAGGCCGACGGCATGAAGGCCTACTCCTGCCCCAGCTGCGGCGCGGAGCTGATCTGTGACGCATCCACCGCCGCCACCTCCTGCCCCTACTGCGGCAACCCCACTGTGGTGCCGGGGCAGTTCAGCGGCGCGCTGAAGCCGGACTATGTGATCCCCTTCAAGCTCAGCAAGGAGGACGCAGTGGCGGCGCTGAAGAACCACTACAAGGGCAAGCCCCTGCTGCCCGGCGCTTTTACCAAGGGCAACCACATCGAGGAGGTCAAGGGCGTGTACGTCCCCTTCTGGATGTTTGACGGACAGGCGGAGGGTACTGTGGACTACGAGGGCCATATCACCCACGTCTATGAGAGCGGCGACTACGAGATCACCGAGGTGGAGCACTACGACGTGCGCCGCGGCGGCTCCATCGCCTTCGAGAAGGTACCGGTGGACGCATCCAGTAAGATGCCGGATGACCACATGGACTCCATCGAGCCCTACAACTACAAGGATATGCGGGCGTTCTCCACGGCGTATCTTCCGGGCTTCCTGGCGGACAAGTACGACGTGACCGTGGAGCAGAGTCAGGAGCGGGCGGATGGCCGCTGCGCCTCCTCGCTGGAGGGCGCGCTGCGCCGCACCACCACGCAGTACGACACCTGCAGCACCAAGGGCAAGGATATCCGGCTGCGCCGCGGCAAGGTACATTATGCGCTGCTGCCGGTGTGGATGCTGCACACCAAGTGGAACGGCAAGGACTTCCTCTTTGCCATGAACGGACAGACAGGCAAGCTGGTGGGCGACCTGCCCACGGATATGGGTAAGTTCTGGGGGATCTTCGCCGCGATCGCCGCACCGGTGACGGCCATCGCCGCGGCGATCCTGATGCTGATGTAAGGAGGGCAGTCGAGATGAAAAAGAGAGTTTTTACATGGCTGCTGGCGCTGCTGGCGGCGCTGACGCTGGTCGTACCCGCTTGGGCGGAGCAGACGGCGGACGATCTGTTCGTGTACGACACGGCGGGTCTGCTGAACGAGGATGAGTGGCTGGAGCTGGAGATGATGGCCGACGAGATCTCCTGGCGGTACAACTGCGCCGTCTACATCGTCACCGTGGACGACTACGAGGACTACGACAGCGATATCCACTACGCGGCGGCCAACATATACAACGGCAACGACTTCGGCATCGGTGAAAACCGCGAGGGCATCATGTTGATGCTGAGTATGTACGACCGTGACTATGACCTGTTTGTCCGCGACGGCGGCACCGCCGAGTACGCGGTCAACAAGTACGGACGCCACCAGATGACGGAGGTGTTCCTGGACAACTTCGGCAACAACGACTGGGTGGGCGGCTTCAAGGATTACCTGTCCGCCTGCGACGAGTACCTGAGTCTGGCGGAGCAGGGCCACCCCGTCAGAAAGCCGCTGATAAAGGTGCTGCCTATGGCGCTGGGCATCGGCGTGGTGCTGGCGCTGGCCGTGTGCCTGTTCCTCAAGAGCAAGATGAAGTCCGTCCGGCAGGGCGCGGAGGCGGACGCCTATGTGACCGCCGAGGGTCTGAACCTGACGGAGCAGTATGACCGCTACACCCACACCACCAAGACCAGCCGGAAGATCTCCAAGGACAGCGACAGCGGGAGCAGCGACCATTCCGGCGGCGGCGGCTCCAGCACAAGCGGTAAGTTCTGATCGACCAGCGAAAGGAGGGGACGATGAAAAAGAGCAAATTTCTCGCACTGCTGTTGGCCATGGCCATGGCACTGCTGCTGACGGCGTGTCAGGTCGATATCCCCGGCGTCGGGACGCTGCACATCGGCGACGGCAAGGAGCCTGCCGGCAACAACGGCAATACCGGCAACAACGGCACGAACAACGGCAACACAGGCGATAATATGGGCGGCGTCAACATCGAGGGGGACTACGACGACTCCATCGACCTGCTGCGCGAGTCGATGGCCGACCCGTCTTATCTGTTCGCGGCGGCCTTTATCGGCAGCTCGGCGGGCGGCCCCGACGATCTGGAGCTCCCCCTGCCGGAGTGGATCCTGGAGACGGATCCCGAGCTGTGCGCCCAGTATACGTTCATTCGCCAGATCCCCCGTGAGCGGGTGGTGGGCAGCGGCGGCAGCCTGTTCTGCGTGGTACCCCGCGACCCCAACGCCACCCTTGCGGTGAACCGCATCCGGTGGAATCCCCAGAACGAGGACTACGACAATCTGGAGGTGCTCTACCGCAGCGAGAGCGGCGAGCCCATCCTGCTGTACGCCTGCGCCGACATGGGCGAGAGCCCGTACCCCGACACGGAGGTCATCGTGACCGACAGCAAGGGCCGGACCATAACGTGGTACCCCATCTACGGCGCGGCCATGCTGCCCTATGACTTTGACAACGACGCGCCGATAGGCTACGACTTCACCACCTATGGCGGGGAATACGACGGCGACATCGGCTGGACATACCCCACGGCGGAGCAGCTTGCAAACGTGTGGGTGTGGGAGGGCTACAAGGACGATCAGTACAGCTTCGGCACCCTCACCTTGCATTCCAACGGCAATGCCGCGCTGACATGGTGGTACGAGAAGGACGCCGGCAAGGCGCAGGAGGCCTATGAGGGCACATGGAAGCTGCAGGGCAAAGACAGCGACCAGCTGGCGCTGAACATGACCCTTGTCGGCGGCGAGCGCTACAAGAGCGGGTCGACGGTGCAGATCAACGGCGCTTTCCCGGTGCAGGTGCCGCTGGGCTTTGAGGATTTCACCATCCTCAATATTGCCGAGGACGCCAACGGCGAGCTGCTGCCCTTCCAGGTGCCGCCCAGCACCCTGATCTACCTCGTGCCGGCCGCGGGCTGAGAGCGGGACAAATCAACCGACAATGCTGAGAAAAGGAGGTAAAAGACCATGACGCAACCGAAACGAACAGCAAGCAGGCTCCTGAGCGCCCTGCTGGGGCTCATCATGCTCCTGAGCCTGCTGCCCACCGTGACGCTGGCGGCAGAGCGTGTTCCCGAAGAGCTCAAAGCCATGAAAATCTCCTCAGGTGTCAAGGATGAGGTGAACTTCCGCGATTTAGTATGGAACCCGCCGTTCAGGGAAGTCAACGATAAGCCGGTGAGATTCGATGGTGAGCGCCGGTGGGTGCGATGGAACGAGACGGCGAATAAGTGGGAGAGCTATACCGAAGGGACCTTCAAGGAGGGTAAATACAAATATTTTGTAGAGGCGATCATCAGAGGTCAATACTACGATCAGTACCAGTTCGCCAGTCAGGTCGACGTCACGGTGGATGGAGAGAAGTGGACGACCACCGGATCGGCGATCGATCCCGGCAGGAGGGTATCGCGTATTATGATGATATCTCCTGTGTATACCGTCACCAATGACCGCGAGCTGGTCAACCGCGTTGCTCTCACCTCGAATGTGGAGGATAGATTGGTGGAAGGGGAAACTCTGTTTAGACTGGACATCGACGTCCTGTCTGCCAGCACCACATCGGGAGGAGACGTGCCGAATTTGGAGACAACGCTCGGGGAGGACTTCTGGGAAATACGATACCCGGGCCAAACGGAGTGGACCAGAGCTTGGAATCCAAAGGTGGATGACCGGCCTTTGGTTCAAGGCGGCGCGTACTATCGGTATGTCTTTCATGTTGAACTCAGAGGTAAGTTCGTCTTTGTCGATACGGATAAGCTTAGGGTCACCTTAGACGGCACGACGTGTACGCCTATAGGAGATGTTCTAGACAACGGACGATACGGCAGAGTAATATACGCATACAGCAGAGAGTATTATGCGCCGAAAAAGAGCGAGCTCCGAACGATCACCAGCATCGATCTCAAGACGAGCATCCCCAATATATTGCAGGCCAACAACCCCATAGAGAAACCGTCCATCAGGGAGACGAAAGATAGGATGGTCTTTAGAGCGGACAGCGACAAGGATGGTTGGCAGTACAGCGAAAATAGAGCTTATCCCTACGGCGAGATCCGATATAACTGGGAGAAGCCTAAGACCCAGTACTTTGTGAAGGGCGGCATGTACCGGTACGGCGCCGTGCTGACCGTCAAGGACTGGGAGCACTGGAAGCTCGGAGCGGCAAGTAAGCTCACGGTCACGGTGGACGGCGAGCGCATTCCCAGTGAAAACATAAAGAGGCTCGACAATTACCGCCTGTTTGTGTACTCAAAGGAGCATCAGGCACAAGAGCGCACACTGATCGAGGAAGTCAACGTCACTTCGAATATCGCGAGCATCGTGAAGCCCGGCGGCACGGTGCAGACTCCCACTATCACCTTCAACGATGGCGACCAGGCCCTGTATATCGACGGCTCCATAGGGTTCGGCTGGCTGAAGTGGGAGGACTCGGACTGGTACACCTACGAGAAGGGGGAATTTGAGCCGGGTAAATACTGCTATTATACCAATGTCCACGTCAGAAACTGGGAGGACTATGCGTTCTCCGACAATGTGACGGTCAACTGGGACGGTAAGCCATGCGACCGCCCCACGGGCCGCGCCCCGTCGCAGATCTTTGTGTCGTCCCCGGTGTACATCGTCCCTGAGACGGTCGAGTTGGTCACCGCCACGTCCTCGGACATCGACCGCATCCCCAAGCTGGGCGGCGCGATGACGAACCCGACGTTCACTGTCCAGACCGGTCAGCCGGCACGCTTCCGGGGGGATTATCCCTACTGCGCCTGGTTTAAGAAGGTCGACGGCCAGTGGAAGGAATGCGGCCTGCATGTGGACATGGACAAGGTCTTTACGGAGGGTACGTACCGATACTGCGTCTATCTGTTTATCGGCGGCAAGGGACATACCGAGGACCGTGCAGGCTATGTGTTCTCCTCGGATTCAAAGGTTATCGTAAACGGGACGATGTGGGAGACCTGGAGCTATAAAGTAACGGATACCTCCTCATGGTTACGTGTGTTCTCTCCCGAGTACACCATCTCCTCCACCCCCGCCAACGTGACCCTCGGCAGCGCCAAGGCGGTCAGCGGCGGCATTCAGGTGACGTGGCAGGCAGCCAACGGCGCAGAGAAGTACAACGTCTATCGCAAGGACGCGGTGAATACCAAGTGGAAGGTCATTGCGACTGTGACCGGCACCAGCTACACGGATAAGAGCGGCACGGCCGGTACAAAGTACAGCTACACGGTGCGCGGCGTGGCTGCTGATGGCAAGACCCTCAGCCCCGGCTTCGACCGAACTGGCGTCAGCGCCACCATGCCGACGGCGTCCACCACCCCCGCCAAGGTGGTACTGGTCAGCGCCAAGGCGGACTCCACCGGCATTCTGGTGACGTGGCAGAAGGCCAACGGCGCCCACGCCTATCGGGTGTACCGCAAGGATGCGGTGAACAGCAAATGGACGGTCGTCGCCAAAAGCGTCCGCGACACGGAGTGGAAGGACATCACCGCCGCCAAGGGTACGAAGTACACTTACACGGTGCGTGCTGTGGCGGATGACGGCGTGACGCTCGGCGGCTACGATTCTGCGGGCAAGAGCGCCATGGTGACGGCATCGCCCACCACGCCCGCCAATGTGACGCTGAGCGCGGCGACCGCCGGAAAGAACGGCATCGTCGTGACATGGAGCTACGCGGCGGACGCCCGGACATACCGTGTGTACCGCAAGGCCCCCGGCGATACGAAGTGGGTGGCTGTTGCGAACGTCAACGGCAAGAGCTGGACGGACAAGAACGTGACCAGCGGCGTTAAATACAGCTACACCGTCCGCGGTGTCAACGCCAACGGCAAGCTCAGTCCCGGCTACAACAAGACCGGCGTCAGCGCCGTCGCCAAGTAAACGCAAAACAGCATATCCGCTGTCTCCCCCGCTGTGCGGCGGGGGAGACAGCGGAAGCTGTCGTTTTGACGGGCATCGTTCTGTGCGCTTTCCCTGTGAAAGCGCAGAGAACGATCCCCGTGCATTTCAACAGGAGGTTCTTTTTATGAAGAAACGTATACTCTCACTGCTGCTGGCGTTGGTGCTGGCGCTGACCGGCCTGACGCCGGTGTATGCCGCGCCGGACGGCGGCACGTTCTATCTCACCGCCTCCACCGCCGAGCGGACGCTGATCGAGCCGGTGGAGATCCCCTATACGGCGGGACAGACGGTTTTGCAGGCGCTGCAGGGTAGCGGCTATGCCTTTGAGCTGTCCGGCGGCTTTGTCACGGCGATCGACGGACAGGCGGGCAACTACACCGTCTTTTACGACGGCGGCGCATACGCGCTGGACGCTCCGGCGTCCGAGGTGAAGACCGCTATCGTTTTTTCCGAGTATACCGGCGCGTATGACGATGCCCAGACCCGGCTGGCGGCCCTGATGGGACGCTGCCGCGCCATGACCAATAACGTTCTGCACTATAAGCCCGCCGCTGACGCCTACGCAGACGGCCTCGCCGCCCTGCGCAGCAGCGGATGGGCTGCCGCCTGCACCGCGCTGGAGGCGAGCATCGCGGCGTACGAGGCCATCCTCAACGGCCCGCAGTACACCGTTACCGCCGCCATCACGCGGGGGGACGCAGCCGTGCCCGGCGCACGGCTGACGCTGACGGACAGCTATGGCAACGTAACGTCCACCACCTCCGGCACGCTGCGGGTGGTGGCGGGAGACTATACCTTTACCGCCTCTGACGGCAGCGACCGTACAGAGGGAAAGCTCACCGTCACCGGCGATACGGCGCTGGATGCCGTTCTGCCGAACGGGGAGTGGTTCGGCGCGATCCAGATCATGTACGGCGGCGCGGCGCTGCCCGGCACGCAGGACGCGGCGGCTCGCACGCTGGTCTGCGACGTGCCGGACATGGTGGGGAAAACCGGGCTCTGCCTGTATGCAAAGCGGGGGGCGGACATCCCGGCCAACGCACGCCTGCGCACGATCTTTGTGGATGTCAACGGCAACGACTGCTCCCATATCTCCCGTGAATGGGACGACCCCCGCGTATCCTTGTTCCGGATACTCGACACTGGCATGGAGGGGCGCACCTTCGCGCTGGAGGCGCGGTATAACGCGGGGGACTGCACCCAGATCCAGTCCTACGCCGTCACCCTGCGACGCACACCCACCCTCAGCCGCCTCGCGGTCACCGTCGACGGCGTTGTACAGCCGATGGAGTTTGCACCGGATCAGACGGACTACACCCTGCCTGTGATCGACGATACCGTTGTGGTGGAGGCTGCGCCCTATGACGGCGGCTACACCGTGGCAGGCAGCGGCACGGTGCGCCTGACGGCGGAAAAGCAGGATCACACCGTATCCGTCACCGCCGGTGGCCGCACCACCGTGTATACCCTGCACCTGCAAAGGGTGGAGGCCGTGTCGGCGCGTATTGCCGCCCCCTCTGCGGATACGGCGGTGTGCGTGACCAATGCCGCCGGTGCGGAGATCACCCCGACAGACGGCGTGTACCGGCTGCTGCCCGGCGCGTCCTATACCTGCACCGCCGTTGTCGGCGGCGTGTACCGCGCCGACCGGGTGTTTACCGCGTCCGCCGGACTGTCCATGACCGCGCCGCAGCCGGAGCGGTTGGACGCGCTGACGGCGCTGGCACTGTATGACAGCGCCCCCGCCGCCACCCGAAAGACGCACGACAGCGCGGAGGGCTTCTCGCCCGACCAGCGCACCCTGACCTATACCATTCCCGACAACCAGCAGCGCCTGTATATGCAGGCTACGGTGGTCTCCGACTATACGGCGACCGCCAACTATTACAAGACCTCCACCGGGCGGGCGGCGTCCGTTGTCATCAAGTATCCCGTCAGCGACGCCGGCAGCGCCGTCATGGTGGGACAGTGCGTGGCCACCGGTGATGGCAGCCAGACGGTGACCGTGCGCCTTTCCAAGACCGCCGCCGGTGTGGAGTATTACCAGGAACATACGCTGCATCTGATCCGCCGGACGCAGCTCAAGACCATGACCCTCCGCGCCGACGGGGAGGAGCTGCGCCTGTGCGACGCCTCCGGTGCGCTCTGCACGTTCCGCAGTGAGACCACGGCCTATACTGTCACCGTACCCAAGGGCCTGACGGCGCTGTCCGTCGCCGGTACCTTTGTGGGCAGCGGCTATACGGCGGAGGTGAACGGCGTCCGATACGACGGCTCCGCCGATGTGGAGGCAACGCTGGATCCTGCCAAGGACAGCGAGACGGTGACGATCCGCGTCTGCGGGGCGGACAGCGCCGCTGTCCCGACGGCCTATACCGTCACCGTCCGCAAGCAGGCGCCGGTGAACGTGACCTTTGCCGCCGACCCCGCCGATGCCACGGTGTTCCTGACGGACACCCGCAGCGGCAAGCGTATCGCCCCGACCCATAATAACGTGTGGAGCCTGATGCCCGGCGTGACATACCGCTACACCGTCACCTGTCATGGCTGCGCCGGCGTTTCCGCGGACTATACGGCGCCGGATACCGATACGGTGGTACCCATCCGCCTGACCCGCGTTGCCGGTGAAAAACAGATGCTGGACGCCGCGTGGCCTTCCTTCCGGGCCAACGGGAGCAACAACGGCGTGGTGAGCGCGCCTGTGCCTGCGTCGGATGAGCAGGCTATGCTGAGCTGGGCCACCCAGCTGGGCGAGGGCTACGGCGCAGACGCCTGCGGCTGTCCCATTCTGGTGGATGGCTGCCTGTATACCTACGCCCGCTCCACACTGTACAAGGTGGACGCCGTATCCGGTCAGGTGCTGGCCACCGGCGCTATGGATCACAGCTCCAGCTTTGCCATCAACACCCCCACCTACGCCGAGGGCATGATCTTCGTGGGCCTGTCCGACGGCACCATACAGGCGTTTGACGCCGTGACGCTCCGCTCCGCGTGGATCTACCGCGATCCGCTGAAGGGCCAGCCCAACAGCCCCATCGTCTACCACGACGGCTACATCTACACCGGGTTCTGGAACGGCGAGGAGAAGGACGCCAATTACGTCTGCCTCAGCGTTACCGATGAGGATCCCACGCGGGGCGACGAGGCCAAGCTGGCCACATGGACGTATACCTCCAAGGGAGGCTTCTACTGGGCGGGCGCCTATGCCTGCGATACCGCCGTGGTGGTGCCGACGGACGACGGCGCCAACGGCTATGTCACCGGACACGCCCGGCTGCTGTCGCTGTCGCCCAAAACCGGCTTTTTGCAGGATGCCGTCACCATGGCGGAGCCGGGCGATCTGCGAAGCGCCGTGACCTACGACAACGGCCAGTGCTATTTCACCTCCAAGGGCGGCTACTTCTACCGTATCGGCCTGCGGGGCGACGGTACGTTCGAGCCGGGCAGTCTGCGGGGCCTGAAGCTGTACAACTATGCCAATGACGCCGCCAATCCCGCCATGAGCACCTCCACGCCCACCGTGTATAACGGCCGGGCGTATGTGGGCGTGTCCGGCGTGGGACAGTTCAAGGCCTACTCCGGTCACAACATCACCGTTATCGATCTGACGTCCTGGCGCATCGCCTACACCGTCCGCACGCAGGGCTATCCCCAGACCAGCGCGCTGCTGACCACCGCCTATGAGGCGGAGACGGGCTATGTGTATGTGTATTTCTTCGACAACTTCACCCCCGGCAAGCTGCGGCTGCTGCGGGATCAGCCGGGGCAGACCGCGCCGGATGTCACCACGCCGGAGACCATCGTGGCTGGCGGGCAGACTGTCACCTACGACACGGCCCCTGTGCTGTTCACCCCCAGCGGCGCCCAGCAGCAGTACGCCATATGCAGCCCCATCACCGATGAGAGCGGCACCATCTACTTCAAGAACGACTCCGCCTTCCTGATGGCGCTGACCAGCACCATCACAAAGCTGGAGATCACCGCCGCGCCGGACAAAACGGCGTACCGGGAGGGCGAGAGCTTCGACCCCGCCGGGATGCAGATTACGGCGCACTACGCCAACGGCTATACGCGGGATGTGACGAAGTACGTCACATGGAGCACCGCGCCTCTGACGGCGGCGGACACCCGCTTCCGTCTGGAGTTCCCCTACGCCATGTACCAGAACGCCGACGGTAAGACCGGTGTTGCCTGCGTGAAGCCCTCCGTCATGCTGTCGCTGACCATCAGCGCGCTCGCCGCCGGTGACGTCAACGGCGACGGCGTGGTGGACGATGTGGACGCCGCACTGGTCTACGGCTACGTCAACGGAAGACTGACGCTCACCGACGAGCAGCTTCTCCGGGCGGACGTCAACGTCGACGGTCTGGTGGATCAAAACGATGCGGCGCAGATCTATGCCGCGTATCTGACCGATACCGGCCGGTAAGAGCCGCGCCGCCCGTAAACAGGAGAGAAGAGCATGAGAAAAAGGATCACCGCCTTGCTGCTGACCGGCGCGCTGACGCTGGGCCTGCTGCCGGCGACCACATTAGCCGCCCCCGCCGGGGAGGAGATGGCGCAGCCCATCGCCACGGCGGCGGAATTTGCCGCCATGGACCCCGCCGGGTGCTACCGCCTGACGGAGGATGTGACGGTGACGACGCCGTTTTCCACCGTCTTTACCGGCAGTCTCGACGGCGGCGGCCATACGGTGACGCTAACGCTGACAGCGGAGGAGGACACCGCCTCTCTGGCGCTCTTCCCAGAGGTGGAGGGCGCATCCTTTACCGATCTGCTGCTGGACGGCTCTGTATCCGCCGGTGCGGAAAGCGGCATCAGCTATGCCGCCGCCCTCGTCGGCACCGCCGACGGGGATGTGACCATCACCGCCTGCAAAAACCAGAGTGTGCTGGACATAGCCGCTGTCTCTTATACACATCTCCGAGCCCACGAGACGGAGCTACATCTCGTA
>ENA-OZRS01000325-OZRS01000325.1-human-gut-metagenome-genome-assembly--contig:-NODE-325-length-11569-cov-14.821869_pt1 | contig 11569 bp, 9 predicted proteins | sample MGYA00243272_ERZ653951 | MGnify/ENA primary metagenome ERZ653951 (study PRJEB26926, sample SAMN06164475) | human gut metagenome | biome: ENVO:00009003; feature: ENVO:2100002; material: ENVO:00002003...
AAATCAGCTGTTAACTGTTAACCTGTTAACTCCTGGCTTTCCGCTCTTGTTTTATCTTATAGGTTCGCAACTAATATTGCGAGATATTATTCAGCTCCTTCAATGAAACCTGACGAGGCTTCTCGGCGAGTTTCTTCTTCAATTCATCCACCGTTATTTCAAAAGATGGATTGAAATCGGCAGAGCGCATATAGTTCAGTACACTCTGATAGAAAGCCTTGCCTTCCGGGTATTTGGCAGCCTTCTCCAAATCGCTCATGCAGACGAGGAGCTTTCCGGCTCCCACCTTCCATTCCATCACCAAACCCAACTTATGATTCCGCTCGATATTATCTATCACCTGAACAATCGGGCGATAATCCTTGGCGAAGTTGTCAAGCACCAGCGGATGCAATTCCTTGATAACCGGGAACCATTGCCAGTTGGTGTGCATTTCCGTAGGGAATCCCTTGAATATCGGATGTTCCGGATTCGTCAGAATGCCCAGGGTTCCTGGAGAAACTTTCTTCTTGTTGTTCTCGCAGATGGTCTTGAACATGCGATAATTCCAGTAATCGGTCTGGAAGAGTCCGCCAACAGTATAAGGAGTAGCGTTATCTGACTGCAAAGCCGAATTATCGGCCTGCAAAGCCTTATCATCGGCAGCTACAAAATGACTGGAAGCCGTAGGCATCCAAAGCACCTTTCCGCCCTTTTCCAAGACTTTCACCACTTCCTCATTCAAATCCTTGGCTATGATAACGCCCTTCTTTTCCAAAGCCTTCTTCGGATAAATCCAAAATTCGTAGGAGTTTCTCGCCTCTGTTCCTTCAATGTTTAATGTAAGAAGCAGCTTGGTAGGTTTCTGCACGTGGAAAACACCATTCAGTTCACCCACATCCACCAAACCTTCATCGTATGAAAAGATGTTCAATACTCCCTCATCCTCAGCCATCAAGTCGCTCACATTCTTTCTCACTTCACCATCCTTGGTGCTGAAAGTTCCATCATCCATACAGAACAATCCGTTCTCGGCTGCCAGATGCCATTTCAGTTTCTTGCCCTTCAGCGAAGAACCGCCATAATTGGCTACCTTTACCTTAGCCTGAATCTTCTCGCCATCCTCGAAGCAGAACTTCTTCATTTCCAGCAGAGGAACCACTGGCGAACACCACTGGCGCCATTCCTCGGGCGTAGTGATTCCCTTACTCTCCATAAACGCATCCAGGATACCTACGAAAGCACTTCCCTGACCGGGATAATCCTGAATATCGAGCAATTGGAAGCCCGCCATATTCCGGGTTCTCAAATCCATCTCTATATCGGCTTTATAGAGTTTCACGCTCCATAAGCCCGAAGTCTTGTGGAAATCATCTGCCTGCGAGAGCATTCCGGCAGCAGCCAGCCTGCGGCGGAATACTTCAAAGTTATAAGGATGAAGCACTCCGGTGTATTTCTTTATTTCCCGATAGTCAGGATAGGTCTGAAACTGGCCTGTTTCGTGAGAGATGATTGGGATTCCTACCTTATCGCAAGCCTCATCAAAATTCATCGTTGAATTAGGATGGAAATGATTGATCATTCCTCCATCGTAGGCATCGGCAAACGAGAAGGAACCACGGGTATGGGTATTGTATTTGCCCCATTTCTCGCCTCCGATGCGGCAAGTGGTGAAGTAATCCATTCCTTCTTTTATTCCCTGATAACCGAGATAGTAATTGCTTCCGAAGGTATAGTATTTATCGGGCGCAATCTTGCGGAAATCATCCACAAACTCCTTCATCTTGTCGATGTCGCCCCAGAGTTCATTACCCAGCGCCATCATTCTGAAAGATGGATGATGACCATATTCTCTGAGGATGTTCTCGCCTTCCTGATGCAGGAACGCCATCAGCCTTTCATCCTTCTTATCAAAAGCCCCCCAGAAAGGAAGTTCCGGCTGGAGATAGATTCCCAGGTTGTCCGCTGCCACGAAAGCCGCCTCCGGTGGGCACCAGGAATGAAAGCGCACATGGTTGATTCCATACTCCTTGCAGGTTCCGAGATACTTCATCCAGCCTTCCACGCTCATCTCCACATGTCCCGTCAGTGGCCATACAGCCGCATCGTGCTTGCCACGGAGGAATATCCTATGACCATTGGCGTAAAAGTGAGCGCCCTTGATATGAAAATCCTTGGCGAAATCAGGCATCTGAAGGGCGGAAGGAGAAGCTACAGAACGGCTAGGGATTGCTCCAGTTAGAGTTTCTGCAGATTTACTCTCTACAGAGCTGGCTAGCTGAAGTTCTATCCTTCCGATAATTCCATTCCAGTTGGTCTGCGTATCTTCCGTATAAGCATGGCTGGAGCCGTAAACCTGATCAGGCACACCTCTTCCATTATCCACCACGATTTCCAGGAGATGCTTGCCCGGCTTCACCTTCTTTGGAAGAAGATAGCGCTGGGGAGTAGAGATGAAGTTGCAGGAATCCACCAGTTCTCCATCCACATACACCCATGTCGGTCGGGTACGCTCCAGGAAGAGTTCTACCGGCTTCTTCTTCCAGTCCTTCGGGATATTGATGGTTCTGGAATATCTTGCAGCTCCTTTATAGGCATAGAGTCTCGTAAGATGCGTTGTTTCCATCGTATCTTTCGGAGCGAATCCCAGATGGTTCGTATCGATGGTACCGGGAAGAATGGCACGCTTCACCTCACCCTGGAAGGCACGCTTACTCTTGGCAAAAGCACTACCGCTCTTTCCCAACTCTACATTCCATTCACCAGCGAGCGAAATGCTCTGTGCTTGCAAGCCCAGACTTACCAGTCCCAGACAAGCGATAAGAATAGATTTCTTCATTAACTTATTACAGAATATCTTTTAGGGTTAAAATTGCGTATAAAGATATAATAAATTTGATGTTTACGGCTGCAAATATACAAAAATTGCGGTAAAAACACCGCAATTTACCAAAGAAATTGCTGTATTTTTACCGCAAAATATGGATATTGCATCAAAACATCCCTTTGATGCAGACTTTCATCTTATTATAAATCGCTGCCTAAATTACTTCTTCTTAGGCCTGCGACGAGCCCAACCTTCTTCCTCGAAGTTTGGCTCCTCACCCTTGAACTTCACGTTGTCGTTGTTCTGGAAGAACTGGCGCCAATCGCCTGTATCCTCCTGAGGGCGAGACTTTCTGCCGCCACGGCTTCCACGTCCTCCCTTTCCACGAGCATCTCGAGAGTCTCTAGCATCATCAGAAGAACCTCTGCGGCTGCGTCCGCCTCTTTCTGAAGAACGACCGCCTCTGCCCTCAGAACTGCGTCCTCCGCGGGCTGCTCTGCCATGACCTTCCTCATCAGCATCGTTACATCTCACGGTTCTGCCCTTATACTCAGTACCGTTCAAAGCCTTCATCACGCGCTTCGCATCCTCCTCAGGCACCTCGATGTAGGCAAACTTACTCAGCAGGTCGATGTGACCCACCTCCTGGCGACCCTTCACGTGCTTGTTCAGATACTGCATGATTTCGCCCGGATAGAAACCATCTGCCTTACCCAGGTTGATGAACAGTCTCTTGAAACCAACCTCAGTCTCATGCTTTCTGCGACCATTGGAAACCTTGCCACGGCCTTCGCCACGACTTCCACGACCTTCGCCGCCACGGGAACCCTTGCCGGTCTCAGGCTTGATAATCTCAGGAGCATTCTTATAGTAATCGAGGAACTTACCGAAGGTGATGGTTACCATCTTCTTGATGATGTCCTCCTTGTCGATGTACTCAAACTGGCGGTTGATTTCAGCCATGTATGGTTCAATCTGATCCTCGTCCACATCGGTCTTCATAATGTCGTCCATGGTCTTGAAGAGCTGCTTCTTGCAGATTTCCTCTGGGGTTGGCAAAACGCCGTCCACGAACTCCTTGCCAATCTGCTTCTCAATCTGGCGAACCTTGAACTTCTCTCTGGTATGGATGATAGAGATGGATGTTCCCTTCTTTCCGGCACGACCCGTACGGCCGCTTCGGTGGGTGTAACTTGCCACATCATCAGGCAAACCATAGTTGATAACGTGAGTCAGATCATCTACGTCCAGACCACGGGCAGCCACATCAGTAGCCACCAGGAACTGAACGGTATGGTTGCGGAACTTCTGCATGGTGAGGTCACGCTGCTGCTGACTCAAGTCGCCGTGCAGCGCCTCTGCATTATAACCATCCTTAATCAGCTTATCTGCAATATCCTGAGTCTCCAGCTTGGTGCGGCAGAAGATAATTGCAAAGATGCGTGGATAGAAATCCACCACACGCTTCAGGGCGAGATACTTGTCCTTGGCATTTACCAGATAGTAGATGTGGTTTACATGCTCAGCACCCTCGTTGCGCGAACCCACTACGATTTCCTTGTGGTCGTGCAGATAGTTGAGGGCAATCTTCTCGATGTCCTTGCTCATGGTAGCCGAGAAGAGCAGGGTGTTTCTATCTTCCGGAACGTTCTCGAAGATGGCATTGATGCTCTCTGAGAAGCCCATGTTCAGCATCTCGTCAGCCTCATCAAGCACCACGTTGTTCACGTTCTCCAACTGAGCCACGCCACGATTAATCAAATCGAGCAGACGACCAGGGGTAGCCACGATAATCTGCACACCATGCTTCAGGGTGCGAATCTGGCTTCCTATGTCGGTACCGCCATAAACAGCGACAATATGCAAACCGTTGATGTACTTGGCAAAACTGTTCAAATCGTCTGCAATCTGGAGGCAGAGCTCACGTGTAGGACTGAGGATGATAGCCTGTGTCTGCTTGCTGCTGGCATCAGTTTTCTGGATAACCGGAATACCGTAAGATGCAGTCTTACCCGTACCGGTCTGCGCCAACGCAATCACGTCGTTCTTATTACCAAGCAAATATGGGATTACTTCTTCCTGAACTGGCATTGGATTCTCAAATCCAAGCTCTTCGATGGCACGGCGAATCTCCTCGCTCACGCCCAATTCTTCAAATGTCTTCAAATCTTTTTAACCTAAATTCATTATAATCTAAATGGAAGGCCGAATTCACCCTCCCAGCCATGAATTAGGGTGCAAAATCCTTCCGAAACGCTTGCGGCAATCCCACGCATTTATTAAGATTGCCTAAATTCGGGTGCAAAGATACGAAAAAAATGCGAGTTTCTTGCATTTTTTGCGCAGAAATCATTATCTTTGCATTATCTTTACAGGTAAATCGGGCTATATTGCTCCGAACTAGCTAACAAGAATCATAAACATCAACCGAGAAGAACGAATATCGCGTCACAACGACATCGCTTAACCTCGAATAACAAAGAATCGAAAAAAATGAAAAAGGTAATTTTCACCCAAGATTGGATGGCAATGCATCCATACGAGAAACCAAACGAAGTAGATCAGTACTATACAGAACTGGCTAACGAAATATACCACGCCCTCGACGAGGCGTGCTTCACCCATCAATTTAAGAATGTGGAGGATGCCAAGCAGCTTGCACTCAGCATTGCGGGCTACTTTGAGGATGTGATTTCCGGTGCAGGAATCTGGAAGACGTTTACTGCGGAATGCAAGAAGCGCTACGGTTCCTACATTCCTTTCTATGAGAACGAGGACGATTTCGTTCCGAACACCCTGAACGAAGATGTTCCAGCCTACGATCCGGAAGAAATCAACTTCGCCGACATCAAGTTCCTGTGCTGGCACCATTACCAGCAGAGCACCTACATTCAGGAAGCCGTTCCTTTCCTCTTCAGTACGATGACGCTGGCTGCCAAGCTTGCCTATAATCTGCTCGACAAGGAATACGAGACTGCGCCTGAGAATGAGCGCCTGATTACCTATCTGAGCGAGATGCCTGTACTGGAGGGGCAGAATGAAGAAGAAGAGAAGCAGCTCGACGAAATCCACCGCCGCGACACATTGGCTTGGTTTCACTATGGCTGCTACTTCAATGTGGGCAATCGCCAACGCCTGCAGTTCGCTCTCCAGCAGATGGCAAATTCTCCTCAGGGACTTACAGAGCCTATGGCCTACTCCGTACAGATGGAGATGACCATTGCCAGCAGAAGCAATCTTCTGGCGCTTACTTCCTTAGAGTGGCTTGAGAAGATTACGGCTGAAATGCCTACCCACAAGCTCTGGGAGGATAAGGAATTCAAGGAGAAGATCGAGAAGATGGAGGCTAGCGTAGATCGCGAGAAGGCTATCCACGATTACAACCTGCTGAAGGCAAAGGATTATGGCGACAAGTTCATCTTCCTGGAGGATGTGAAGACCCTGAAGGAGTTCCTCAAGAAGATTGAGTTCGAATTGCCTAAGGACATCCGATTCCCACAGAAATACGAGAAGGGCATCATCGTGAGTGCAAGTCCTTACACAGGCATCAATATCAGTTTCGGCTTTGCCCACTGCATCGCTTCGCCTGAGAATCCTTACTACAACGCTGAGCGCGCTGAGGAAGACTGCTTCAGTATCATCAGCGGCAACGGCCGCCCACTTCCTTACGAGATTGTGTGCAAGCTGATAGACAACAATATGTTGCCTGACGCCAATATCTTCACCAGCCGATATGTGAAGGAGGAAGGCTTGAAGATTACCCAGGCAAACCTCCAGTTCCTTGCCGATTACTATCTGATGGGCAGAAAAGACAAGGATCTGTCGCCAGCCGAATTGTGGTAATTTCATATTGAAAAGAGCGGAAAAACAACTGTTAACTGTTAACTCTGTTAACCCCCGGTTGCTCTTCCGCTCTTTTTTTATTTTTAGTAATTTCTCAGTTAGTTATTCCAAATCACTAATTTAAAATTTGCTTGTACTTGATTAACCAAGCCGCACTTCATAATGTAACAGCCGTTAAATTAATGTGCGTTAAATAAACAGTGCAAAGATACAATATTTTGTCGTCAAAATCCCCAAATCTCAAAAAAAAAACACACTTTTGGGGGATTTAAAGGCAAAAAGTTAAGATATAAGACAGATTAGAAATCAAAAAGGGCACGATTACTCGTGCCCCGATGAAACTTATGCGAAAAGAGATAAAACTGAAAAACAGCACTAAACTCATAATATCTCATTATGCCCAATAACTCATGGAAAACTCCTATTGCATAGGAAGATATACATCTATTTCGTTTTCTTGACTTAAACCGTCATAGTATATCATATATAACCACCATCTACCAGGTACAGCTGTTCGTTTTGTAAAATGATTGACTTTCTGCCATCCGCTTGAAAATTCAATTGCCTTAACAATTCCATTCTGAGTAAAGAGCAAACTTCCTGATTCTTTTAAGTCATCAGTTGTATAAGGTTCATCACGCTGGATTTTACTTATATTCTGTGGGAGATAGTACGTAAGCGAGTAATCTGTAGAAGAATAACTTACTTCTTCTGACGAAGAAGACGTTGACTTATTACTCCCACCACATGCAACCAACATGCACAATAATAATGCAATATAAAACTTTTCTTTCATAAAATATGGTTTAAAATTATATTAGCGTTCTCCAGCCGAAAACTATTGAACCGCAACTTTCTTCACACTACCATCGCTATACTTCACGATGTTCAAGCCCTTGGATGGAGCAGACAATCGCTGACCATTTACAGAATAGCGAGAGAGTTCCTTGGCATCATTTGAGGTTGTAACCTTATCAATGCCAGTTGCATCGAACTCTACTATCTTTCCAAAATCGCCCCATACAGGAGAAAGCCAATAGTCTTGTTCTGTTCCTTGAGGAACATATAGAGTACTTTTACTTATATCTGCTCCAGAAAAAGCAGAACTGGCAGAGAGTGGAACTGGCCAACTAACATAAACAGAGGTCAAATCTCTACAATTCTGAAAGGCATATTCCCCCAACTCTGTAATAGTTGAAGGTATTACTACTGATGTTATTTTCTTATCATTCAGATAATACTCAAATCCACATTCTACGTCTATATAAGGATGACCCTTCGACAAATAAGTCTCAATTTCATCATCTATTATATAATATAGATTTGTCAAGCCACAGAAAAGAAAAGCACCCGAACTTATCGAAGTAACACTGGAAGGGATGGTCAAGCTAGTCAAACCACTGCAACCACTAAAAGCTGAAAAACCTATCGAAGTAACACTGGAAGGGATGGTCAAGCTAGTCAAACTACTGCAACCTTCAAAAGCAAAATATCCCAACTTATCATAAGAGGTATTCATCTCTTCTTCTAAGCTACCAAAATACAGATATGGTAATCCACCTTCTACAATTCTAGCATCAGACAAATCTAATATAGAAAGTTTTCCGTCGGTTTTTTTTCCCTTACAATCACAACCAGCCATCTCACGGATAAAACGCCAATCCGTACCATTAACGTAACCAACAATCTTCAAATTGGTAATCAGATACTTCTTGCTTTCACTAATCCTATTAGGTAAAGTACCAGCCTCATCCAGCTTGATTGTGATTTGCTTTGTAATCAAGTCATCATCAGCTGCTTGGATTGAAAGACAACCCAATAACATAAACATGACAAACAAAAGTTGTCGTTTAAAAGTAAAATTTCTCATATCTCTATTTTTTAAGTTTATATTCTTTCTCCTACTTGAATTCTTGTTAGCCCAGTTACTATTGGCTCTCCTTCATCACCTTTTTTAAATTCACAATCGCAGGTAAAAAAGAAGTTGTTTTCCAGAACTCCATCCTCCTTTTCAATACCCAATTTAACATGACCACTTACATTCCAATGTGAGTCGGTCTCAGAAGGTAGTTGGATAGTTCCCGGTTCTAAAATTGCACTCTTTACCTTTAATCCTTTCGCATTCCCCAAGAATGAAATTGAAGAAACATGTGTACGGACATAGTCAGCTATCGCTTTCATTTTATCCGCTTTAACATCAAATGATAACTTTGGTCGTACCATAATCGTACTTTTTAATGTGAAACAAACTGTTAACTACACAATAAAAAGAAAGCGTGAACTTGCCCGTTGCTCGCTTCATGAACAGAGGCCCTGGCAAGCCCATCTTATCGAAACGAACAACATCGAAGCCCACGCCGATATGATACACTTATCCCTATACCGAATTGGACACCCTACTTACGTAAGGTGCCACATCAGTAGAGAGATGTGGATATACACATCCCGAGAGCATCTACCGTTGCATAGTCTTTGATAAGATTCTGAAACTGCCAGGTTTCTGTTCATCAAGAACTAAGCGCATAGTAAACGCACTTTAATATTATGTAGATACCTCTACCCTCCCAAGTCCTCGTCTCAACCATCTCTCTTTTAAAAAGGAAGAAAAGCATCAACTCGGCGTGAGCGAACGAGTATCTGCGTGCAAAGGTAATGAAAATAATCGGAAGTCGTATCATTCCCGATTATTTTTTTCAAGAAACATAAAGATTCTGTTGTGTGAAGGCACACAACAGCCATAAAGCCATTGTATTTATTCTACTTTGAACAAATCATCCAGCACCACCTCGTTCTGAATGTTTTGCCAACCGGCATTATGCTCCACACCATACGAAGTTATCATCGTTAGATGAAGAGTCTTCTTCGTTCCTGTTGCCTGCTTGAACAACTCCCTGCGCTTGATTAACCAAGCCGCATAATCGGGAGTGATGGAATAAGGATGATTCACGAATTTCATCTCACAGAGATTAATCGTCTTGTCTCCCCTATCAATTATCAAGTCAATCTGTGCCCCAGGTTGCTTATTACCCTCTGCATCCGTAAAAGCACGGCACGACCACGTGCAGATATTCGACAGAATACCACCGATTCCCAACTTCCTCTTAATTTGAGGAATATGATGCAGACAAACCTGCTCGAAAGCATAGCCCTCCCAACTGGAAATATCCATCTGGCGATGACTCCAATAATGCTCATCCTCACCATGATAGTTCTTCACATACTTCAGATAGAAAAGCGAATACAGGTCGGTCAACTGATACATGAAATCCCTATCCGTCTTGCCAAAAGCCGAATATTTGCGGATGAAATCACAGTTGCATAAGTCGGAGAGCACGGTAGAAACATACCCGGAATCCTCCACCTTCAGCTCCTCTATCAACTCAGGGCGAGTCATTCCCTTCAGTTTCTTAGCCAATGTCTCCACCACCTTTCTATAGAGCGTAGATTCCTTGAAGAGCGATTTGAAAAGGAAGCCATATTCGCTTCTCAAAGGGGCACTGGATGAGAAGAAGAGTTCATCGATATTCTGCGCCACGCTCAGCGAACGATTCAGCATATTGAGATAAAAAGGGGTTCCACCTATCGCCATATACAACTCGGCTATCTGGAAGCGCTCCATCGAGAATCCTCTTGAAACCAGAAACTCCTCCGTCTCTGCCAGATTGAACGGACGGAGATAGATGGAGCGAGTCACACGATTGTGCAAACCGCCCTTGTTGCCCAGCAAGGTATTCGTCATCCAGGTGGTTGCCGAACCACAAACTATCAGTTTCAGATTGTCCTGCTTCGAAGCCCACTCGTTCCAGAACAGTTCGAAAGCCTTGAGAAAGCGAGAATAACGGGTATCCAGCCAAGGCATTTCGTCAAAGAACAAGAGTACTGGTTTTTCCTTTTTTAATGTCTCCTGTTTTAATGTCTCCAGATACTTGCGAAGCATAAACAGAGCCTCCATCCAGTCTTTTGGAGTTTTCTGTTCCTTATGAGAATAAAACTCCAGCTGATGGGCAAAGTTTGCCAACTGCTCCTTACGGGTACCCTCATAGATACCCGTCATATAAAAGTCGTACTTATCGCCAAAGAACTTGTCGATAAGATAGGTCTTACCGATACGTCTTCTGCCATAAACAGCCACGAACTCCGCCCTAGGAGATTCGTAAATCTCCTGCAACAGAGCCATCTCACGCTGTCTTCCTATAATTCCATTAAAAGTACCCATACTTGCAAACTTTATATTTTGTTGGGTGCAAATATACAACTTTTTCTCGGGAAACACAAGCAAAACGCAAAAGTTTACTACGCTAACGCCTTTTTTTTAGGGGTTAGCGTAGTAGACTTTTGATATTTAAGAGAAGAAGGTACAGAAAAACAGCTGTTAACTGTTAACTCTGTTAACCCCTATTTCAAATTCTTATCCAGAAACTCCAGCATTTTCTCCTGCGCCTTCAAACCGCAGGAATGAGGTATGTCCCAAAGTTCCGTATCCAGCAGATTATCAGCTCCCTGACTCTTCCAAACCTTGCGCATTTCTGCGAAAGCATCCTTTACGCCAGGTACCGGAAAGAGCTTGTCTTTTGTACCATTGATGAAGAGCATCGGTTTCGGACAGGCGAGGGAGGCGATGTGAAGTTTGTCGATAAGAAATCTATCTTTCTGTTTATAAGATTAGTTATAGTTTGCAAAATTAAGAAATTATCCGCAAAAGAGCCCAATAATCTCGATATTTTTGCGTACCTTTGCCTAAAACATTTATAAATAACGGATAAAACATCATCAAATAGAAGATAAAACATCAATAAACAACAGATAAAACATTATCAAATAGAAGATAAAGCAATATGAAAATAGCAGTTTTTTGTTCAGCAAACAAGAATATCGACCCCGACTTCTTCACATTGACTGAAGAGATGGGAAAGTGGATGG
>ENA-OZRS01000339-OZRS01000339.1-human-gut-metagenome-genome-assembly--contig:-NODE-339-length-11394-cov-11.009436_pt1 | contig 11394 bp, 7 predicted proteins | sample MGYA00243272_ERZ653951 | MGnify/ENA primary metagenome ERZ653951 (study PRJEB26926, sample SAMN06164475) | human gut metagenome | biome: ENVO:00009003; feature: ENVO:2100002; material: ENVO:00002003...
TTACCTATATAATATAGGCAAACGCCCAACTTCTTGATTTTCAATCAAAGTCCAAATTAGAGCGAGTTATGAGGCTTAACAAATTAATGCAAAAAGTCATTTAATATACAAAAGAAAAATTGATTTTTTCTTGGTTGATTCGAGAAAAAGGCGATAGGTGTACTAAATCTTATTGATTCAAGAGTTAGTGCACCTATCGCCTTTTTTGAGTATTCCAAGATAAGCTCTATGAAAAGAGACTTACTTGACCTTCACTTCAATCTTAGTCTTGGCTGCATCAGCGCTGGAGCCGCCAACAAATACCTGATAAGTGCCAGGAACCACACGGATGGTGTTGGTCTGGGCATCCCAACCCTCGAAACTCTTGCGAGGAAGATCGATGCTTACCATCTGGCGCTCGCCAGCCTTCAAAGACACACGCTTGAATGCCTTGAGACTCTTGATAGGTCCATCCACGTCATCCATGCGCTTGATATAAACCTGCGCTACTTCGGTACCCTCTCGCTTGCCCGTATTCTGCAAGGAAAACATCAGTTTGTAATCAGCAGCCTTGCCGTCACGCTTCCTGCTCTTCACCTGCATCAGGGTAGGTTTGCCATACTCGAAAGAGGTATAACTCAAACCGTAACCGAATGGGAACAAAGGCTCACCCTTGAAATAACGATAGGTACGATTCTTCATCGTATAATCGAGGAAATCAGGAAGATCGTTCACACTCTTATAGAAGGTAACCGGAAGCTTGCCCGATGGATTCACCTCTCCAAAGAGAACCTTGGCTACAGCTTCACCACCCCGTTCACCAGGATACCATGCCTGAAGGATTGCCTCGGCATTTTCCGTCTCAGGAACCATGGCGATGGCACATCCAGAACAGTTGACAAAGACGACACGCTTGCCTGCCTGATGCAGCATGGCAATGACCTGACGCTGAGCCTTCGGCAACTCCAGGTCGGTTCTGTCGCCGCCCTTGAATCCCGGTTCCTCAATCTCAAGCTGTTCTCCCTCCAGATTTGGAGAGATACCGCCTACGAATACCACGGCATCCGCATCGCCCACCTCTGCCAGGATCTGCTCGCTGGTAGGCTTCGAAGTCTTCAGGATATCAAACTGCATCACAGCCACATCTTCCCTCTGGGTATAATCTATCTGAATCTTAACCGGCTTGCCTGCTTTCAGAGAGAGCGGTTTGATGATAGGCGCCACGCGGCCCCAGCACTCCCGCATATTCACGATGGTATCGCCATCCACTATCAGGCGGCAACCATCGTCAATACCCATATTGATGGTAAGATCCTCATCCCTGTCAGGAGTCAACACTCCCTCATAGCGGGCTGAGAAATGAGTAAGATTCACACCCGGCGCAAACACGGTATTACCACCATTGCTCAGATTGATGGCTGTCTTCATCACATCCGTAGCCACCGGCTCACCCTTCTGTTCCTGATTGTTCCAGTAGGTAGCCTTCATTCCCTCACGGAAGAGGTTGAAACGGCTTTCCTGCACCTCGTTTCTTGTCAAGGTACAAGCCGGAACATACTTCACCTCAGCCCCCTTCATATAGTTGCGGATGCCCTGGAGGATGGTGGTAGAACTGGTAGGATAACCCGAATAGTTGCCTCGCAGCATGATGGAGTCATTGGCATTAGGTCCCATCACCACAATCTTCTGATTGCGGTTCAATGGCAGCAGCTGGTTTCTGTTCTGAAGAAGTACGATGCCTTCTTCAGCTATCTTCTCAGCCAGATCCTTATGAGCCTTGCAGGCGATGACGTTCTCTGGAATCTGAGTCCATGCCACCGTTTCGTCCTTATCGAAATCGCCGAGCTTGAAACGAGCCACCAGCAGGCGCTTCAGGCTCTGGTTTACCTTATCTTCATTGATCATTCCCGCCTTCACAGCTTTCGGAATAGTACGATAGGCACTGCCGCATTCCAGGTCGGTACCGGCATTCACAGCCTGGGCGGTTGCTTCGGTAGCAGTCTTTGCCGTACCGTGATAGCCCGGCATATAGAAATCGTTGACTGCTCCACAATCGGAAGTAATCAATCCCTTGAATCCCCATTCTTCTCTGAGAATCTGGCGCTCAAACTTGGCATTGGAGCAGCAAGGAGCACCATCTATACGCTGATAGGCACACATCACCTCAGCCACATGTCCATCCTGTACCAGCGACTTGAAGGCAGGGAGATAAGTCTCCCACAAATCCCGGGCTGGCAGATTCTCCAGATTAAAGACGTGGCGATTCCACTCCGGACCGCTATGCACGGCGAAATGCTTGGCACAAGCCAGCGTCTTGACATACTGGGGAGCCTTAGACTGATCAGAAGCCGGAACGCCAGGAGCCGCCAGCGGTTTGCCGTCAAACGACTGTCCCTGCAGACCATTCACCACGGCAAGTCCCATACGTGTGGTGAGATAAGGATCTTCTCCATAAGTCTCCTGTCCGCGTCCCCATCTAGGATCACGGAAGATATTGACATTCGGAGTCCAGAAGCTCAGACTCTGATATCTCTTTACATTACCCGACTTCTTCGCCACCTGCGCCTTGGCTCTCGCCTCATCGCTTACGGCAGTAAACACCTGATAGAGCAAGGCATCATCCCAGGAAGAAGCCATGTGCATGGTGATAGGGAAAACCGTGGCATATCCGTTGCGTGCCACACCATGCAGCGCCTCGTTCCACCATTGAAACTGAGGGATACCCAGTCGGGAGATGGCAGGCGAAGCATCCATCATCAGCTTCGTCTTCTCCTCCAGGGTCAGGCGTGAAAGCAAGTCATTGGCTCTTGCCTCGGCAGAAAGGTTAGGGTTCTGATAAGGCAACAGCTGATTGGCTGGCTGTTGGGCGTGAGCTGAGAGCACCAGAGCGGACAGCATGGCCAATGTAAGTATTTGTTTCTTCATAACTACTATTGTTAGTACGTAAATATTATATAGATTCGTTTTAATATGCAAAAATACATATTTTTCCTGAATTCAGAGATAGATGAAGTGTTAAAAAGCTCAACTAGTTTCCATTTTTATGTGATTACTTCCTAATTTTTTCGATTCATTAAAACAATTAAGCCCTTTTTCCTTGCTGATTCCAAATATTAGTGCTAACTTTGCACTCTGAAACAACACTATCTTTTTAGAAGACAAAGATACAAGTAAGAAAGATACAACAAGACAGTAAGATCGCAAAGACATGGAAAAGATTCTAATAGTTGAAGACGACATCGCATTTGGAACCATGATTCAGACATGGCTCAGAAAGAAGGGATTCGAGGTGGAGAAAGCTACTTCGGTCAAGGTCGCCATACAGGTTTGCGAGGAGGCAGAAAGAGGATTCGATCTGGTATTATCAGATCTCCGCCTTCCCGATCACGACGGCATCTTCCTGCTGCAATGGATGAGAAAGCATGGCGTGCAGGTGCCTTTCATCGTGATGACCAGCTATGCAGAAATTCAGAATGTGGTGCTCGCCATGAAATCAGGTGCTACCGATTATGTGGCAAAACCTTTCCATCCGGAAATCCTTCTGGATAAGATCAAGGAAGCTATCAAGACTCCGAAAAAACAGGATCCGCATGCAGCCTCAGCAGATAGTCAGCGTTCCACAGACTCAAATTCTACTCCTACAGACGCAGCACCTGGCAAGCAGGCAGGAAACCAGGCATCATCTACCAATGGGGATGTACCCAAATACCTGGAAGGTGAAAGCGAGGCTTCACGCAAGCTCTACAGTTTCGTTTCGCTGGTGGCCCCTACCCCTATGTCGGTACTCATCCTGGGTGCCAGCGGTACAGGTAAGGAATATGTGGCTAGAAGAATCCATGAACTCAGCACAAGAGCCAACAAACCTTTCTTCGCACTCGACTGCGGTGCCATCCCTAAAGAAGTGGCGGCATCAGAATTCTTCGGTCATGTGAAGGGTTCGTTTACGGGAGCAGACCAGGACAAGAAGGGTGCTTTCGAGATTGCCAACGGAGGAACTCTCTTCCTCGATGAGATGGGAAACCTGAACTATGAAGTACAGGTGCAGCTGCTCCGTGCCCTCCAGGAAAGAAAAATCCGTCCGGTAGGAAGCAACAAGGAAATAGATATCGATATCCGACTGGTATGCGCTACCAATGAGAATCTGGCTCAACGCGTGGCAGAAGGCAACTTCCGTGAAGACCTCTACCACCGCATCAATGAGTTTACCATCTACATGCCGGAGCTGAAAGACCGTGGTGCCGACCTCTTCCTCTTTGCCGACCTCTTTATCAAGCACGCCAACAAGGAGCTGAACAGAAATGTGGAAGGACTCGACGGCAAAGCCAAGGAGCGAATTGCCGCCTACAACTGGCCGGGCAACCTGCGAGAATTGAACAATGTGATGAAACGAGCTACCCTGCTCGCCACCGGAAGATACATCGGAGTAACCGAACTGGAACAGAGTATGGCGCATATCCAGCCACAAGCCCCTACCGCCCTGCACGATGAGGAAACGGAACTGCAGAGAATAGAAGCTGCGCTGAAAGCAGCAGGCGGCAACAAGAGCAAGGCGGCACAATTGCTCGCCGTAGATAGAAAGACACTCTACAATAAGATGAAGAAATACGGTATCTGATAGAAAGAAGTACGGCTTTTGATGATATGGGAAAATGGGGAATCTGATGACCATTCCCCACTTTTTTTGGGGAATAATTCCACACTAATTCCACAGTTTCCACAATGTAGAATTCTGGCACAAAAAGCATTTACTACTGATAATCAAACTATTAGATAATTCTTTTATTTTTTGGCACGCAGATTGTGATATTAGAAAGTGAACACGCCAATGAGCGGTAACGCAAGCAAGGCTGTTCACAAAGAAAGTAATAAATATAATATTCACAATAAAAAAACAAAAGATTATGAAAAAGTTAGTTTTCGCAGCTATCGCTGCCATGGTTATGGTTTCAGTGAGCAATGTATTCGCCAGCAACAAGATGGCAAGTGTATCATCAGTAGCTCCAGTTGACACAGTAGCCCCAGCAGAACCAGCTGCTCCAGCAGACACAACAGTAGAGAAAGAGACTCCAGCAGAGACACCAACTGAAACTCCAGCAGAGACTCCAGCAGACTCTACCACAACAGATTCTACTGTAGCAGAGTAATATCACCTTTAAAAAATAGTAATTAACAGAGGAAAAGATAGAATAACACTAGTAATTACGCGTCGCTTTCAATCAGGCAGGAGACTAATGATAGAATTCATTGGTCTCCTGACTTGTTTTTAGCCCTTTTGTTTTCTAATATCATTTTTTTGCATTAACTTTGCAAACAAATATCTATTGAGCAAGATATCAGTCTGCTCATCATTTTAAACGATTTCTCATGCACAAGAACAATATTCCTCTCAAGGTAGCCCTCGGATATAGCGCCATTGCCATTATCATGATTCTGGCAATCAGTCTGGTGTATAGCAACACCAAGAGCATCAATGCCATCAATGAAGCTTCGCGCGAGTATATCCAGAAAAGGGGTGCCGCCGATAGTACCATCTCTTCCCTGCTCAAAGAGGAGCAGAGAAACCTGAAACAACTGTCTGATGTCATGGCAGGAAGACCTACCCAAAACTATCTGCAGAATAAGGTGAAGAATCTGAATACGGGAAAGGATTCCATACTGGTTCACTCCAAGGCACCTCAAACCCACGAGGCGAAGAAGACTACGGTAGAGGTATTGAAGACCCGAAGGGGATTCTTCCGCCGACTCGCCGATGCCTTCAAGAAGGAGCACGCCGAAACCTTGAGCGTAAAACAGGACAGCAACCGGGCTGTCATCGATTCAGTTACCACCCCAGTAAACGTGGCGGAAAACGTGGCAAACATCCTAGAACAGATAGACAAGAAGGAGAAAGTAGAAACGCAAGACCACAAGCAGAGCATCAATAGGGAGATGGAAGAGCTGAAGATGGTGAGTGCCAAACTCGCCCTGCGCTCCGCCAAACATCTGAGCGATGTACACCAGCGTGAAAAAGACAACATGCAGAAAGCCATCGAGAAGGCGATGGAAGCAAGAAAGCATCTGTTGTGGCAGATGGAACTGCTCGCCATCGTAGCCTTCTTTGCCATCGTCATCATGATCTGGTTTATCTGGCGCGATGCCAGAAAGGAGCGTATCTACAGGGAAAACCTGGAGGCTGCCAATGAGGAAATCCAGCGTATCATGAACCAGCGCGAGCGCCTGCTCCTCACCATCACCCACGATATCAAGGCGCCAGCTGCCTCTATCTCGGGCTTCATCGATCTGATGAAAGATTACGTCAGCAATCCTCAGGGCATCGAATGCCTCCAGAACATCAAGAACTCTGCCGCTCATCTTTCACATCTCGTTGCCTCGCTGCTCGATTATCATCAGTTGGAGAACGGACTGATGAAGGTTCAGCCTACCTCTTTCTCACCGGCACAACTGGTAGCAGAATCGGTAGAGGGAATGAAATTGAGAGCAGAAGAGAAAGGACTGGCGATTTCGTTCGAATGCAAAATAAAGGGAATGGGAACTTCGGATTCTTCAGATTCTTCGGAAACTTCAGATTCTCCAATGAAGAAGAAATTCTTCCGTGCTGATGCCTTCCGCATTCGTCAGATATTGGATAATCTGGTAAGCAACGCCATCAAATATACCGACCGGGGCAACGTTACCATCCAGGCACAGGTTTCAGAAATTCTGGGCAAGCCTACGCTTACCCTGAGCGTAAAGGATACGGGAAAGGGAATGACCGATGAGGAGAAACAGAAGGTGTTCCAGGCGTTTACGAGATTGAAGAGCGCCCAGGGCATCGAGGGTACCGGTTTGGGATTGTCCATCACCCTGGAACTGGTTTCGCTGCTTGGTGGAGAAATCATCCTCCACTCTACCCTGGGCAAAGGTTCTACCTTCATCGTCACCATCCCTATCGAGCCAGCACCAATGGAGGAGTCTCAGGAAATGGCTCCATCAGAAGTCAAGCATGATTCTTCTCTCGATTCTGCTCAAGATAAGGAAGGACAGAATTCCGGCAGCCATCAGGTTACTGATATAAAGAAGAAGCCGGAATTTGCCAACCACAAGATTCTGATTCTGGATGATGACAAGCTGCAGCTCCAGCTTCTCCAGGAGATGTTGCGCCGCATCATAGGCGACACCTGGCAGGTATTCGCCTGCAACCATGTGATGGATGCCCTCACCACACTACATAACGAACAGCCTGCCCTGATGCTGATGGATATCGAAATGCCGGAGATGAACGGCATGGATATGATTGCCCACATCAACCATACCAATATGATGGTGGTAGCGATGACAGCTCACGATACAAGCATCCTGGAACAGCTTCTGAAAGCCGGCTTCGACGATTGCCTGTTCAAGCCATTCAGCATAGAGAAGCTATCCGATATCCTAGGAATAGAGTCCCAATCCAAGCCTCAGCTTGATTCGCTCCTCGCTTTTGCCGGAGGCGACGAAGAAGCGGCAAAAGAGATTCTCGATACCGTGAAGCAGGAACTTGCCGCACACCTTGAGAATCTGAAAGAGGCAGTAGAAGAGGAATCCTTATCTACCGACCGCATAGGAAAGGCGGCACATAAGCTCCTCCCTATCGCCACCATGATGCAGATGGGATGCCTCGAAGAACTCAAGGCGCTGTCACCTGAATACATCGGCGAGATAGAAGAAGCCGAGATCAGAGAAAAACTGAAGGTTGTGATTACGACCTTATCTGCTGCGGTGTCAGACCTGTATGCTTCTTGAAATATCGGCAGAAGAAACTGACGTCGGCGAAATGAAACTCCCAGGCCATCTCCTTGATGCTTTGCGTAGTTCGCTTAAGATGCATCTTGAGCTGCAGAATCACGTATTGGTCGATGATGGTCTTGGGGGTATGCCCCGTCACCTGACTCACAATGTTGGTGAGATATTTCGAGGAGATATTCATCTGGGCAGCATAATAGTTCACATCCCTTGATATCTTGTAATCCCTCTCCAGCAGCATCATAAACCGATTGAACAGTTCTCTTACGCGATAAGATTTTACTTCATCTGGCCGGTATTGCGGATTGCGCTGAAGATACTCATGGAAACCGATGAAGAATGCCTTCAACTGGCACAATACCAACTGCGAGATGCAGGTACACTCCGACTGGTCGAAATATACCTTCAATAAGGAGAACATCCCATTGATGATGTTTGTTACTACGGGGGTATCCTGCCGGCAGCGGTCTTTCCGCAAGGAAGAATACACCGTCTGCTCCAGCTGCAAGCTTGCTTCTCGAAGCAAGGAAGGATTATATTTTAGGATTTCGGCTTGGAAATTGTTCGCAGTTTGAGGGGATTTGCAATCTCCGTTTTCAGTTTCAGGGGATTTGCAATCCCCGTCACCCTTCAATTCTACTACATCATTCGGGAACAGCGTAATCACCGCCCCCTCATAAAGTTCCCAATCCTTATAATTCACATTCAGCCTCGCCTTTCCTTTTCGGCAAATCAATATTGCTCCGTAAGTCAAAACTTGCGGACCCTCCTGCCATTCCTCCAAACCAGAGAGGAAAAGACTTGCTTCCTGCTGACTGCTTAATTCTGATAATTCCATCTACACCTTATTATATATAGAGTTATTATATCTCTTTATTCCTATTTCTGTTGCAAAATTACACAAAATATGTGATATAAAAGAACTATTATTCCCAAATCGTCCATCCGCTGCGAAATATTTAAAGCGATTGTTCGCTCAAAACTCCGTACCTTTGCACCCGAAATTCAAAAAGTAATGATCAATGATTAAGAACATCTTATTTGTAAGCCTTCTGCTTGCAGGAGGAACCCATTGGGCTTCGGCTCAATCACAAACCACCGTAGGAGCGGCTGCTTCCTTGCCCATCAGCAAGAAAGAAAACATGACCATCAGCCAGCTCTTCCAGAAGGTTGAGGATAACAGCAAAAGCCTCCGCACTTCATTATCTGGAGTAGAAGCAGCCCATCTCGGCATCGAAGCGGCCAAAAGCAAGAAACTGCCCGACCTCGATGCTTCCCTCTCATTCAGCTACATCGGCAATGCGCTGATTACCGACCGTAACTTCAGCAACGTTCATGGACTGAAATCCCCACATTTCGGCAACAACTTCGCCTTCCAGGCACAGCAGGTGGTTTACGCCGGTGGAGCCATCAACGCAGGTATCAAACTCGCCGAACTCGGAAAGCAGCAGGCAGAAGTAGGCGTGAAACTCACCCGACAGCAGATCCGCTTCATCGCCCTGGGGCAATATCTCGACCTCTATAAGATAGACAACCGCATCAAGGTGTATGAAAAGAACATCGAGTTGACCCGCCAGCTCATCGATGACATCAAGGAGAAACAGACGCACGGAATGGCGCTGAAGAATGACATCACCCGATACGAACTCCAGATGGAAAGTCTCAAACTCGGTCTGACGGCGCTCCGAAACAACCGGAGCATCCTGAACCATCAGCTTTGCAATATCCTAGGAATGAACCTGGGATACCTGAAGAAAGAAGGAAGCCAGATGAACCAGACAAGCCAGGAGATTCAGATTATCCCCGATGCTACTATCGACGACAAGACCTACGGCAAGGAGGGTGAGGCTTACTGGCAGACGGCAGGCACCCTGAATTCTCCACTCCTGGAGCAGAGCAACAACGCCATCCGCATCGCTGAACAGAAAGAGAAGATAGCCAAGAGCGATCTTCTGCCAAAGGTAGCTTTCGTTGCCGCTGACAACTTCGACGGACCTATCCTCTTCGAATTGCCACCTGTTGAAAAGAACCTCAACGTCTGGTATGTGGGCGTAGGCGTGAAATACAGCCTCAGCTCTCTCTTCAAGAGCAACAAACGCATCAAGCAGGCAGCCGTAGAGACCCGACAGGCTAAAGAGGCACATGCCGTTCAGGCAGAGCAGCTCAACAATAATGTGCAGGCTGCCTACTTGCAGTATCAGCAAACCTATGTAGAACTGGAAACGCAGCGAAAGAGCGTGGAACTGGCACAACAGAACTACGACGTGATGAATGCCCGCTATCTCTGCCAGCTCGCTCTGGTTACAGACATGGTGGATGCCTCCAATCTCAAGCTCAATGCCGAGCTCAGCGAGGTGGATGCCCGCATCAACATCGTCTATGCCTACTATCGCATGAAGTACGTGGCAGGAGAGATTTAGAAAGTGAAGAACGAAGAGTGAAGAAACAACGTTCGGCGTCCGAAGGGAAAGCCAATTCATTTGCTCTTCAAAAACTATAAAATAAACTAGCAAAATTATGAGCAAGAAGATTATCAAGAGAATATATAATGTAGTGATTATCCTCCTTTTCCTGGGAGCTATCGGCTGGTGCTTCAGCCATTTCTATCATGGCAGCGATGTGGCTTACACAGATGATGCACAGGTAAACCGCCATATCACCCCTATCAATACCCGTGTACCGGGATTCATCAAGGAGATTCGTTTCAACGACTATCAGCACGTAAAGAAGGGCGATACCCTTGTTATCATCGAGGATGCAGAGTTCCGTCTGCATGTGGCTCAGGCAGAAGCCGGCTTGCGTGGCTCCAAGTCAAGTTCTTCGGTAGTAACCGCCAGCATGGGCACCACCAATACCAATGTGCAGACAGCGGCTGCCGGCATCGAGGAGGCTCGTGTGGATATGATGAATGCCAAGCAGGACTTCGACCGCTTTGCAGCCCTGATGAAGAAGGATGCGGTAACCCGTCAGCAATACGACAATGCCTATGCCCGCTATCTGGGAGCCAAGGCGCGTTATGAGCAGGCAAGCAGCCGCAAGGCTAGTGCCGCATCGGTTCGCAATGTACAGACCCAGCAGCTCGGCGGTTCACGTGCCGGAGAGAGCGTGGCAGAGGCACAGCTCAACCTGGCTCGCCTCAACCTTTCCTATACCGTAATCGTGGCAACCTGCGATGGCGTGATGGGAAGAAAGGATATTCACGAGGGACAGCTGGTACAGCCTGGTCAGATGCTCGCCCGCATCGTGGATGACAATGATGTTTGGGTGGTAGCCAACTATCGTGAGACTCAGATGGACGGCATCACCGTGGGCAAGACAGTAGATTTCACCGCCGATGCCATCCCGGGTGTAGTATTCCATGGCAAGGTAGAAGCCCTTTCTGCCGCAGCCGGCAATGCCTATTCCATGATTCCTGTGGATAATGCCACCGGCAACTTCGTAAAGGTAGAGCAGCGTGTGCCTGTTCGCATCGCCCTTACCAAGGACAATGACCCGAAACAGATAGCCCTGCTCCGTGCCGGACTGAATGTAGAAACCAAGGTTCACATTAAATAGAATGTTCTATAAACTATAAACAATATAGAATGTTCTATAAACTATAAACAATATAGAATGTTCTATAAACCTGTCTCTTATACACATCTCCGAGCCCAC
>ENA-OZRS01000344-OZRS01000344.1-human-gut-metagenome-genome-assembly--contig:-NODE-344-length-11319-cov-4.334339_pt1 | contig 11319 bp, 8 predicted proteins | sample MGYA00243272_ERZ653951 | MGnify/ENA primary metagenome ERZ653951 (study PRJEB26926, sample SAMN06164475) | human gut metagenome | biome: ENVO:00009003; feature: ENVO:2100002; material: ENVO:00002003...
CAAGCGTGAAGCACATGCCAATGGCGAGGGCATAAGGGCGCGGATGGCGGTCGGCATAGAAACCAGTGAACGGCTGCAGAATCGACGACATCATTTGAAAAAACAGCGTGATGATGCCTATCTGCGCGAACGAGAAGCCGTAGCTGTCTTTTATTATAGGGTAGATTGACGGTATGACCGACTGTATCATGTCGTTCATAAAGTGGGAAAGCCCGGCGCACACCAGAATGGAGAATGCTGTGCTTTCGGCAGCCTGCTGATTGCTTGTTTTTTGATTGTAGACCATTGTTTGTTATTGCTCTTTTTCTGAAAGTTCGAGCCAGCGCATCTCTTTCTCCTCCAGCTCGTCCTTCACGAGCGGCAGACGCTTGCTCTTTTCTGTCAGTTCGTCGATGGAGAGCGTGCCGCTGCATAGTGCCTCTTCGATGGTCTTCTGCTCCTTTTCGAGCGCAGCAATCTCCTTCTCAAGGTGTTCGAACTCGCACTTCTCCTTGTATGTCTTCTTGCGTCGTTGCTCGCCTACGAATTCGCGCTTCTCCTTCTTCTCGTTATCGGCAGCGTTGTTCTTCGCGTCGGCTTGTTCCTTCGGTTTCAACGACTCCCACTCGCGGAACTGTGTGTAGTTGCCGGGGAAGTCCTTTATCTCGCCTTCGCCGCGGAACACGAGCAGGTGATCTACAATCTTGTCCATGAAGAAGCGGTCGTGCGACACGATTATCACGCAGCCGGGGAAGTCCTGCAGATACTCCTCAAGCACCTCGAGCGTCTGTATGTCGAGGTCGTTGGTAGGCTCGTCGAGCACGAGGAAGTTGGGGTTGCGCATCAGCACCGTGCACAGATAGAGCTTGCGACGCTCGCCGCCGGAGAGCTTGTAGACGTAGTCGTACTGCTGCTCGGGCGTGAAGAGGAAGTGCTGCAGAAGCTGCGTTGCGGTGATGTGTTTGCCGCCGCCGTAGTCGATGTAGTCGGCGATGTCGGCTATCACGTCAATGACGCGCTGGTCGTCACGGAACTTCATGCCGTCCTGCGAGAAGTAGCCGAAGCGCACGGTGTCGCCCACGTCGAAGCGTCCGCTGTCGGGCGCCACTTCGCCGAGCAACATCTTTATGAATGTAGACTTGCCCGTGCCGTTGTTGCCCACGATGCCCATCTTCTCGAAGCGCTGGAAGTTGTAGTAGAAGTCCTTCAGTATCACCTTCTCGTCGAACGCTTTCGAGACGTACTGGCACTCGAATATCTTCGAACCGATGTACACGTTCTTCGACTTCAGGCGCATCTGTCGCTCCTCGATGCGCTGCTTCGCCTTGCTCTCAAGGTCGTAGAACGCCTCCTCGCGGTAGCGTGCCTTGTGTCCGCGTGCCTGCGGCTGGCGGCGCATCCACTCGAGTTCGCGGCGGTAGAGGTTGTTGGCGCGCTCTATCTCGGCGCGTGTGGCGTCGATGCGCTCCTGACGTTTCTCCATGTAGTACTGGAAGTTGCCGCGGTATGAATAGACGGTATGGTTGTCGAGTTCGAGGATGATGTTGCAGACACGGTCGAGGAAGTAGCGGTCGTGCGTCACCATGAGCAGCGTCTTGTTGCCGCGCTGCAGATAGCCCTCAAGCCATTCTATCATCTCGAGGTCGAGGTGGTTGGTAGGCTCGTCGAGGATGAGCAGGTCGGGCTCGGTGATGAGCACGTTGGCGAGCGCGATGCGCTTCTGCTGTCCGCCGCTGAGCTGTCCCATAGGCTGCGTGAGGTCGGTGATGTGCAGCTGCGTGAGTATCTGCTTTGCCTTCAATATGCGGTCGGGGTCGCCCTGATGGTTGAAGCAAGCGTCGAGCACCGACTCTTCGGGGTCGAAGTTTGGCTGCTGTTCGAGAAAGCCAACCTTTATGTCGCGGCGGAAGATGATGCTGCCCGAGTCGACACTCTCCTTGCCCGAGAGCAGCGAGAGCAGGGTAGACTTGCCCGTGCCGTTCTTGGCTATCAGACCTACGTGCTGGCCTTCGGCTATAGAGAACGAGATGTTCTCGAACAGAACGTGCGCACCGAACGCTTTCGATATGTTTTGAACGTCAAGTAATGGAGTCATTTATTCTGCGTCTTTAATTTCGTTCAGTATGTTTCCAATGTAGTCGAGCACCTCGTCACGGCCGGTTTTCTTCTCCGAACTGGTGATGAAGTAGGGCGGCAGCTCCTCCCACTGCTCCTTAAGCGAGTTCATCCACTTCGCTGCGTTCTGCTTGGCACGCACAGGTCCGAGCTTGTCGGCCTTAGTGAAGATGATGGAGAAGGGCACCGAGCTCTCGCCGAGCCAGTTGATGAAGTCGGTGTCTATCTTCATCGGGTCGTGGCGGATGTCGATGAGCACGAAGGTGTTCACCAGTTGCTGGCGTTGCAGAATGTACGATGTAATCATCTGGTCGAGCTTCTTCTGCACCGTCTTCGAACGCTTTGCAAAACCGTAGCCCGGAAGGTCTACCAGATACCAGTCGTTGTTGATGATGAAGTGATTTATGAGCAGAGTCTTGCCCGGTGTGGCAGATGTCTTTGCGAGACCCTTGTGGTTGCAGAGCATATTGATAAGACTCGACTTGCCTACGTTAGAGCGTCCGATGAATGCGAACTCGGGCTTTGTGTCTTTAGGACACTGGCTCACGGTGGCTGCCGATATCGTGAATTCTGATTTCTTTATATCCATATTCTATGTTGTTTCGTTTTTTAGTGAATGAATTGTTATTCGTATTGCATTGTCTGCGTCGTGTGTATTATTCGTAACGCATTGAACGTGCGGGGTGGATGTGCGAGATGAGGTAGCTCGGAGCTATGAGCACCACGATGGCTATTAGCATTGTGGCTACGTTGAGCGCCATGACGAACAGCCAGTTTATCTCCACCGGAACGGTGTCGACGTAGTAGGTCGCGGGGTCGAGCTTAGCAAAGCCGGTGAAGTGTTGCAGTATGACGAGACCCAAGCCCAACAAGTTGCCCCAAAGCAGACCCTTGCCGATGATGAAGGCGGCGAACCAAAGGAACGTGTGGCGCACCGTCTTGTTGCGTGCGCCGAGCGCCTTGAGTATACCGATCATCGTTGTACGCTCAAGTATGATGATGAGCAGACCGGATATCATTGTGACAACGGCTACGGCGGTCATGATGGCGAGGATTATCCATACGTTGAGGTCGAGAAGGTCGAGCCATGAGAATATCTGCGGCGACAACTCGCGTATCGTTTTCGACGAGTAGGTAGCGCCGTTGCAGTCCATTGTGCGGTTCACTTTCTTCACGATGATGTGCTCCGTGTCATCGAGCTTGCTGAAGTCGGCTACGGTAAGTTCGGCTCCCGACACCTGACCGGGACTGAAGTTGTTCAGCTTAACGGCTGTATACAAGTCGCAGAAGCAGATAGCGTTGTCGTATTGCGAGAGGTTGGTCTCGTAGACGCCCGTGATGTTGAAACGGCGCGCTCTCACTCCGTTCTCGTCAATGAAGTAGGCGAAGATGCGGTCGCCGCACTTTGTTTGCAGCTTGTCTGCCATCGACTTAGATATGAGAATCTTGTTGCCGCTCTTCTCACCAGAGAACTGCGGTATGTAGCCTTCAACCATGTTGCTGTGTATGAACGTTGTGTCGAAGGCTTCGTCAACGCCCTTGAATGCAACTCCAAGGAAGTCGTTGTCGGTCTTCAGTATGCCTTGTTTCATGGCGAAACGCTGCACATGGCTCACGCCGTCAATGTGTTTCAGCACATTTACCATCGAATCGTTGATAACGATAGGTTGGTCGGTGGCTGATGTCTGCAACGCATAGAAGTTGGCTATCTGTATATGACTGCCGAAGCCTACAACCTTGTCGCGTATGGTATGCTTGAAGCCAAGCACTACGCACACGCTGATAATCATCACAGCCAGTCCGATTGCTACGCCCATCGTGGCTATGCGTATAGCGGGCTTCGACACCTTTTGGCGGTCGCTTATCTGGTTGGAGTATATGCGGCGAGCTACGAAAAGCGGAAAGTTCATAGTCTTCTGTTTGGTAGTTAAAAAATAAGGAGCTAAGAAGTTAAGCCGTTGTTATGGCTTGTTGTATCTGCCGTAAAAACAATGGGCTTAACTTCTTAACTCCTCAATTCTTATGTTCTATAGTCTTAATATCTAAATATATTTATTTCGTTCTTGATGCTCCGATTAACATGAATGTATTAATCGTTGCTGTCCACTCTGCCTGGATATGCCTCAAGAGCCTTGCGCAGAACGATGAGTGCACGCTCAAGGTCTTCCTTCTTCAGCACGTAGGCGATGCGCACCTGATTGATGCCTGCACCCGGTGTTGTGTAGAAGCCTGCGGCAGGAGCCATCATGACGGTCTCGCCCTCGTACTGAAACTCCTCAAGACACCAGCGGCAGAACTTCTCGCTGTCGTCTACAGGCAACTTGGCTACGGTGTAGAAGGCGCCCATAGGTATCGGCGAGTAGACGCCCGGTATACGGTTGAGACCGTCGATGAGACATTTGCGGCGCTCTACGTATTCCTCGTAAACGTCGCGGTAGTAGTCTTCTGGAGCGTCAAGCGATGCCTCGGCTACTATCTGACCAAGCAGAGGAGGAGAGAGGCGCGCCTGGCACAGCTTCATTACGGCTGCACGCACCTGCGGGTTCTTCGTAATCAAGGCTCCGATGCGGATGCCGCACTCGCTGTAGCGCTTGGAAACGGAGTCGATAAGTATCACGTTGTCCTCGATTCCTTCAAGATGGCAGGCTGAGATGTAAGGCGAACCGGTGTAGATGTACTCACGATAAACCTCGTCCGAGAACAGATAAAGGTCGTACTTCTTCACCAAGTCGCGAATCTGGTTCATCTCGCGGCGTGTGTAGAGATAGCCTGTAGGGTTGTTCGGGTTGCAAATCAGGATGGCACGTGTGCGCTCGTTGATGAGTTCCTCGAACTTCTCCACCTTAGGCAGCGAGAAGCCTTCCTCTATGGTTGTGGCGATTGTGCGGATTTTTGCGCCAGCCGAAATAGCAAAGGCCATATAGTTGGCGTAAGCTGGCTCAGGGATGATGATTTCGTCGCCCGGGTTAAGGCACGACATGAACGCGAAAAGCACCGCTTCAGAACCACCGGCTGTAATAATGATGTCGTCTGCCGACACATTAATATTAAAGCGCTTGTAATAACCGGTCAGTCGCTCGCGATAAGAATAGTAACCCTGCGACGGCGAATATTCGAGCACACTACGGTCGATGTGCTTCAATGCGTCGAGTCCTACTTGTGGAGTGGGCAGGTCGGGCTGTCCGATATTGAGGTGGTAGACTTTCACACCACGCTTTTTGGCGTCAACTGCCAAAGGCGCTAATTTGCGAATCGGCGATTCGGGCATTTCAAGTCCTCGTGTTGAGATTTCTGGCATTTGCGTATTTGTTTATTGTTATATTATTTCTTTGAGTATTATGCAAAGTTACGACAATTAGAAATAAGTGCAAAATTTTTATACCTAAAATTCTAATATTAGCCAAGTAAATGGTATACTCCTCCTGCGTATAGCTTGATAACACCTTTCAATTCGAGGCTGAACAAGAGTGCTGAGATGCTGCCAATAGGCAGTCCGGTCTGCACGGCGATGATGTTCAGTTGCAGGTCGTTGTTCTTTTGCAGCAGTTCTACTATGCGCGTTTCTTCGGCTGTCAGTTCGGGGAACAGTTGGCGTTCGATGCCTTTAGCCCGAGCTTCCTTTACTTTGTTATCCTGCTCCCATCCCATTGCGTTTACGAAATCTTCGGCGCAGGTTATCAAGGCTGCCTTGTTGTCGCGTATGAGTTTGTTGCAGCCTTCGCTGTATGGCGAATTTACATTGCCGGGAAAGGTGAAAACGTCGCGGGCGTAGCTTTGTGCGATGTCGGCTGTTATCAGACTGCCGCCGCGTGCCGCACTCTCCACCACGATTGTGGCGTCGGAAATGCCTGCTACGATGCGGTTGCGTCTCACGAAGTTCATCTTGTCGGGGTTTGTGTTCGTAAAAAATTCCGTCAGAAGTCCGCCGTGCGAGAGCATCTCTTTTGCTGTGTCACGATGGGCGGAAGGATAAAGCATGTCCAAGCCGTGAGCCAATACGCCTACGGTGTCGAACCCGTTCTTCAGAGCGTTACGGTGTGCGCAGAAATCCACTCCATACGCCAGACCGCTCACGATGAGCACATCTGGGCAAAGCTCTTTAAGCGACCGGCAGAAGTTGTTGATGATATCTTGTCCGTAGGCTGTGCAATGGCGTGTGCCAACAACCGACACGATGCGACGCTGGTTGAGGTCGGCATTGCCACGATAGAAAAGTACGATTGGGGCATCGTCGCAGTTGCGCATTCGTTCTGGATAATCGTCGCATGCCATCGTCAATGGACGAATGGCATGTGCGTTATCAAATTCTAATTCAGCTTCTGCACGATGCAGGGCTTCGGAAACATCGCTCAGCGCATTAATAAGGCGTGGAGAAGCGTCGCTGATAACGTCCTTGATGTTATTGCGGTTCTCCATAATAGCTGTTGCCGAACCGAGCTTGCGGTATAGTTGCAAGCAGGTGGCTGTATTGAAATAGCTAATGCGTGTTAATGCTATTGCGTAAAGTGTTTCCTGTGAAAAAGACATGTGTGTTCTTAATATCATTATATTATAATGCGTGCAATAATACGTTTTATGATATTATTGCACGCATTCTTTAATATGCATGTTTTACTGCCATGCGTGCATCTCTCCGAGGAAGAAGAGAAGTATGTAGCCGAGTACCAAACCGATAATACCCATTGTCAGACCGATCTTCATCATCTCGTTCTGCTTTACCAAACCAGTTGAGTGGGCGATAGCATTTGGAGGTGTAGAGATAGGCAGAGTCATTGCTACAGATGCTGCTACAGCGATACCGATAAGTACGGTAGGTGTGCCGCCGATGCTCTCAAGCGAGTTGCCCATACCCTTACATACAACGGTAAGGATTGGCACGAGGAGTGCTGCCGTTGCGGTGTTTGAGATGAAGTTTGAGAGAAGGTAGCAGATAATACCTGAAGCAAGCAGGATAACTACCGGCGACCATGAGCTGAACGGAATGCTCTTGATTACGTTCTCTGCGAGACCCGACTCGTTAAGGGCAAGTCCGAGTGCGAAACCACCGGCTACCATCCAGATAACGCTCCAGTTGATTTCCTCCAAGTCGCGTGCCTTGATTACGCCAGTGAATGCGAACACAACGATTGGCACCATGGCTACAGTGTTTGCACCAACACCGGTCCAGCGGTCGCAGATCCACAGCAATACAGTAACGATGAATGTTCCGGCAACTACCATTGTGCGCCAGTTGTGCTGTACTTCGCCTTCAATCTCAAGCTCGATGGTCTTCTTCTTGAACGGGAAGAACTTCTTGAGCAAGAACCAACCGATAAGGAGCAAAACGATCGTAAGCGGAAGCATGTACATCATCCATTCGCCGAAACCGATACCGAGGTTCAAGCCTGTTGGTGAGTTGAGATATTTCAGCGCGATTGCGTTAGGAGGTGTGCCGATAGGTGTTCCCATACCGCCGATGTTGGCAGCAACGGGGATTGACAGTGTGAGGGCTACACGTCCTTTGCCTTCAGGCGGAAGAGCTTTGAACACCGGTGCAAGGAATGTGAGCATCATCGCAGCTGTAGCGGTGTTGCTGACGAACATTGAGAATACGCCGGTGATGAGGATAAAGCCGAGGAGCACATTCTCGCTCTTGTTGCCAAAAGGCTTAAGCAGAGTGCGTGCCAGAAGCACGTCAAGTCCCGACTTTGTTGCTGCGATAGCGAGGATGAAACCGCCGAGGAAGAGGATGATGATTGGGTCGGCGAATGTAGCCATAAGAGCGCTATGGTCGAGCAGTTCTTCCTTTTCAATGCCTGAACGGAAGAAGTGGAACGCATTGTCGGATGTTGTGAACAGCAACAAGCCGATAAGCGATACGGATGTTGCCCAAGGCGAAATGGCTTCTGTTACCCACAGGATTGTTGCCAGTGCGAACACGGCGATAATGCGTTGCTGGATAACGGTGAGCCCTTCAATTCCGAAACTGCTTGTAGGTAGGTTCCAGAGCACAGTTGTGACAAGAACCGCTAAAGCGAAGAGTAGGGCGTTTTTCTTGCTAAAGTCTCCTTTGAGGAGGTTTCTTTTTTCTGTTGCCATAAAGTTTTAATAGGTTAGAATTATTTGTTTTTATAGTTATTAGTTATTCCGCAAAGTTAAGTAAAATAAATTCTCCGTCAAAACTTTTCTGAATAATTTATTTTAAAAGCTGTTAAGCCTCGGTTTATAGCATTCTTGTAATAGTCTATACAAACAAAAAGCCGCTCCATACAATGATGGAACGGCTCTTTATATTTATTTGCTATTGAATTAAACGTCATTCAATCTAATGGTATTGAATTATGTCTCTTCAAATTAGTCGTTATTGAATTTCTCGCGCGCCTTTCTCAGTATCTCTGACACGCTTGCAGCTTTCTTTGTAGATCGCTGCCACTGTTGCTTACGCTCCTCGTAGTCGCGTCGTTGGCGTTCAAGAAAGTTGTCTGCCATAAATCTGCTTATTTGAATTTGCTGTATATGACAGTGATGTTGATGGCACCATTCTGATTCTCGCTTCCGCCAACCAGTTTTGTGCTTGAGATAGACATATCGTGTGTGAGGTTTGTCATTTCGCCTGACGTGTTGTAAGTCGGAGTTACCGGAATGATAACCACCTTATCCCAATCCTTGTTCTGCTTGTTCTCGTTCATGTAGCGTACCAGACTTCCGATGTTGTTGAACGTGTACTGGTTCGTCGTGCTGCTGTATGTAGCAAGGAACGATGTCTTGTAGTTGGCTATCTGCTTGTTCTCGAAGAAAGAGTACATCTCAGCCTTCGGAATCATCAGCAGGGTGGTGGGGATATTGAGCGCATAATTGCTGTTTACAGTTGAATTGATGCGCGACAGACTAACCTTTGCAGTATTGATTGTGTCGTTCTCGTGACCTCTCATAATCTTCTCAACCGGAATTGTCATCTCTGTAAAGATTCCTGCAGGCGACTTTATGTAAGTGCAAGAGTTATCTTCGGCGAGTCGCTTGATGGCGGCCTTGTCGTTGATGATATTCGTTGTCTGCAACACTTCTTCTGTACCAGGGAACGCAGCTGTAGAGACGATGATGGTGTCTTTCTTTGCGCCATCCGTGGTCGTCGTGGTAGTCTTATGCTTGAAGTATACGTTCAACTGGCTGAGATATACATGTGCCATAGCTCCCAGTCCGCTTCGGGTCTTGAAGTAGAAGCCCGGTGTAACCTTATTAATAAAGGTATAGGCGTTCTTGAAGTCCTCCTTCTTGTCGTAGAAGTGGCGCATTATGTCTGTACCGAACGAAGCGTCGAGCGGTATGCGTATCGACTTGATGTAGTCGGAACTGTTGCGAGTAGCAGCGTCAACATTAAGGTCTACGAGAGTGTACACCTTGTTTACACCGTTGCTCTTGTTCACGAAACCTTCTTTCTCTGGGTCGAAGTTAGAGTAGTATGTCTTTTCCGGTATAGGCTTCGACAGCTCGTAAGCCGTGAGCTTCATTGGTGCCAGCGAGTCGCCGTAATACTCCTTGTAGTAGAGTCGGATGTCGCAAGAGTCTGCAACGATTTGGCCGTTTACGAGACTCTTGATGCTGTCCTTTTCTGGAAACTCGAATCCTTCGGGCAGATAGAACTGCGTCATGAAGTCGCTGCTGAGGTAAGCGCCCGTCTCCGGATCGCGCACCTTGCCGATGTAGCCGGTGTATGTTCTTGCCAAAACCGAGTCGACGACGATAGAGCGTGTTTTTATCTCGAAGGTATCTGTGACTATATTTAGGCCGTCGCTGCCGTCAATGAGCGTACCACTGCCGATGTCGCCAGTGGTATCGTCGCATGACGTGAATATAAAAGTGGCAAGTGCTAAACCCACCAAAAACTTTAGCTTCATATTCAAAATGTATTTATTTTGATTGTCAACCCTACAGTTTCTCGTAGAATTCCTTGTAGGCCTCTGTGTAGTTTTCTCCAGGATATTTCAGAATAGGCAAGCCCTTGCTCTCAGCGTATGCCAGCAACTCCGGATTAGCGTTCTCCTCAGCCTCGATTACAGCGTCGCTATTGTCGATAGCCAGTTTGCAGAACTCCATGAAGTCGAAGTCGTCCTTGTATGCGCTGAGGCTGTCAACGGTGATGTTCTTAAACTCAAGACAGTTCTTGAAGTTGTTGCCGATGTCCTTTGACAATCCGTCCTTGAAAATTGACGTTACGATTTTTGTCTCGTTGAATGTCGGTTCGTCGTTGTATGCAGCCTTGATGAAGAGCGGCACGATGTACGACATCCAGCCTTGGCAGTGGATTACTTCAGACGACCATCTGAGCTTCTTCACTGTTTCCAATACGCCACGTGCGAAGAAAATAGCTCTTTCGCCGTTGTCGTCGTATTCTTCGCCATTTTCGTCCACAGCCATCTTGCGCTTCATGAAGTAGTCGTCGTTGTCGATGAAGTACACCTGAAGGCGTGTCTGCGGAATGGATGCTACCTTGATTATCAGTGGATGATCGGTATCGTCGATGACGAGATTCATTCCTGAAAGGCGTATTACCTCATGAAGTTGTCCTCTGCGCTCGTTGATATTGCCCCATTTGGGCATGAACGTGCGAATTTCGAAACCTTCTTCCTGCATTTTTGTCGGAAGGTCTCTACCCATGATTGAGAGTGCTGTTTCGGGAACATACGGAGCAATCTCCTGATTGATAAAAAGTACTTTCTTTGCCATGCTTTGATATTTAATATGTGCGAAAGTCGCGTTGTTTCGGGCCTCGTTGGCTCAAGCATACGTGCATGCACAAATGCAAAGTTACAAAAAAAATCTCAGAAAACGCTTGTTTTGTTCGTTTTACCCCGTTTATGGGTTTGTTTTTTTAATGTAATTCTTTCTTATTAAGAAATTATTGCACAATAAGTTGTGTTTTTAGAAGAAAGATAGTGCGTATTAAGAATATATCGGGTGGGGTACGGGTTTGGAAATAGTGTGCTGTATGATGCTAAGTGGTATAAAAACAATAAATCCCGAGAACGTTCTCGTTCTCAGGATTTATATGTGTCTTAGAGACGGATTTTCTTTGATTAAGCCTCTGCCGGAGCTTCCTCTGTAGCCTCTGCGTTAGCAGCAGCCTCTGCCTCTGCCTTTGCAGCAGCCTCAGCAGCCTTCTTCTCAGCTACCTTCTTAGCGATAGCCTCGTTGAGCTTCTTCTCTGCCTCGAGCTCCTTTGCGGCAGCCTCTGCCTTAGCCTTAGCC
>ENA-OZRS01000353-OZRS01000353.1-human-gut-metagenome-genome-assembly--contig:-NODE-353-length-11124-cov-7.653898_pt1 | contig 11124 bp, 7 predicted proteins | sample MGYA00243272_ERZ653951 | MGnify/ENA primary metagenome ERZ653951 (study PRJEB26926, sample SAMN06164475) | human gut metagenome | biome: ENVO:00009003; feature: ENVO:2100002; material: ENVO:00002003...
CAGAAAAGGTGCAGCGGGCATTTGAGAAACTGAATTACCGGGAACAGACCTTGCTTGAAAAACGGTTAGCAATTTGCATGACCTGTGGGCGTGTCAGCTCATGGAAAGACCGCCCCACCTTTGAAGAACTGGCGGTTATGTTTGAGGGCAGTACAGCCAGCGGTGCAGAACGAGCCTACCGAAAAGCAGTGGACAAGTTGACGGAATTGTTGGTTGCCGAGGGCGCAATCCATGCAGTCCGGCTAAAACAGAAATCCAAGATCAAGCGAAAAAAGAAAATCGCCGCCGCAATCTACGAATATCAGGCAGACTGCGACGGCGAATGGGGCGAAATATCATTAGATTTTGAGAACGGCAAGGCAGAGGTCATTTTGCTTGCCGATTGGGATACAGTGAAAACAAACAAATTTGCAAGCAGAGCAATCGCCTATCTTCTGAACTGTGAGAGCGAAAAATTGCCCAAGGAAATAATGGTGGTCTTTGAATAACGAGGGAGTGAGATACATGGAGCAATTACTGATTGTTGAAGATGATATCGGCTTGAATCAAGGCTTATGCAAAGCGCTGAAAGCAGATGCTCGGCAGATCATTTCCTGCCAAGACCTAAAAACGGCGAAGGAGCAGCTGCTTTGCGGCGGTGTATCCCTGATCCTGTTGGATATCAATCTGCCGGATGGCAGTGGGCTTGAGCTGCTCCGGGAGGTCAAGGAAAACATGCCCGGAGTTCCTGTTATTCTGCTGACTGCCAATGACACCGATCTGGACATCGTAGACGGACTGGAGAGGGGCGCTGATGATTATATTACCAAGCCCTTTTCTCTTTCGGTTTTGCGGGCAAGGGTGAATACCCAACTGCGAAAGCAAGCGTCAAGCCATAAAAATGCGCCGATCCATATTGATCTATTTCACTTTGACTTTGAGGCTATGACCTTTTATGTGGAAGATTCAAAAGTGGAATTGAGTAAAACAGAACAAAAATTACTGCGTCTGCTTGTTGAAAACCGAGGCCGAACCATGACCCGTGGAGACCTTGTCGACCGGGTCTGGACAGATGGCGCAGAATATGTGGATGAAAATGCTTTGTCTGTTACGATCAAGCGTCTGAGGGATAAGCTTGGCGCACAGAAATACATTAAAACCGTCTATGGAATCGGTTATAGCTGGGTGACAAAAGATGAATAAAACCGGCATTGTGATCATACTGCTGTGTTTTCTGGCGGCGGCAGCTGTTGTGTTATGGGAGCGGAGAAAGGCCAGAAAAACGATGGAAGAAATCGAAAGAATGCTGGACGCTGCCATGACCGGCTCCTTTTCTGAAACCAATTTTGATGAAAGCCAGCTATCTGCATTGGAAACGAAGTTTGCGCACTATCTTTCCGCCGCAGAAGCATCTTCTCAAAACATAGCGCAGGAAAAAGACAAAATCAAAACCTTGATTGCGGACATCTCCCACCAGACAAAAACGCCGATTGCAAACCTGCTGTTATACAGCGAGCTTTTGATGGAGGAAACTCTGCCTGCATCGGCGAAGGCAAATGTGGAGGCGCTGTACAAACAATCGGAAAAGCTGCGATTTCTGATCGATTCTCTCGTAAAGCTTTCCAGACTGGAAAACGGGATCATTTCACTCTCCCCCCAGCCGACAGCGCTGCAGCCGCTGCTTGAAAGTGTGGTAGAACAATATACTGCCAAGGCTTCTGAAAAAGGATTGTCTTTGCAAATGCAGGATACAGATGCTTTTGCTGTATTCGACTTCAAATGGACAGCGGAAGCGCTGGCTAATATCGTAGACAACGCCATCAAATATACAGAGCATGGCACCATTACTATTTCTGCCGTAAGCTATGAAATGTTTGCAAGGATCGATATATCGGATACCGGTTCAGGCATCCCGGAAAGTGAGCAAGCGAAGATATTTGCTCGCTTTTACCGCTCAAATAGTGTGCAGAAACAAGAAGGGGTCGGCATCGGCTTATACCTTGCCCGACAGATCATATCCGGCGAGGGCGGTTATATCAAGGTTGCTTCCGTTCCGGGAAAAGGAAGTACGTTTTCCATATTTCTGCCGAAATAACAACAATTCTATCAAAACTGTTAGATTTCATTTTCCGCCGGAAAGAATGTGGAAAGATTCCTATGCGATAATCTGTATGTATCAAAGGATCATTTCCTTTCATACATACAGATTTTTTCATGGAGGTACTCATTTATGGAAGTTTTACAGGCAAAAAACCTGAAAAAGATTTATGGCTCCGGCAATAACGCAGTTCATGCGTTGGATGGAGTTGATTTAAGTGTAAAGAAGGGCGAATTTGTTGCAATTGTCGGCACATCCGGCTCCGGCAAATCCACGCTGCTGCACATGCTGGGCGGGCTGGATCGCCCTACAAGCGGCACGGTCATGGTGGACGGACAGGATATTTTCTCCCTAAAGGAGGAAGCGCTGACCATCTTCCGCCGCAGGAAAATCGGCTTTGTGTTCCAAGCATATAATCTTGTTCCGGTGCTGAATGTGTATGAAAATATTGTTCTACCCATTGAGCTGGACGGTGGCAAGGTCAATAAGGATTTCGTACAGCAGATTGTACAGACCCTTGGGCTAGATGACCGTCTGGATGCGCTGCCCAATCAGCTCTCAGGCGGTCAACAGCAGCGAGTAGCCATTGCCCGTGCGCTGGCGGCAGCACCCGCTATCATTCTGGCAGATGAACCCACCGGCAATCTGGATTCCAAAACCAGCCAGGATGTATTGAGCCTTTTGAAAGTCACCAGTCAAAAGTTCGCCCAGACAATCGTAATGATCACTCACAACGAAGAAATTGCGCAGATGGCAGACCGCATTATCCGTATCGAAGATGGTCGGATCGTCTCCCAGAACTAACGGGAGGTGGCTACGATGAATGTCAAAAACAGAAAATGTATTCGAAAGCTCAGCTTAAAATCTCTTTATGCGAACCGTCGCCGCAATCTGATCGCCATTTTTGCCATTGCGCTGACAACGCTGCTATTTACGTCCATGTTCACCATTGTCTTGTCGTTGAACGCCAGCTATGAAACCTACCAGTTTCGGCAGGTAGGCGGCTATGCACACGGCACCTTTAAGGATGTTTCCCCCGAGCAGGCGGAACGTATCGCCGCCCACCCGAAGGTAAAGTCTGCGGGGGCACGGAAGGTGATCGGCATCACTGCGGATGGTGTCTTTTCCAAAACGCCGGCAGAGATCAGCTACATGGATGCCAACTGCACCAAATGGAGCTATGCCACCCCTACTACCGGACGGATGCCCGAAAGCGGCAAAGAGGTGACCATGGATACGGCAGCGTTGCAGCTGCTTGGCGTGACGCCGGAACTGGGCGCAGAGGTCACGGTTTCCTATTCCATCACGGACAAGGATCAAACCGCCTTTACTGTAACAGATACCTTTACGCTGGTGGGCTATTGGGACTATGATGAACTAATGCCTGTTCATTACATCAACATCAGCCGTGATTACGCAGATGATATCGAAGCGCAGGCAGTGAAAACAGGTTTACAGCCCTTCCGCACTGACCTGAATGTCATGATGGCTTCCAGTACAAACATTCAAGGGCAGATGGAGCAGGTGGATACCGATCTCGGCTACACATGGGACAGCTATACCGATCCCAACAGCGTCCGGATCGGCGTCAACTGGGGATATACCTCATCCCAGCTGGAGTCGCATCTCGATCCGGAACTTGTGATCGCCATAGCAGCTTTTTTGCTGCTGGTGATTTTCACCGGGTATCTTATCATCTATAACATTTTCCAGATCTCTGTTGCGGGGGATATCCGGTTTTACGGGCTTCTGAAAACCATTGGCACAACGCCCCGGCAGCTCAAACGCATCATTCGCCAGCAGGCACTTCTGCTTTGTCTGATTGGCATTCCGGCGGGGCTGCTGTTGGGCTATGGCATTGGCGCTGTTCTGGTGCCTGTTGTCTTGCGCTCCACCCAGTTGGATGCGGGCATCACCACCATCAGCACTTCGCCTGTGATCTTTGTTGGCTCCGTGCTGTTTGCCCTGCTGACGGTGCTTTTGTCCTGCTCCAAGCCCGGGAAAATGGCAGCTAGGGTTTCTCCGGTGGAGGCTACCAAATATACAGATGCGATGCAGACCAAGAAAAAACAGCGCAGCACCCGGGGAGCGAAGCTCCATCAGATGGCCTTTGCCAATCTGGGACGAAACAAAAAAAAGACGGTGCTGGTGGTGGTGTCTCTGGCACTGTCGGTGACGCTGTTCAATGCACTGTGTGCCTTTGTGGGCGGCTTCAGCATGGAGAAGTATGTATCCTTCATGACCTGCGCCGATTTTATCGTCAGCACGCCCGACTATTTCCGTTACAACCCGGCGGATGAATTCATCACGCCGGAACAGATCGAAGAGATCGCAGCAAACACAAAGTCCAGTCTTTCCGGCACGGGATATGCTGTGCGAAAACCCGTATATCTTTGGATGACGGAGGATGCTCTGCGGCAGGACTATGCAAGGTACGAAAGTGCTGAGCAGTTGGACAGCCATATGAGCCGCATGGAGCACCGGGGCGATATGGTGATGGGAGATACCAGAATCGAGGCTCTGGATAACAGCCTGTTTGACAAGCTGCAAGTGTTCGACGGAGATATTTCTCCTATGCTGGAGCCAAACAATAACGCTATTGCCATTGCGGTTTCCTTAGATGACTACGGTAATCTGCCCAATCCTGAATACTACCCCAAGGTGGGAGACACGATCACCGCCACCTATGCGGACGATGTGAAATATATCGACAGCCGCACCGGGGAACTCCGCACCGAAGATACACCGGAGGAGTACTTTCAGGAAAAACTGTATGGAGCCAGAGATGTAGAGTACACGGTCTGCGCCTTGGTAGAGCTTCCGTATTCCATGAGTTATCGTTATGGTGGTATTGGATATGAGACAGTTTTGTCTGTGGATACCGCACAGAGGGACAGCGGCGGTGCGGCCATTCCGATGCTCTACCTGTTCGACACAGCAGATGACGCAGACGAGGCCGAAGCAGAGCAATATCTATCGAAGCTCACTGCCGGTGAGTTTTCACCCTTGATGTATGAAAGCAAGGCCACGGCTCGCTCTGAGTTTGCTCAGTTCCGGCAGATGTTCCTTCTGGTAGGTGGTATCCTCTGTGCTATCATCGGGCTGGTGGGACTCTTAAATTTCTTCAACGCCATGATGACCAGTATTCTTTCCCGCCGCCGTGAATTTGCTGTGCTTCAGGCTGTAGGAATGACGAACCGGCAGCTCAAAACCATGCTGATCTACGAGGGATTGTTTTACGCAATGTCCTCCGTATCGGCGGCCTTTATTCTGTCGCTGGCGGTGGGACCTCTTGCAGGAAAAATGCTGGGCAGTATGTTCTGGTTCTTTGAGTATCGATTCACCATTCTGCCTGTCCTGCTGACAATTCCGGTATTTCTTCTGCTGGGGTGGCTGATTCCTTGCATGATGTATGACAATGCAGCGAAATGCAGTGTTGTAGAGCAATTAAGGGATGCTCAATAACTGTTAAGCAAAAAACGGCCCTCTGCCAAGGAAAAGGCAGAGGGCTGAGTTTTAATCTAAGGGTTTACATTCAGTTACAGTTTTTAGATAAATTTCGGGATCACCGTTCAAGATCAAGTCTGCATATCCAACCGGATCATTGTAGATTAGATAATCCAGTTCTGACCGTTGATACATATTGTCAGCAACCTCATTCTCCACGGCGATGGTATCAATGGCAATCATGCTGCCATCTAAAAATTTCAGTTCCACACAAGCGGTATCCATGTTAAACTCACAAGAAATCAATCTATCCATAAGAAACCTCCATTTTGCGGGATGTTAGATCATCCCAAAATATTTGAATGCTTCTCGGATTGCTTTCTCTTTTTCCTGCGGACACTGGGGCTGTCTGGAATCCTCGGACTTCGGCAGATTATAGTTCTTACCAACCCCAATCCCACATTTTCGTTTAATCTGTGAGATATAGAGGTTGGACACCTTTAACCCGGTATGCTCCAACACATACTCCTTGATCTGCGGATAGGTTGCCCCATCCTGAAATTCGGACATATCCATATCTTCCAAAGAGAACTCAACCCGAATCTTTTTCGAGTCGACCTCACCCTTGGAAAGCAAGACAACCGTCTCGATATTCGCTGTGCCGGGGAACATATCCACCGCCGCGGCGCGGACAGCCTCGTAGCCGCTCTGTGCGAACAGCTTTACGTCCCGCGCCAGCGTAGCCGGGTCGCAGGACACATACACGATCCGCCGGGGCGCCATCTGCGCCGCCGCCTGCACCACCTCCGGCGTCAGTCCCTTTCGGGGCGGATCCACGCAGATCACATCGGGCCGCAGGCCCTTGGCGGCGAAGTCCACCGCCACCGCCGATGCGTCGCCGCAGAAAAACGCCACGTTCTCTATGTTGTTGCGCTTTGCGTTCTCCTTGGCGTCCTCAATGGCCTCCGGCACGATCTCCGCGCCGATGACCTGCCCCGCGTGCCGCGCCATCACCTGCGTGATGGTGCCTGCGCCGCAGTACAGATCCAGCACCGTCTCCCCACCGGTCAGCCCGGCAAACTCCACGGCCTTATCGTACAGCACTTCCGCCATCTCCCGGTTCACCTGATAGAATGACGGCACGCTCAGCCGGAATGTCAGGCCGCACAGGGTGTCCGTCAGCACATCCGCGCCCCACAGCGTCCTATATTCCGTCCCCAGCACGGCGCCGGTGGGCTGGGTGTTCACTCCCAGCACCACGCCTACGGCGTCCGGTACCGCCTGCCGCAGCAGTGCAACCAGCTCCTGCTCGTGAGGCAGCTTTCTCCCGTTGACCAGCACGCACAGCAGCGACTGCCCCGCGCCGTTGGTGCGGATGTACAGATACCGCACCAGACCCCGCCGGTTCTTCTCGTCATAGCAGCTGACGCCGTACGTCCGGATGTAATCCCGCAGCGCCTGTGCCGCCTTGTCCGCCTGGGGCTTCTGGATCAGGCACCGCTCCACCGGCACCACCTGATGGCTCCGCGCCCGGTAAAAGCCCACGCTGCCGTCGGCCGCCACGGGATACTGGCTCTTATTGCGGTAGTGCAGCGGCTCCCCGCCGTCGATGCTCTCCACCGTCACGGCGCTGCCGCCGATACGGCGCAGGGCGTCCTGCACCCGCTGCCGCTTGGCATCCAGCTCCTCGGCGCGGTCCATGTGCCGGAAGTCGCAGCCGCCGCACCGCCCGTAGTACGGGCAGTCCGGCTCCGTCCGGTGGGGCGACGGCGTATAGACCTTCACCGCCTTGCCGAAGGCGGCGTTTTTCAGCACCTTCAGGAGCAGGATGTCGCAATCCTCGCCCCGCAGCGCCCGATGCACGAACACCGCCTGCCCGTCGATACGGGCCACGCCCAGTCCCTCGGAGGTGTATCCCTCCACGCGGGCGCGATATACCTTGTTCTTCTCCAGCACGGCTCAGAACTCGAACTTGTTGATGATCTTGCTGATAGCCTCGGCAAACGCCGCCAACGACTTGTTGTCCCGCCCCTTGCTGCGGCGGATGAGGCCGATGAGCATATCGCCCATCTGCACCAGCTTCTGATAGGCGGGCGTGGCCTTGGGCGCGCCCTCGTAGGCGCGGGCCTTCCGCTCCGGCAGATAGCCCACCGCCAGCTTCTGGTCGGCGATCAGGTCGTACTCCTCGGTGTACTGAGGGGCGTGGGCGGCAAAGCCCAGATGCTTCACCGTCTCGGCGAACACCGGCGCCACCTCCCGGTCGCCGTGAACGACGAACACATGGGTGGTCTTTTCCGGGGAGAAGTGCTTCACCCAGTCCACCAGATGGTCGTGGTCGGCGTGGGAGGACAGCCCCTGGAAATTCACGATCTTGGCCCGCACGGCGATCTCCTCGCCGAACAGCTTTACGCTGGGCGTACCGTCCAGCAGATTCCGCCCCAGCGTGCCGGGAGCCTGAAAGCCCACGAACACCACGGCGCTGTCGCCCCGCCACAGGTTGTACTTCAGGTGGTGGCGGATACGCCCCGCGTCGCACATACCGCTGGCGGAGATGATGACCTTGGGGGTCTTGTCGATGTTCAGCAGCTTGGACTCGTCCACCGTCTCCGTCAGGTGCAGACCGGGGAAGTTGAACATATGGGTGCCGTCCTGCACCAGCGCCCGCGCATCCTCGTCCAGATATCCGCGCAGGTCGCCGCAGAAGATGGTGGTGGCCTTCTTAGCCAGCGGGCTGTCCACATACACGGGGAAATCCTTGACGGAGGTCACCAGCCCCCTGTCCTTGATCTCCCGGATGAAGTACAGCAGCTCCTGTGTGCGGCCCACGGCAAAGGCGGGGATCACCACGTTGCCGCCCTTGGCCAGCGTCTCGTCGATGATCTGCGCCAGCTGGTCGGTGTAGCTCCACACCTCGGTGTGGTTGCGGTCGCCGTAGGTGGATTCCATCAACACGTAGTCGGCGCTGTCGAAAAATTGGGGGTTGCGGATGATGGGCTGATCCACGTTGCCGATGTCGCCGGAGAACACGATGGTGCGCGTCTCGCCGCCCTCGCGGCAGGTCAGGCGGATGCTGGCGGAACCCAGCAGGTGTCCGGCGTCGATAAACTCCGCCGTTACATCGTCGGTGATCTGCACCTGCTGGCCGTACTCGCAGGGCTGGATGAACTCCCGCACACGCATGGCGTCCTCCACGGTATAGATCGGCTCCACCTCCGGCCGGCCGGCACGCTTGTTCTTGCGGTTGTGGTACTCCGCGTCCTGCTCCTGAATATGGGCGGAGTCCTGCAGCATGATATCCAGCAGATTTGCCGTCACCCGCGTGGTGATGATGGGCCCTGCAAAGCCGTTTTTGATGAGCATGGGGATGCGGCCGGAGTGGTCGATATGGGCGTGGGTCACCAGCACTGCGTCGATGCTGCCCGGATGGAACGGCAGGGCGGTGTTGTCGATCTCATCCCGGCCCTGCTGCAAACCGCAGTCCACCAGGATCTTCTTCCCGTTGACCTCCAGACAATGGCAGCTGCCGGTGACACACTGGTCAGCGCCGTAAAAACTCAGCTTCATGGCAGAAACTCCTTTTCATAAGCTATATAGGCGCAGTATACCACAATTTCCCGGTCTGTACAACCGAAAAACTACCCCTTTGTCTGCCGTCTCAGGCAAATTGTTTACAGAATTTCTTTTGCATTAGACACATTCCTGTGGTATACTGTGCTATTGTAATAATGTGTACATATTCTTTTACACAGAAAGGATACGAATATATGGGACTGTTTACCAAGGTTTTCGGAACATACAGCCAACGTGAGCTGAAGAGCATCTATCCCATCGTGGACAAGATCACGGCGCTGGAGGACGAGTACAAGGCGCTGACCGACGCCCAATTGCAGGCCAAGACGCCGGAGTTCAAGGCTCGTCTGCAAAATGGCGAGGCGCTGGACGACATTCTGCCGGAGGCCTTTGCCGCCGTGCGGGAGGCCGCCGACCGCGTGCTGGGGATGCGCCCCTACCCCGTCCAGCTGGTGGGCGGCATCGTGCTGCATCAGGGCCGCATCGCCGAGATGAAGACCGGTGAAGGTAAGACGCTGGTGGCTACGCTGCCCGCCTACCTGAACGCACTGACCGGCGAGGGCGTCCACATCGTCACCGTCAACGACTATCTGGCCAAGCGCGACTCCGAGTGGATGGGCAAGGTACACCGCTTCATGGGGCTTACCGTGGGTCTGATCATCCACGACATGAGCAAGGAGGAACGGCAGAAGGCCTACCAGTCGGACATCACCTACGGCACCAACAATGAGATGGGCTTCGACTACCTCCGTGACAACATGGCCATCTACGCCAATGAGCAGGTGCAGCGGGGTCACGCCTTCGCCATCGTGGACGAGGTGGACTCCATCCTGATCGATGAGGCCCGCACCCCCCTGATCATCTCCGGCATGGGCGAGAAGTCCACCCAGATGTACGACATGGCCGAGATGTTCGCCGCCCGTCTGAAGAAGTATGTGGTAACGGAGACGGACGACAAGGAGGAAGAGGACGTCAACATCGACGCGGACTACGTCGTGGACGAGAAGGCTCGCACCTGCTCCCTGACGGCCCGGGGCATCAAGAAGGCGGAGGAGTTCTTCCATCTGGACAACCTCAGCGATCCGGAGAACAGCACCACCGCCCACCATATCAACCAGGCCATCAAGGCCCACGGCATCATGAAGCGCGACGTGGACTATGTGGTGAAGGACGGCGAGGTCGTCATCGTGGACGAGTTCACCGGCCGTCTGATGTTCGGCCGCCGGTACTCCGAGGGTCTGCATCAGGCCATCGAGGCCAAGGAACATCTGTCCGTCCAGCGCGAGAGCAAGACGCTGGCCACCATCACGTTCCAGAACTACTTCCGCCTGTACCGCAAGCTGTCCGGTATGACCGGTACAGCCCTGACGGAGGAGGAGGAATTCGCCACCATCTACGCGCTGGATATTATCGAGATCCCCACCAACCGCCCTGTGGCCCGTATCGACAATGAGGACTCCGTCTACAAGACCGAGAACGGCAAGTACCGCGCCGTCATCCGGCAGGTGAAGGAGTGCCACGCCAAGGGCCAGCCGGTGCTGGTGGGTACCGTCTCCATCGAGAAGAATGAGCTGCTGGGCAAGATGCTGACCCGTGAGGGCATCAAGCACAATCTGCTGAACGCCAAGAACCACGAGCGCGAGGCGGAGATCGTGGCGCAGGCCGGTCAGTACGGCGCCGTCACCGTGGCCACCAACATGGCCGGTCGTGGTACGGATATCATGCTGGGCGGCAACGCCGAGTACATGGCCAAGAACGACCTGCGCAAGGCCGGGCTCACCGACGAGCTGATCGCCGAGGCCACCGGCTACGCCGAGACGGACAACGAGGAGATCCTCAACGCCCGGAAGCTGTTCGCCGAGAAGCTGGCCCAGCACAAGGCAGAGATCGCCGGTGAGGCCGAGAAAGTCCGCGCCGCCGGCGGCCTGTTCATCATCGGCACCGAGCGGCACGAGAGCCGCCGCATCGACAACCAGCTGCGCGGCCGTGCCGGCCGTCAGGGCGACCCCGGTGCCTCCCGCTTCTACCTG
>ENA-OZRS01000358-OZRS01000358.1-human-gut-metagenome-genome-assembly--contig:-NODE-358-length-11030-cov-5.420866_pt1 | contig 11030 bp, 11 predicted proteins | sample MGYA00243272_ERZ653951 | MGnify/ENA primary metagenome ERZ653951 (study PRJEB26926, sample SAMN06164475) | human gut metagenome | biome: ENVO:00009003; feature: ENVO:2100002; material: ENVO:00002003...
GATAAAGCCGCCAGTAGCTGAGGAGTACGAACCGCTGCTCGACAAGTATCCGTGCATCAAGCGATGGGACGAGGCGCCCGAACTACCTGGCTCTATAGAGTTCATACAGTCCTGCCGCAAGCACGGCGTCGTGGCTTCTATCGGCCACACTCGCGCTACATACGCTGACGTCGTTGCCGGACATAAGGCGGGCATGATGCACGCCACACACTTCTACAACGCCATGCCCGTTGTCTACAAGGAGCACGAGTTCAAGGTGCCGGGCACCGTAGAGAGTGTCTACGCCCTGCCCGATATGACCGTAGAGGTGATCGCCGACGGCATACACGTTCCGCCGGTTATGCTTCGCGTCGTCTATCAGATCAAGGGCGTAGAGAAGACTGCGCTCATCACCGACTCTCTGGCGTGTGCTGCAAGCGACGAGGGCGTGGCGTTCGACCCGCGTGTCATACTCGAAGACGGCGTGTGCAAGCTGGCAGACCACTCGGCACTTGCCGGATCTATCGCCACAATGGACCGCCTCATACGCACGTGCGTGCAGATGGCGAACATACCGATGGAGGACGCATGCCGCATGGCGAGCGAGACGCCTGCAAAGATCATGGGCGTGTTCGACCGCAAGGGATCGCTCGAGGACGGCAAGGACGCCGACATCATGATGTTCGACAAAGACCTTAAGCTTACATACGTAATGCAGATGGGCAACGAGGTTACAAACGAACTCTAAACCGAAAACACTATGTTGAAACAATTTGTCAATGGTCGCATCCTCACACCTAAAGGATGGCTTGATGGCGGCTCCATTGTTACCGACGGCAACAGAATCAGAGCCGTCTCTAACATCAACCTTCATGTGGTCGGAGCCGAAATCATCGATGCCAAGGGGGGATATATAGTCCCCGGCGGCATTGATATGCACGCTCATGGTGGCGGCGGACGCGACTTCATAGAGGGGTGCGAGGACGCTTTCCGGGCGGCTGTTAATGCGCATCTCAAGCATGGCACCACTGCTATATACCCAACGCTCTCTTCTTCTACGGTTCCTACCATCGAGGCTGCTTGCACGGTGTGCGAGAAACTCATGAACGAGAAGGACAGTCCGGTACTTGGTCTCCACATCGAGGGCTCATACATCAACCGCAAGCAGGCTGGTGCGCAGAACCCTGTGCTCATAAAGGCGCCGATCATCTACGAATACGAGTCGCTGCTAAAGAAGTACAAGTGCATCAAGCGATGGGACGAGGCGCCCGAGCTGCCCGGCTCCGTAAGATTCATAAAAGAGCTGCGTAGTCACGGCGTTCTCTCTGCTCTCACCTGCACACGCGCCACATACGAAGACGTAGTTAAGGCACACGACGCCGGTATGACTCACGCTTCTCACTTCTACAACGCTATGCCGGTAGTCTACAAGGAGCACGAGTTCAAGGTGCCGGGCACCGTAGAGAGTGTCTATGCGCTGCAGGACATGACCGTAGAGGTGATTGCCGACGGCATACACGTACCGCCGGTTATGCTCAAGATTGTGTATAAGATAAAGGGTGTCGAGAAAACCGCTCTCATAACCGACTCTTTGGCTTACGCTGCGAGCGAAGGCGACGTGTCTGCTGAGGCTCGCGTCATTATGGAAGACGGCGTTTGCAAGCTGGCCGACCGCTCGGTGCTTGCCGGCTCTATCGCCACAATGGACGTTCTCATACGCACCTGCATACAGAAGGCAGAGATACCGATGATTGATGTGTTCCGCATGGCGAGCGAAACGCCTGCAAAAATCATGGGCGTCTTCGACCGCAAGGGCTCTATCGAGGAAGGCAAGGATGCCGACCTCATGGTGTTCGACAAGGACATCAACCTCACATACGTAATGCAAATGGGCAAAGAGATTACAAACAACCTCTAATCTCACATTTATATATAAACAAAGACTCATTATATATAAACATAACAAGGGCTGGGTTCCACAAAGGAATCCAGCCCTTTAATATGTTAAATCAGTCCGAGCGACTTCAGTTTGCCTTCGATAGCCTCAACACCACCTTCTACGTTGCTCTCGATGTTGAGAGGCATAACCGGGTCGTGCAGCGACATGCGCAGCAACCACCAACCGGCTTCGTCCACATTGCCGCAACTAACACGCAGTCCCTCGTAGTTTGGCTCAACAATCGTCCAGCCTTCCACTCCTGCTGCCTTTGCCTTCATATCCTCAAGCACTTTCGCTCCTTGAGCCTTAAAGTCGGGATCGGTGAGCTTTATTCTTATCTCCTTGCTCTCCTTAGGCTGCTTTAGCGAAGCTATCACCTCATGCACCTGCTTACCCTCCTTGTACAGCTTTGCTGCAAAGACTATAAGCTTTGCTGCAAGATAAGCGCCATCGTCGAGGAAGTAGTTCTCGCGCAGAGCTGCATGGCCAGATGTCTCAATAGCCAACCAGCACTCCTCGCCTGCTTCGTTCAGACGGATGCCCTCGTTTATCACGTTCTTGTATCCGCGGCGGAAGCGGTGGTGCCTGCCTCCCTTTTCGCTGATATACTCTGCAAGTCCGTCAGAAGTTACAGAGTCGGTTACGATTGTGCTTCCCGGATGCTCATCCAATATAACGGAAGATATAAGCGCAATGAGAGAATTGCGGTTGATTGGTTCGCCCTTTCTGCCGATGATAGCCGAACGGTCTACGTCTGTATCGAAGATTACACCGAGGTCGGCATCGCTTTCTTCCACAGCCTTGCAGACAGAAGCCATCGCCTCACGATCTTCAGGATTAGGGATATGGTTAGGGAAGCGTCCGTCAGGATCGAGGAACTGGCTGCCCTTTGTGTCGGCGCCAAGCATACTCAATATCTTCTCGAAGAATCCACCATTGCCGTTGCCTGCGTCTAAAATAATGTGCATGCCCTTAAGCGGATGCTGATAATCATCAGCATTCACACCCTCACAGATGTAGTCGGCAATATGACGAGAGTAGATATCCATGAAGTCGAGTGTTGACGAACTACCCTTCTCGCCTTCAAAAGCAAATTCTCCATTCTCTGCTATCGTAAGGATAGAAGCAATGTCCTTGCTGTCGAGACCACCCTTTGGAGTGAAGAACTTAAGTCCGTTGCGGTTGAAAGGCAGATGACTTGCCGTCACCATAACCGAAGCCGTAGCCTTCACATGCTCGCTGATAGTGGTCATGAACATGGCTGGAGTAGAAGCCAGTCCGCAGTCTACGACATTCGCGCCAGCCTCAACAGCACCCTTCACAAACGCACTCTTGATGCTGCTGCCAGAAAGACGACAATCCATACCTACCGCAATAGTCGGCATCTCGCAGTCAGAGTTGTTTCTTATCCAGCGCACGAACGACTTTGCGATTGTTACTATAACTTCGGGTGTAAGGTTAACGTGTTCTCCTTCAATACCTTCAAGAGCCACGCCTCTAATGTCAGAACCATTCTGTAGTTTTTTCCAATTCATAGTTATACCTTAAGATTAGTAGGAAACAAAATTATACATTATTTTTCAAACGCCAAACTAAAAGTCCGCAAAAATCATTATCTGTAAAGGTTTTTGTACATAACGACTTGCAAAATCAAAAAAAACGTTTGCGAGTTTTATAATAAAAATGTACATTTGTGGCTGACAAACATAGCCTACTTAATAAATCGTGCAAATTATGAAGACTCTTCCCTACATGATATTCAGTTTTCTTATGCTCTGCGCATTGTGTACAAGCATAAACAGTTATCGCAGAACAGAGAATATAATAGCGCAGGATGTGAATCGGGCATTGGAACAGGTGCTTGTGAAAATGCCAGACAATATGGTCACAACAGACACCATACGCTGCTATCGCAACTGCCTCACCATAGCCGAACTGAAAGACACGGCAGGAATAGCCATGCGTACTGTGCGCAAGGACGGACGTTGGGAGACCCGACTCGTGGCGGAGGCTAACTGTGGCTTCGCAACTACCTTCATGATGTCCGACCAAAAGGCATCAGGGTCTTTTCTGTTTGCAGGATTGCTGTGGCTATTGTGCAGCTTGTGGTACATAAAAAGGAAAAGACCGGAGCTGATTGCGCAAGGCATATCGTACGGAGGCATTGTCTTTTATAACGACAAGTTCATGACGCTTTCGGGCGAGCAAATTCGTCTTACGCCTATGCAGCATTCTCTGCTCGAAATGTTCATAACAAGCGACACGCATACTCTATCAAAACAGCACATTTGCGACCGACTATGGCCGAAGAAGCCCGATGCAAGCGACACGCTCTACACGCTGATAAAGCGCATAAAGCCAATCATAGAGACTCATAGCACGCTGAAAATTCAGTCGGACAGGGGCAAGAGCTATAGTCTGATAATCAAGTAGATAGTCCTTTATCAGCCAATTGTCAGGTAAATGTCAGACTCGTAAATTGGCTTTCTTTTAAGGATATTATAACTTTGCACCATAACAAAATTGGTGCAAAATGAATAGATTAATTACACTTTCCATTATTCTCTCCTCCGCATTCTCCGTTTCTGCCCAGGATGTGGACAAAACCATTACGCTCAATGAGGTTACTGTAAAGGCAGCCAAGGTTGTGAACAAGCCCGACGGCATGGTTCTCTACCCTACCGATGCTCAAAAACAGTCATCTAACAACGGCTACAGCATTCTTGAGAAACTCTCGCTTGCCAATCTGCGTATCGACAATATCAACCACTCCATTACAGCTATCGACAACCGCGGCAGCATTCAGATCAGAATAAATGGCATCGTTGTGGACAAGTCGGAGATGTTGGCTCTCGATCCGAAGAACATCACGAAGATTGACTTCATAAACAATCCTGGCGTGCGTTATGGCGACGGTATAGCTTATGTCGTTGATATCATTACACGCAGAAAAGAGAGCGGATATACCGTTGGTACCGACCTTACTTCGGCGCTTACCACCTTGCAGGGCGATGTCATGGTTTACGGTAAGTGGAACCGCGGCAAAAGCGAATGGTCGCTTTCCTACGATTTGAGTGGGTATCGTACAAAAGGAAGCAAGAGCAAACAGTCAGCAGAATATACATTGACTGACGGAAGCATACACAGAATAGAACGAAACGATATGGAGACGCTTCGTAAAGCTATTGCGCACGAAGCAAAACTGACATACAACTGGGCTGACTCTACAGCCACCGTCCTTCAGATATCATTTAGTGGAGCGTTCAACAATGCTCCCGACAACTACAATATTAAGGATATTAAGGACGGCGCTCGGCAATACAAAGCAACAAGTCGCGATGCTGACAAAAGCTATTTGCCGGCATTGGACGTCTACTTCTTCCGGCAGATATCTCCACGTCAGTCTCTTACCGCCAATGCCGTAGGCACATACATCTCCACGCAGACCGGCTCTTTCTATGACGAGGGTTCTCCTTATAAATACAATGTAGATGGCAAGACTACATCCTTGCTTGCGGAGGCAATCTACGAAAATCAGCTGAAGCCCTTCACGTTCTCTACGGGCGTGAACTATAGCTATAAATACATAAAGAACGGTTATCTTGGCGATGCTTCGTCTCTTACAAAGACAAACAATAACCGTCTGTATGGCTTTGCAGAAATCAAAGGTATGCTACGCCAGCTGCGCTACACGTTAGGTGCTGGCGTAAGTTACATTCATTACACGCAGAACGGTCACAGATTCAATTTCTGGACTTTTCACCCGAAGGCATCGCTCACATATCAGATCAACAACAGCTTGCAGCTGAGCTATACTTGTCAGATGCAGGACAAGGTGTCTCGCATAGCGATGACAAGCGATGTTATGATTCGCACAAATAGCATGGAATGGACCAAAGGAAATCCCGATTTGAAACCGTCGCATAATATGGAGCACCGCCTGCAGTTTTCGTATAACAACAATCGCTTGCAGGCCTTCGTCGACGGCTACTTCAAGCAATGTTTCAAGCCTAATATGGCTCATTATGAACTTACCCAAGACAATCAATTCGTCTATACACAGATAAACCAAAAGGAGATAGACGCCTTGAACGTTATGGCATACGCCGGCTACTGGCTTTTGCCCGAAAAGCTTCAGATAGCAGCCAACGGAGGATTGTACAGATGCTTCAACTACAGCAATGACTATACACATTGCTACACCTCTTGGTTCTATGCAGCCAGCATCACGGCTTATCTCTGTAGATTCACGCTGCAGGGATACGTAGACAACGGCAACCGCTTTTTAGAGGGCGAATCGAAAAGCTACAACGGCGCCTATTCTGTCGTGAAAGCATCACACGCATGGCGCAACTGGCAATTCTCCTTGTCGTGGGCGAATCCGTTAAACAACAACTACAAGGCATACGAGAACGAACTGCTCAACCGCAATCTCTACAAGCATACCATAGGCTATTCAAAGTGGATGGGCAATCTGGTTTCGCTGAACATCTCTTGGCGACTGAGTAGAGGAAGCAAGCACAATTCGGCAGAAAAACGCATAAACCTACGCGATACGGATAACGGCATCATAAAATAGAGAGCAGAGGCTACTGATTAGGGAACCCTCACAACATCCACCACATGGCTGCCAGCTCCAATAAGGTCGGCACGCTCGGAGATGCACTTCTGATATTCTATGAAACGCGCAAACGTCTCGTCACTCATGCGGTTGAGACGTGTGCGCATATAGTCGGAAGCGCCGTCGGGCGAGAAGATGGTTACACGTTCCAAGCCTGCACGTTCGTCAAGTCGGTTGATGTCGTCTATACGCACATAGTCGTAAAGCTCGTCTGCCTGAGCCTGAATATGGAAGTTCTCGTCAACGGCGCCACGCTCCATCAGTCCTTCTATTCTATCCTCGTCGAAGCAATACGACAGAATGCTATATTCGTTCATCAAGTATGCCACAAAAATCAGTCCGCCCGGTTTGGTCACGCGCTTTGCCTCGTTCAGAGCCTTTAACTTCTCCTCGTCGCCGATGAGATGATAGAGCGGACCGAGCAACAGAGTAACGTCAGCATACGCCGTAGGCAGGAACGGCATGTTACGTGCGTCGCCCTGCACAACATCTGCCGTCGGCTCACGCTTCAGAAACACCTCGATGTTGCGTCGCACCAGTTCTACAGCCTTCACCCGATAACCTTCTGCCATAAGAGCCGATGTGTAGCGTCCAGTTCCTGCACCTATATCGAGCAACAACGAGTCGGGCTTGATGTATCGGCGCAAGTGATGCATGGTGGTTTCAAATTCTACGATGCCGTGCCTGCGCTGCAAGCGAAGGTCTTCTGGGTGCTTATTGTAATGTTTCTCTATATTGGATAATGCCATATTTATATATTAAAAGTTGGAGGTTGAATGATATGCTGTTTCTTTTAACAACGATAATCCTCAACAAAGGTAATCATAACTTTCAACTTTTCCACTCCCTACTCTCGATTTTTTATAACACACCATTGAGAATATTGTTTTACTCAATAAAATTTGGAGTTTTCATATAAAGCAATTATTTTTGCAGCGCATAACATAAACAGAGAATTAGAAAAAATATTATGAAACTCAACAAAGTACACCATGTAGCCGTAATCTGCTCCGACTACGAGCGCTCAAAGCAGTTCTATACCGATGTGCTCGGCATGAAAATAAAGAGCGAACATTATCGCGAGAAACGCGACTCATGGAAAGCGGACTGCTTTATTGGCGACACATACGTAGTAGAACTGTTCTCCTTCCCCAATCCTCCTGCACGTCCTTCCTATCCCGAAGCAGCCGGTCTGCGCCATCTTGCTTTCGAGGTAGACGACCTCTCGGCGGCGGTAAGCGAACTCGACAGCAAGAGCATAAAGCACGAACCTATCCGCACGGACGAATATACCGGCAAGCAGTTTGTGTTCTTCAGCGACCCCGACGGACTGCCGATAGAATTGTACGAGAAATAAAGAAGCATCACTTTTAGGTATTGCCCAGCTCACAACAAAGTTGTATCTTTGCATCGTAACAAACAAATAAAAAGAAAAATATGACAGAAATGACAACAACAATAATTGTAGGAATTCTAATTCCGTTATTAGGCACGATGCTGGGTTCGGCTTTCGTGTTCTTTATGAAAGACGAGATGTCTGCACGATTGCAAAAGACATTGTTAGGCTTTGCCTCAGGCGTAATGGTGGCAGCATCTGTGTGGTCTTTGCTGATTCCTGCTATGGAAATGAAGGCCGATAGCGGCGCATGGTCGGTAGTGCCGGCTGCCGTTGGTTTCCTGATGGGTATAGGCTTTCTGCTGCTTATCGACGAACTAACGCCTCATCTGCACATAGGCACAGACAAGCCCGAGGGCATCAAGTCTCACTTGTCAAAGACCGCCATGCTTGCCCTTGCCGTAACCATACACAACCTGCCCGAAGGTATGGCTGTAGGCGTAGTGTTTGCAGGAGCCGAAAACGGCTCTTCGCACATATCCTTAGCCGCAGCCATTTCCGTATCATTAGGCATAGCCATACAGAACATCCCAGAAGGAGCCATTATCTCAATGCCTATGCGCGCAGCAGGCAACAGTCGGTGGAAATCATTTGTGTTAGGATCTCTCAGTGGAGTCGTCGAGCCAATCGGAGCCATCGCCGTTCTGTTGCTCGCATCGCTCCTGATGCCAGCCCTTCCATACATGCTCGCCTTTGCTGCAGGCGCCATGTTCTACGTAGTAGTGGAAGAGCTGATACCAGAAGCCTCAAGCGGGCAGCACAGCAACCTCAGCACTATAGGTTTCGCCATCGGCTTCGTACTGATGATGGTGCTTGATGTGGTGATGAATTGAATAAAAATAAAATAACAACCTATTTAATAATGAAAGCAATCAGAATTATGAGCATACTTACTATGCTCTGCGCCATCTTCTCTTGCAAGGCGCAGAACAAGGGTTTTGAGAGCGTGTCGGCAGATGCCTACGAGAAGATAATAGCCGACACAACTGTGGTACGACTTGACGTGCGCACGGCTGAAGAGTTCGCTGCGGGACATATCGAGAACGCTGTTAATATAGACGTGCTGAAGCCAGACTTCGAGCAGAAGGCGTGCAAAACGCTTTCTAAAGACAGAGTGATAGCCGTGAACTGTCGCAGCGGCAAACGCAGTAAGAAGGCTGCAAGCATACTCGTGCGCAACGGCTATGTAGTTGTAGAGCTCGACAAAGGCTACAACGCATGGGTAGACGAAGGTCACAAAGTAGTGAAGTAGAACTATACCTAAACAGATTAAACAATTTAACACCAGACTATTATGAAAAAGACAGCACTCATAACCGGAGCTACAAGCGGCATCGGCGAAGCCTGCGCAAGAAAGTTTGCCGAGGGCGGTTACAATCTTATCCTCACGGCTCGCCGCGAAGAGAAGTTAGCAGAAATAAAGGCACAGCTCGAAGCCGAGGGCACGAAGGTGCGCACCTTGGTGTTCGACGTGCGCGACGCCGAAGCTGCAAAGCAGGCTATCGCTTCGCTCGAACCCGAATGGCAGACTATTGATGTCCTGATTAACAACGCCGGACTCGCACTCGGTCTCGAGAAGGAATACGAGGGCGACCCCGAAGACTGGAACACGATGATAGACACCAACATAAAAGGTCTGCTCACCATGACACGTCTCATCGTGCCGGCTATGGTAGAGCGAAACGAGGGTCACGTAATCAACATCGGTAGCGTGGCGGGCGATGCGGCATATGCCGGCGGCAACGTCTATTGCGCCACTAAGGCTGCCGTGAAGACCATAACCGACGGCCTACGCATCGACGTAGCCGAATCGGCAGTACGCGTGACGAACGTGAAACCCGGACTCGTTGAAACCAACTTCAGCAACGTGCGTTTCCACGGCGATAACGCCCGTGCCGAGAACGTATACAAAGGCATCGTCCCGCTCACCGGAGCCGACATTGCCGATGTAGCTTTCTACGCTGCTTCAGCTCCGAAACACGTGCAGATAGCCGAGGTGCTCGTGCTTGCTACGCATCAAGGAAGCGGTAGCGTGATACACAGAGAAAGGTAATCTGATTGGACGGCGAACGCAATCCGATCAGACGGCGAACGCAATCCGATCAGACGGCGAACGCAATCCGATCGGGCGGCGTTCGGTATACAATGATAAGAACATAGGCTTTACATTATTAATTTCCACTATCACACCACTACACCCCACTATAAAATCACAAAACTTACGGTTCAGAACATCATTTTTTTACAAAAAACGGCAAATAATTTGGCAGATTCAAAAATAATGCGTATCTTTGCACTCGCAAAATTAACGCAGTTGGTGCCATAGCTCAGATGGTAGAGCAAAGGACTGAAAATCCTTGTGTCCCCGGTTCGATTCCTGGTGGCACCACAATCTAAAGAGTTACTCATTTCGAGTGACTCTTTTTTTGTATATCAGGGGGTGCAGCGGTCTCCGCTGCACCAACCGGCAAGCACGATGCTTAGCTCAGTTGGTAGAGCAAAGGACTGACATTGTCTATAAATTGGCCTTGTGTGTTTGAGTATGACAAAGAAAGCCTATCGCGTTGCTTAACAGATAATTCTCCATCGTGAACATGTATTATTGTGTAAATAGAAAAACCATCGTGTCATTTAATACCATTCCCAATCTTCCCAATCATCATCACCCCATTCATAGAACTCATCAGAGTCGGTAATGTCATTGCAGTGATTGTCAAAAATAAATTCTTTACCATCTTCTTTTACAACTTTTAGAAATACTGCCCGTTCTCCTGACTTCGTCATCGTGTTTGTTATAAATCAATTAGCGTTTTTTATTGCTGCGGCGGCAGGATACCGCCGCTACGGAGCCGAAACAACCGAGGAAATTATATTAAAACCGCTTAATCCGCTTTCTTGCAGAATTAGTTATAATAACCTGAGTTCGGGATAAGAAAGTCTTTATAAAAGTTGGTAATCTCAATAATTTTTAGTACCTTTGTGATTGAGAATCAATTAATTATAAAATTAAAGGATACTATAGTTATGGAGATTACCAAGAACAAAATTACTGAAATTTTCTGTATTATCGATGATTTTTGCCAAGAATATGATAA
>ENA-OZRS01000362-OZRS01000362.1-human-gut-metagenome-genome-assembly--contig:-NODE-362-length-10963-cov-3.815457_pt1 | contig 10963 bp, 10 predicted proteins | sample MGYA00243272_ERZ653951 | MGnify/ENA primary metagenome ERZ653951 (study PRJEB26926, sample SAMN06164475) | human gut metagenome | biome: ENVO:00009003; feature: ENVO:2100002; material: ENVO:00002003...
CCTTCTGATAGTCGTCGATAAATCCGATGGCGCCGAACACCAGCGCGAAGAGATAGACGTACAGATGGGCAAACTCGCCTGCCATCATGTGCCGCCACCCCAGCGCCAGAATGGTGATGCCGATGCCGATGATGAACATCACACCGCCCATGGTGGGGGTACCCTGCTTCGTCATGTGCCACGTGGGGCCGATCTCCTTGATGGACTGCCCGGCCTTCAGCCGCCGCAGCGCCGGGATCAGCAGCCGGCCCGCCGCGGCGGTGATGACAAAGCTGACCACCAGCGGCAGCACGATCTCCATAAAACCCATACTTACTCGCTCCTTCCCTCCGCGTACTGCGGAGGTCTTTTCTTTATTTCTGCATTTCCTTCAGGTGCTCCGCCACGATGACCCGCTCATCCATGGGATAGTGGACGTGGTTGATCTCCTGATAGTCCTCGTGGCCCTTGCCGGCCAGAATGATGACGTCGCCGCTCTGGGCGTGATCCATGGCGTAGTGGATGGCCTCCACCCGGTCAGGGATGGCCACATAGGGCGTGTCGGTGTCCTGCATACCCACCAGAATGTCGTCGATGATCGCCTGCGGCTCCTCGGTGCGGGGGTTGTCGCTGGTGACGATGACAAAGTCCGCCAGCCGTGCGGCGATGCCGCCCATGACGGGGCGCTTCGTCTTATCCCGGTCGCCGCCGCAGCCGAACAGCACCACGGTGCGGCCCTTGGCAAAGCCGTTCACCGACTCCAGCACGTTCTCCAGCGCGTCGGGCTTGTGGGAGTAGTCGTTGAGAATGGTGTAGTCCTTGCCGGGGGTGGGGATGATCTCCATGCGGCCCTTGACGCCGTGGTTCCGGGCCAGCGCGTCGGCGCACTCCACCAGCGGCACACCCAGATTCCAGCAGCACGCCATGGCGTCCAGCGCGTTGTAGACGGTGAACTGGGCGGGGATCCCCACCTGCACATGCGCCCACTCCGTGTCCGCCTCGGCATCGAACGCCACGCTGCCGGGGTGGAGCTGTACGGACTTGGCCTTCAGATCCGCGTCGGCGTGGATGGCGTAGGAGAATTTCCGGGGGCATTTGGCGTTTTGCAGCAGCCGGGTATGCCACGGATCATCGGCATTATACACGCCGATGTCGCAGCGGTCAAACAAAATAGCCTTGGCGTCGCAATATTCCTCCATGGTGCGGTGGAAATCCAGATGATCCTGACTGAGATTGGTAAAAATACCCACGGCAAAGCGGATGCCGTAGACCCGGTCCAGCACCAGCGCGTGGGAGGATACCTCCATGACGGCGTGGGTGCAGCCGGCGTCGGACATCCGGCGCAGCAGCTTTTGCAGCTCGAAGGACTCCGGCGTGGTGCGCTCCGTGTGGAGCACCTCGCTGCCGATCATGTTCTGGATGGTGCCGATGAGACCCACCTTGGCACCGGCCTTCTGCTCCAGAATGCTCTTGATGAGGTAGGTGGAGGTGGTCTTGCCGCTGGTGCCGGTGACGCCGACCATGGTCATCTCCCGGGAGGGGTGGTCAAACCAGTTGCAGGCGATGACCGCCAGCGCCCGGCGGGAGTCCTCCACCAGCACATAGGGGATGCCGCAGTCCGGCACCTGCTGGCAGACCACGCAGGCGGCGCCCTTTTCCTGCACCATGGGGATATACTTGTGGCCGTCGGTGGCCGCGCCGGCGATGGCGACAAACAGGCCGCCCTCCACGGCTTGCCGGGAGTCGTAGCAGACATCGGTGATGTCGGCGTTCAGGTCGGCGGTGGCCTCCAGAATCGTCAGGCCGTTGAGAATGTCGTTGAGTTTCATAGAAATAGTCTCCTTTGCAGCATTTTGCCCCATTATAGCAGGCAGAAATTGCGTAGAAAAGGGAATTCTGTGCGGTGCTGTGTGAATTTCGTGCGCTTTAGTCCGTAACGGAGGTATCGCCCAGCTGGACGGTGATGACCGTACCGGCCTCCACCTCCGTGCCGGCCTCGATGGTCTGGGACAGTACCCGGACGGCGGAGGACTCGCTGGCGGTGGCGCCGGAGAAGCGGATGAACAGTCCCGCGCCGGTGGCGGCGGTATTGGCCTCGGAGGGCGTCTTGCCGATGAGGTAGGGAACCTTGCACTTGGCGGTGGATTTATCCGTACCGGCGTACAGGATCACGGCGGACTTGCCGGGGATGATAGCGCCGCCGGCGGGGGTCTGGTCGGTGATGGTCTGCCCGTCGCCATGGAGCTTGCAGGCAAGACCCCGTTCGGAGAGCTTGCTCTTGGCCTCCTCCACGGACATACCGATGACATTGGGAACGGTGGTGTCCATACCCAGCAGCTCCTCGGCGGAGTAGCTGGGCTCCACGCCCAGATAGGGCAGGACCTCGGACATGATGGAGCTGGCGATGGGCGCCGCCATGTTGCCGCCGGAGACGTAGGTGCCGGTATAGCGGCTGGGGGTATCCATGGTCAGCAGCATAATGACCTGCGGGTCATCCGCCGGTGCAAAGCACAGGAAGGACACCACCACGTCGCCGCTCTGCCCCTTATCGGCCGTACCGGTCTTGCCGCCGATGCGGTAACCCGCCACCTGCCCGTTTTTGCCGGTGCCGTGGGCCACCACATACTCCAGACACTCCCGGACGGTGGCGGAGGTCTCCTCGCTGATGACCTGCCGGACAGGGGTGCTGTCGTGCTGGTAGGTGACGCTGCCGTTGGAGTCGGTGATGCGCTCCACCAGATAGGGCGTGTGGAGATAGCCGCCGTTGATGCAGGCGGCCTGCGCCGTGATGAGGGCGAGAGGCGTAACGTTGAAGTTCTGACCGAAGGAGTAGCAGGCCAGATCCAGCTGGGTGAAGCTGGAGGGATCGGCGAAGATGCCGGTGGCCTCGCCGCCCAGATCGATGCCGGTGCCGTCCATCAGGCCGAAGGATCTCATGTAGTCGTAGAATTTGGCGTTGCCCAGCTTCAGTCCATAGGAGATGAAGGCGGGGTTGCAGGAATTTCCCACAGACTGGACCAGTGTTTGCAGACCGTGTCCCGCCTTGTTGGAGCAGTGGATGGTGTAGTTGGAGATATTCACGTAGCCGTTGCAGTTGACGGTGGTGTTCTTGTCGATGACGCCCTCCTCCAGCGCGGCGGCCAGCGTCAGGATCTTGAAGGTGGAGCCGGGCTCATAGGTGTCGTTCAGCGCCTTGTTGCGCCACTGGAGCAGCTGCATCTCCGCCAGCGTGCTCTCGCCCCGCTCCATCCGCTCCCGCAGGGTCTTGTCCTGTACGGCGGCGAAGTCGTTCAGGTCGTAGCTGGGGGAGGAGGCCATGGCCAGAATGCCCCCGGTCTTTGCATCCATGATGATGCCGGTGGCGCCGTTGGCGGCGGCAAACTTATCCGTCATGGTGTCCAGACCCTTTTCCAGATAATACTGGATGGTGGTGTCCAGCGTCAGTGTCAGATCGCTGCCGTTCTGGGCGGCAAAATACTGCTCGTAGGCGTACATCATGTCGTTGCCGGCGTTGTCCTTGGTGGACACCACCATTCCGCTCTGCCCCTCCAGCTCCTGCTCGTAGCGGGCCTCCAGCCCGTACAGGCCGGTGTTGTCGTCGCCCACGAAGCCGATGACGTGGGAGGCCAGCGAGCCGTAGGGGTAGTAGCGCTTGGCGTCCGCCACCAGATGGACGCCCACGATCTTATTCTCGTTGATGTAGGCGCGGACGGCGTTGGCGGTGTCCTCCTCGGCGCGGAGCTTGATCACCTCGTACTGGGACTTGGTGTTGTCCATACGCTTGCGGATGGCGGCGGCGTCACCGTCCAGCAGCTCGGCAAGGCCGGCGGCCAGCGTGTCCTTTGTCCACGACACGGGAGCGTCCTTGTCGTTGACGGCTCTGTCGATCTCCAGCGGGGAGAGGATGATGGTCTCGGCACTGGCGGAGATGGCCATGATATTGCCGGTGCGGTCGTAGATGGTGCCGCGGGAGGCGGTGACCACCGTGCGGCGGGTCTGCTGGTTCACCGCCTTGCTTTGCAGCTCCTCGTGGCGGACGATCTGCAGGTCGAACAGCTGGAAAAACAGCAGCACGAACATACCGACGCCCATGAGGAGCATCAGCACGAAGGACCGGGTCTGGATGACCCGGTTGGCACGGCGGATATTTTCATCTTTACGATTGGGATTTGACACGTTTTCTGCCTCCGAAGGTAGGGCGCGGCACGGTTTATTAGACGCCGCGCGGGTTCTCGAATACCAAGCAAGGAGCAAGAAGTCGCCTTCTTACTCCTCACTGCCTCATGATATGGCCGCTGTCAGCGGAAATATTCCAGCACATAGCTCCAGCCCCGCTCCAGTGAATCCAGCAGCCCGTCCAGCGCGCCGCTGCTATCGGCCTTGTAGAGCGTGACGCTGTCGCTGCCGGACAGGTCGATATACTGGATCTGACCGCTGGTGGGCTTGGACATACCGGCGGCCTCGGCCGCCGCCTTGACGGTGGCCAGATCGAAGGTCTTTTCATACTCCGTCAGCAGGGCGATGTGCTGCTCGTCCAGATCGGCGATCTCCCGTTTGATGGACGACACGCTGCCGGATACGTCGGTGAGCGTGACATAGCCCAGCATCAGCGCTACCACCATGACCAGCAGCACCACGATGCCGCCCACCACCAGCGGGGAGGGCCGTGCCGCCGTGCGGCTCTGGGTCTGACGGCGGGGGAGAGGCTGCTCCTGCACGGCGGGCTGCTTCTTCTGGGGCAGCTTGCCGGCTTCCTCTAACTGGCGCTCCCGTACCAGGGCGTCCAGATCGTATGCCAGGTTGCCATAGACGGCGTTTTTGCGGTGGGGACTTGCCATGGGACGGTCACTCCTCTCCTAAGAATGTGGCGCTCGGTCAGAGCTTTTCCGCGACGCGCAGCTTGGCGCTGCGGGCCCGGGGATTTTCAGCCAGCTCCGCCTCACCGGATACGATGGGCTTGCGGCTGACCAGACGGATCTTCGGCTTTTTGCCGCAGACACAGACGGGGAATTCGGGCGGGCAGGTGCAGCCGGTGGCCAGCTCCTGCATGGTCTTTTTGATGATGCGATCCTCCAACGAGTGGAAGGAGATGACAGCCAGCCGTCCGCCTGCGTTCAGGTGGGACACGGCGGCCTCCAGCATGGGGGGCAGGGCGTCCAGCTCGCCGTTGACGGCGATGCGGATGGCCTGAAAGCTCCGCTTGGCGGGGTGCTGCTTCTCCCGCAGGGCGGCGGGGGGCATGGCGGACTTGATGATGTCCACCAGCTGGAGCGTTGTTTCAATGGGAGCCTGCTCCCGGGCCTGCACGATGCGGCGGGCGATGGCAGGGGCGCAGCGCTCCTCGCCGAAGTCGTAGAGGATGCGGCGCAGCTCCTCATAGGGCCAGTCGTTCACCACGTCCCGCGCGGTGAGGGACGCCGTGCGGTCCATGCGCATATCCAGCGGGGCGTCGTGCATATAGGAAAAGCCCCGTGCGGCGTCGTCCAGCTGGGGGGAGGAGACGCCCAGATCGAAGAGCATCCCGTCCACGCCGGGGATATGGAGGTCGGCGAGGATATCGCCGATACGGTCAAAGTTGCTGTGGACAAGGGTCACGCGATCCAGATAGGACGCCAGACGATCCCGGGCGGCGTCGATGGCGGTCTGATCCCGGTCGATGCCGATGAGCCGCCCGCCCGCAGTCAGGCGGCGGACGATCTCCAGCGAGTGACCGGCGCGGCCCAGCGTACCGTCCACATAGACGCCATCCGGCCGGATGGCCAGCGCGTCCAGACATTCGTGCAGGAGAACGGGCTTGTGGCCGTAGTCCTTTTCGTGGATGTGGTCACACATGGTTTACAGCCCCATTTCCGCCATGGCCTGCTCCAGCGCGCCGGTGGAGAAGGCCTCGTTTTCGATGGCGGCCCAGCGCTCGGCGCTCCAGATCTCGGCGCGGTCGAAGCTGCCCACCACCACGACCTCCTTGGTCAGTCCCGCATACTCCCGCAGCTTGGCGGGGATGAGGATGCGGCCCTGCGAGTCCGGCTCGCAGTCCGCCGCGTAGGCGAACAGGGCGCGGAGCTTTTTCACCTCGTTGTAGGACAGCTCCTTCAGCTTGGCCATGAAGGCCGCCCAGCTCTCGTCGGAGTAGACGGACAGGCAGTGATCCTGTCCCACGGTAACGTGGAAGGTCTGCCCCAGCTCCTTGCGGAGGGAGGCGGGGATAAACAGGCGGCCCTTGGCGTCGATATTATGGCTGAATTGACCGGTCATGGGGCCGCCTCCTCTCAAGAAAAAATCGGGGGAATGTGGAAAACTGTGGGACGATCCCCCACAAATGGGGGCACTACCCCCACAATTCACCACTCACATGGTTAGTATACATAATGCGTTATGAAATTGCAAGAAGAAGTTTCCACCCAGATCCCTCCAAAAAGCGGAAAAAACTTCCAAAAAACAGGCAAAAAGGCACATTTCTTAAAACGTATGTTCGATGGCAAAACGCACAAAAACCCGGTAGACACAATATTTTGTGTCTACCGGGTTTGCTCGCCACAAGATACTATTGATTTGTGAAAATCGTAGAAATACGGTGGAGAAATTTGTCGATTTTTCCACAAGAGGACAGGTGTGTTACTGGGCGTCCTCCGGCGCCTTGGGGGATTCCTCGGCGGCGCTGGTGCGGTTCAGCTCGGCACGCTGGGCCTGCATCTGCTCCTGACTGGCGGCACGGAAGCGCACGCGGGATTCCTGCACCTCGCTGAGCGCCATCTGGATGGCCTCCTCCGTGCGGCGCAGAGCGTCCTCCGTATAGGTGTTGGCCACATGATACAGCTCACGGGTGCGTTCCTCGGCGCGGCGGAGGATCTCGCTGCTCTTCTGGCGGGCCATCTGGATCGTCTCGCTCTCGGAGACAATGACCTTGGCGTCCAGCTCCGCCTGACGCAGCATCTTTTCTACCTCTTTCTTGGCGCCCGCCACATACTCACTGCGGGCGGCGATGAGCTCGCGGGCCTTCTTCAGCTCCAGCGGGAGCTTGGCGCGGATCTCGTCCAGCAGATCCAGGGCTTCGTCGCGGTTGATGATGCATTTGTCGGAGCTGAAAGCGGCGCTCTTGGCCTCGTCGATCATGCCGTAGAGCATATCCAGCAGGCGCTGTACATCCTTTTCTTCCATAGATCCCTCGTTCCTTTCTCTGTTTTTGGCAGGACGTCAGCCCCGCATTTTTTCCAATTCCTCGGCGATGGGCGCCGGTACATATTTTTCCAGAGGCTGGCCGTAACGGATCATCTCCCGGGCCATGGTGGAGCTGAAATGCTCATAGTCCGCGCTGGCGGGCAGCAGCAGCGTCTCCAGTCCCGGCAGGATGCCCTGATTGATGCGGGACATTTGCAGCTCCATGTCCCAGTCGGTGGCGTTGCGCACACCCTTGAGCAGGATATGGGCGCCCTTTTCCCGGGCGTAGTCCGCCAGCAGGCCGCTCCAGTTCTCTACCTCCACGTTGGGGATGTCCGCCACGCTGCGGCGGATCAGCTCCAGCCGGCGCTCCGGCGTGAACATGGGCAGCTTTTTCTCGCAGTTGACCATGACGCAGACATACAGCTTGTCAAAGCAGGCCGCACCCCGGCGGATGATGTCCAGATGCCCCAGTGTGATGGGGTCAAAGCTGCCGGGATAAATGGCGATCTTCATGGGTCAGTCCTCATTTCCGCCGCGATGGAACACCGTCAGCTTGATTTTGCCGTACCGGTACTCGCGGTACAGCTGATAGGGTGGCGGAAGTGCGGGCAAAACTGTTTCCACGGCACTTTCCGCCACAATTATACCATGCTGACGGCAAATGTCAAACGCTGCGATATCCGTCAGCGCCTGCTCCAGCAGGCCGGAGGCATAGGGCGGGTCCAGAAAGACCAGATCAAACTTCTCGCCGCTGCGGAGATAGGCGAGGGCGTCGCCCTGCCGGACATGGGCGCGGTCGGTCAGCTTGCAGAGCGCCAGATTCTCCTGAACGAGATGGACAGCGTCGCTGCGCCGCTCCACAAACACACACTCCGCCGCGCCCCGGCTCAGGGCCTCGATGCCCAGCTGACCGGTGCCGGCAAACAGATCCAGCACACGGCGGCCCTCAATGTCGAATTGGATGATGGAGAACAGGCTCTCCTTCACCTTGCCGGTGGTGGGGCGGGTCTCCATGCCCATCAATTCCTTCAATACTCTGCCGCGGGCAGTACCGGTGATGACTCTCATCGACGGTCACCCCCTCGGATCGAAGCACTCAAAGATGACCATCGCGCCGTCCTTCTCGGCGGCGTCCATGGTCTCCTTGGAGCGGATGGTCCAGCTGAACTCCTGCGCGCCGTACAGACTGCGGCACAGCCGGAGGGACAGGCATTTCCGATCCTCATAGCGGTAGGCGATGAAGTCGGGCCGGGTGCGGGCGTTGAGCAGCAGGTTGCTCAGTACCCAGCGTACCACGCCGGGCAGGTTCGTCCCATCGCCGTGACGCCGGAAGTTTTCGGAGAGCTGACCGCGCACCACGTCGGGGCGGTTGGCCCACAGCCACATGAGGCAGCGGGGGTCAAAGGACTCGATACAGTAGGTGACGTGGTGCTTGTCCAGCAGCTTGCAGACGGCGGCGGCCAGCGCCTCGGCGTTGCCCCGCTCGGCCTTCAGCTCCACGATCAGGGGCGCCTTGCCCGCGAAGATGGGCAGCACCTCGTCCAGCAGGGGGATATGGTGCTCCGTACCCTCCAGCCTGTAGCTCTTCAGCTCCTCTGCCGTCAGATCCTCGATCTGCACGTCCACACCGGCGGTGCGCAGCAGGGAGGCGTCGTGGATGACCGCCAGACGGCCGTCCTTCATGAGATGGACGTCCAGCTCCGCGCCGAAGCCGCACTGGACGGCGCGGCGGAAGGCGGGCAGGGAGTTTTCGGGGATACGGGGCTTATCGTGGAAGCCGCGGTGGGCGAAGCGCCACTTGCGGAAGCGCTCCCAGTCCTTGCGGCGGCGGCAGCGCAGGCACAGCACATACAGCAGGCCCAGCAGCACCAAAAGTCCCAACAGAATATATACAGTTATCATATCAATCCGCCTCCAGATCTTCCAGAACTTCAATGCCGACCGTAGCCTCGGGCTTGCTGTCACCATGCTTCACCATGAGCATGGTGAAGAACGCCAGCGCCGTGAACACGGCGGCATAGGGGAACAGAACGTGCATACCGAACTGATCCATCAGCAGGCCGGACACCATGGGGGTGGCCACCTGCGCCGCCATGGAGGCGGTGTAGTAAAAGCCGGTGTACTTGCCCACGTCGCCGCCGGAGGCCAGCTCCACCACCATGGGGAAGGAGTTGACGTTGATGGTGGCCCAGCCGATGCCGGCCAGCGCGAACATGGCGTTCATCAGCACGGTGGGGCTGTCGGCATTCAGGAAGGCTGCCACGGTGAAGGAGGTGGTGAGCATCACCACGCCCGCCAGAATGGTCTTTTTGCGGCCCACCTTGCTGGCGACGAAGCCCACAGGCAGATACGCCACGATGGCGGCGGCCTGCGCGATGATGAGGGTCAGGTTATAGTCCTTGTGCAGGATGTTGCTGGCGTAGACGGAGTACTTGCTGGTAACGGCGTTGTAGCCGAAGAACCAAAGCACGATGCTCAGCAGGATGAAGATCAGGCTCTTGACCTCGTCGGCGGACAGCTTGCGGCTTGCGGTGGGGTCGTCGGCCTCGGCCTGCTCCTCCAGACCGGCAGCCACAGCCTGCTCCTGCATCTCTCTGGCCCACTCCGGCTCCCGGACGGTGAGCAGGAAGATCACCAACGCCGCCAGCATCAGCGCCGCGATGACGCCGAAATAGCCGGTATAGCTCATCAGGCTGTTGCGGACGGCGGAGGTGGCGAACACCATGCCCAGCGCCAGCACCAGAATGCCGCCGGCGGAGCCCATCAGGTTGATGATGGCGTTGGCCTTGGAGCGCAGGGGCTTGAGGGTCACGTCGGGCATCAGCGCCACGGCGGGGGAGCGGAATGTGGCCATGGATACGAGGATGATAAGCAGCAGCACCACGAAGAAGATCAGCGTGGAGGGATGCTCCGCCGTCATCTGCCACGCGCAGGCCTGCCGGGCGGGCACCACATAGTTGGTGTAGTCCGGGTTGGTGACGGTGGACTCGCCGCTGACGATCTGGCTGCGGATGGCGGTGAACTCCTCCTCCGTGAACCTCTGGCCGAGGATAAACTTCTCGCCGGAGGGAGTCAGCAGTGTGGCGTCCTTCTCCTCCCGGTAGATGGCGGTCAGGGCGGCGGGGTCGTCGATGGCGGACACGTCCCGCAGGTTCTTCAGCTGGGCGTTGTCCACGAAGGACAGGCAGACCAGCGCCACCGCGGCGATGAGGGTGCCGATGACGATGAAGGGCGTCCGGCGTCCGTGGCGGCTGGTGCATTTGTCGGAGATGTGGCCGAACAGGGGCAGCATGAACAGCGCCAGCACGTTGTCCAGCGCCATGATGACGCCCGACCATGTCTGGCTCATGCCGAACTTGTTGGTCAGGATCAGGGGGATGGTGTTGTCGTAGGCCTGCCAGAAGGAGCAGATCAGGAAGAAGGCAAAGCCTACCATGATGGTGCGTTTGTAGTTGAGTTTCATAGCGTTTCCTCCAATTGGCGGTACAGAGCCGCGATATCAGAAAAGATCCACGTGGGATGGATGCCGTATTGGGCGATGTCCGCCTCCGTACCCTCACCGGACAGCACGAAGATGCTGTCGATCCCGGCATTGACGCCGCAGGCGATGTCGGTGTAGAGCCGGTCACCGATGATGACGGCCTGCTCCGGCGCAAAGCCGGTGCGCCGCAGCGCCAGCTCCACCATGGCGGGCACCACCTTGTCATCGCCGCGTACCTTGGCTTCCACCTTGGTCTTGCCGTCGATCAGGGTGATGATGGGGCGGATGCCCATCAGCTCGCCCATGACGGCGGCAGCGGCGGAGATGCGGCCGCTCTTCTTCATC
>ENA-OZRS01000369-OZRS01000369.1-human-gut-metagenome-genome-assembly--contig:-NODE-369-length-10866-cov-21.013505_pt1 | contig 10866 bp, 10 predicted proteins | sample MGYA00243272_ERZ653951 | MGnify/ENA primary metagenome ERZ653951 (study PRJEB26926, sample SAMN06164475) | human gut metagenome | biome: ENVO:00009003; feature: ENVO:2100002; material: ENVO:00002003...
GGTGCTCAAGGTAGATGCCTTCCAGAGCAACTACATACGTAATCTTCCTCTCCATAAGTCTCAAAAGGAAATGAAGCGTACCGATGAATACTCCATCTTTGAGTATCACCTGAAACCTGAGTTTGATTTCGAACAGGAGATTTTCTCCAACATGGACACCATGGAAGTACTGGAACCACAATGGCTAAGGGAGGAAATAACACAACGATTGAAAAATCTAACAGGGAAATACCAAATATAATCAACAGAAGCAAAGGATAAAATTAGGGTGTGTCACTAATCTGTGGCACACCACCTTTTATCATAAGCATCAAGATGTAGCAAAGACTGACGAGTTATGCAGAACACTGCTATTATTATTGAAACATGAGCATTATTTTTTTGCATATAACAAATTTTATATATAACTATTTGTATATATTAAAAAAATTATATATCTTTGCACCAACACTTAAAAGGAAACAATATGATTAGAAATTTAATAGGGTCACCTGTAACAGGAATGGATTTCATCGGAAGAGAAAAAGAATTAGTATTCATGGTTTTGTCTCTCAAAACAAACTCACATATACTATAAATGACATCGCTCCATTTAACCTTGGAGAAATGACGAAGGAAGAGGCGACTCTGCTGTTTGAGAAGTTGGACGAAAGCTATGGAACAGAATTGTCCAAAGAGGACATTGATTACATCTTAGGAAGAATCGGATGGAAACTTCCTTACTTCATCCAGCTATTCTTCAACAAATTGACAGGTGATAAAGAAAAGTATCAGCAAATGAACCAGGAGGACTGTGTAAACAAAATTTTTCTAGAAATCATACAGGAACATGAGCTTGACACATGGAGCGAACGACTCACCGCTTACGGCGAAGATGAGACAGCATCACGCAAGTTGCTAAACTATCTGTGCTTACCAGATCACAAAAATGAGAGGAGCTTACTTGAGGAGATAATCAAGGATTTTGTTCCTGAGAATGCAGATATTAATGAGAAATATTCCAATATAAAAAGAATGCTGGAAACCGATGGCTACATCGTACAAGATGACACAGGCATCCATTTCCGTTCACCAATCATACAAGAATATTGGTTTAATCGTTACATACAATGAAAATAGTAGAGAACATAGGGAAAAAGGTATTTTCCATCATTTCAGAAGGAATCATACGCGAGACACATAATAGCATACCACAATGCTACTATGTGTCTGGCGAGCTTGGATATGGCAAAACCACCCTTCTGCATAGAATCAAGGAAAAATTTGAAAGTCAAAATTTCCAGCCAATTTACATAGACTGTCTGCTCCATCCCATACCAAATGAGGAAAAGATGGAAGAGTACCTACATTCGGTCACTGACCATAAGAGAGCAATCCTCTTGATAGACGAAGCTCACATTCTACTTAACACTTGGTCTAACCAGGAGCTTTCCAAGCTCAGGGCACTCATCTACTCACCTGGAGCACCTATCATTGTTTTTGTAGGAAATAGGGTCACGAAAATATTCACAGAGTATTCTGCACCCCTTTACAACTCAATCTTACTATTAACCCTCGATAAATTAGCTGATACAGATATAATAGGTATCGTAGATAACATCTGTGGGAGCAAATGTATCAAGCATGAGGATATAATCAATATTGTCAACTCATTAGAGCCAAGTCCTCTCATTGCCACCCTATGTGCCAAAGCGGTAAAAGAAGGATACAAAGAAGAAAAAGACATCAAGCACCAAGTCCTCTCATTCTTCGATGACTTATACCGGAAAGAACTATCATTGCTCTCCCCGGTCCAGCTGCTCATTGTCACCACTTTACTAAAGGCACAGACGCCATGCCTATTGTCGAAAATTGCCAAAGATACGCAGTTGAAAAACAGCGACATCACTTCTCAAATAAAAAGACTCAAGGAAAGAAATCTGGTAGAAGTAATAAAGGGGCAACCTAAAAAAAGCCTATATGAGATAAAATCCAAGTTGTTTACGAAATGGTATAAGAATAGTTAAATAGTACCGCCTCTCGAAACAAAAGAGGTGGCTCACTAACTATACGAAACCAGCAAACAAAGATCTGTCTATCAATAATTTAGCATATATATATGGTTCATAGGAACCATTCATAAGACAAAAAAAGATAGCATCAACATACGAGAAATTAAAAGAAGATGAAAGGATTCTACAATCTAGACATTCTGAGATAGCCACCTTGATAGAACTTTTAACCAAAGAACTACAAATATATAAAAATATCCAAAACGAAATACAAGATCTGCCCTTCTTCTTAACTCCTCTCAACAAATGATTAAGGCGGTAAATAATTTACCGCCATTTTCATTTCTGCCAAGGTAAATGATATTGATGCAAACTATTTTGAATCATAAGGAAATGACGATTCGTGTTCATCACTTTTTCCCCCGGATACCAGTAAACAAAAGTCATGAAAAGTATCACCATAAGAATATATAAAGCAATATATTTTAAGGCACCATAGTGCCAATTCATCTCATAGGCAAAAGACCTTTTTGATGAATTGGCACGATATGTAAACAAAAGCATCACCAATGCTATTTAGCAGAGAACACTACCCTCTAAAGCCCAAAACTCAGCCAAAGGAAGAATGCTATGATGCCTTTACTCCATTACCTGTTGCTGTCTTCCTCTAACCTGTAATACCGTTCATATACATCAAGAGCATACTCCTGCCTGAGCAGTTCACCCCGATGAAGCCCTTCAACCACCTCTGCCGTAAGTCCACAATCACTGAAATCAACAAGATAAGTACAAAGCAACTTGTTGATGATAGGAATGAGATCCTTTGCTCCTAAGCTGCAAGCTAAATCAATGGCCGCAGCCACCACGTAACCATCACAACAGTCAGCGGTTTCCAATCTGCCATCATAGAAGACGAGCATGTCCTTCACCCACGCTGTCGCCTGTTCCTTCAAGGCAGGATTCTTCTCTACATAGAACTCCACGTATTCATAAACGTTCATGCGGCAGAAATGGTCAAGCTTTGGCGTTTTCAGGAATTTCGTGAATTCAGAGAAAGGATCCGGATTCAACTTGTAGAGGGTTGGGGCAAAGAGATAATTGGTCGCCAGCCAGCTCAACTGATCTAAGAAATCACTTTCAAACTTCAATACATCCATCAGAAGACGGAAAGATTCCATGTTACCCACCTCTGCAAGAAGGATGATGCTATGACGTATGGCAGCAAACAGTTCCCCTGTCGCTTTCAAATGCTGGTATTTGCCCAAGCCATACCTGATTATGTTCTCCAAGTCCTGACGCAACTCCTCGTGATCTATAGTCAGCAAGAGATCGATGATGTGATCCGGCAGGATCCATTTATAGGCATGAAAAGTCAGATACGACATCACTTCGGGATGCAGCAGCTTGATATGAGTTGGATATGATGGCAATTCGTAGCCATACACTTCCTCATGGATTTCATATTCACAACCCTGAAATTCCTCTTCATGCCAATCCCATCCACCAATATATGCCGTACTATCTCCTACACGGAACTTGAAGTTTCTGCCAAGATGTTCCTGCATGGTAGAAAGATAACAAGATACCTCCAACCTGTCTTCTGCAAGCAGATAATGCATACCATTCAAGCCCCATTGATATTCAATGAGAGGAACGTTGTCATCATCTTCTTCCAGGATATATTGAGTAATGTCCCATGCATCAACAGGTTCAATGCCGGCTTCCTCAGCAAATTCAATGGAACCATAGATCAGATTGTGAGCCACCTCATATGATATCTCCACCATCCTGTCATTCTCTTTATCCGAGTAGTACTCAACAATTTCTGCCAACTTTCTGGGTGATACGTTGAAGAAATATCTGGTTCTTATCAGACCCCTGCACAACTTGTCGATGCAGAAATCCGCACATGTTACAGTTCCCTTTGGGTGAATACGTGTCACGATGACCGTAATTTCATCGGCATCTTCCCAGTTGGCATAAGTATAGCACATGCCAAGAGGAAGCATACGTGCTTTCTCCTTGATATATTTCTCCGGACTCATCGGCTGAGCACCAGTTTTATTGTTCTTTTTTCCCATTCGTTTTAATTTTATCTTATCTGTCAATCTTTCCAGTAACAAAAGTATTGAACACCTGCCGGCGGGAAGCCTAAACTTCTCTCACTTGAGCATAAAGGAAAAACATCTGATCAGGAATAGAACGTTAGTTTACCTTATGTCAAATCCTAGAGACTATTATCAATGAAAGAATCCAACTCTTTACACTGCTTATAGTACGTATGCACTTCCTTTATAGAACAAATTTTTGACATCATATATTTATTACATAGCACTTCGAGAGAAGAAGATGTTTGAGCCAATGCCATCAAATTACTCTGGAAAGCCTGAAGAGGCTGCTCTTTGATATCAATATCCGTTACTATGATATATGCAAGATTATCTGCATTACAAAAATTTACATTGGATGCATAATCATTGCAGATATCTATACTATCTTTCAATTTTTTGATGAAATCATAGCCTGATACCTGTTTTGCAATCTTTTCCTCAACATTTTTCTTTTGATACTGCAGAAAGTCAGCCCACCCCTTAATTTCAACGAACAACAGCTTTTCGTTCTTTTCAGCCAAACCATCTACCGAAGCACAGGAAATCATCTGGTGTTCCTTGCAGTAGGCCGTCTTTACATCATCAAAATTCACAAATCGTCTTGCTGGCTCCAAAGAGCACCGGGGATTCGTAGCACAAGGTTTGTGCAGTTCACAGACAGAGTAAAGGGAGAAATGCTTATCTTTCACCAAATACGACATTAATTCACTGGCAACTTTCATTTCAGTTTCCCCCTTACTTCATCCACGTTCATGATTTGATTCAAAGGCTCAGCCAAAGTAAGAAATACCTGATTCAAGTCATCAGTAACCTCCTTCATGCTTACCATATCATCTTTGCCTAACTCAGCCATATAGTAGTTCACATACTTCTCGATACTGTACATTGCAGAATAATATCTCACGGCTTGCAGAAAATACGGACTGTGAGTACTGATCATCACCGGAATACCGGAATTAACAATCTGAACAATAACCTTCGCAAACTCCACCTGCCACTGAGGATGCAAATGATTCTCAGGCTCATCCCATATCAGAGGACGGTTGTTAGAGATACAATAACCGTCAAGCAGAAGCTGCAAGGCACCAAAGCTCTTGATACCAGAAGCCACATTGATAGGCATGATTTTCATACCATCCTTTTGATAAACGATACTACGTGAACTCTTATCATAAGCAAACGAACCATGAATGATATCCTCTGTGTGATATTCCTTCGATTGAGGTTCAAACAGACTTGGCTGAGCATGGAAGCTCTGGATGTTCCAAACCTTATCTACAAAGTCTTTCACATGAGCAGGAACCATTGGTCTATATCCAGGAACAGACTTCATCTCCCGATAAGCAACAGAATTTCTTAAGCTATCAAGTAGATGGAAGTACAGTGGGGACTCAACATAAGTGATATCCTCATAGAATCCCCTTTCAGAAAAGGAGACGTCAGTCACTTGATTATTCTTAGCCTTAAATACCAGACTTCCCTCTTCTTCAGTATCAAACATAACACAGGTAAAATCAGACTTAGAAGAACAGAACTGCCCCAAAAACTCTGATTCAACGAGATAAGCCAACTCCGTTTTCAATACAGCAGCAGGATTATCCACCTGATCATAACAAATCCGAATATTCACGATGTCTTCTTTGAGCAATGACTTTTGGCGAGGAGACAAATCAATCTCATCGATTCTAGCATTCAGATGAGTCAGAAAAGCATTTCGTTCAGCTTCATCCAGACATATTCTTTCCATTTCAGATTTGACACGAGGCAACAGATCCATAGCACCTTCTATTATGTTTTTCCCATAGAAGTGCTTATATAAAGAATCAATGTGCTTAGAAGCTTTGTTGGCAGAACTTTCTTTGCTCAAACTTCTCATATTAGAGACAGCCTTGATAGTAGAAAAGAATGCTCTACCTATGGTACTTTTGCCCATATCATTCTCCCCCACGATCACAGTCAAACCATTCAAAGCTATATCTGCTTCTTTGATCTTATTTATGTTTTCAATACGTAATCTCATGTTCTATCTAATTTTTCTGCAAAACTAAACAAAAAATATCACATATGCAAAGAATTGGAGGACTTTTTCTTTTCACAAGCTTTTCCTACTGCTATTTTGATAGCCATAAAAGAGCCAACTGCTTCATAATAGCAGATACAATCATCTGAAACAAATTGATGAACTTTGGTATGGTAAAAATACACACCATCCTATATATGAGTAGCAAAATCGTTATGTCTTTAATAGGAAAAGACTGATTGAAGTGGTATCATTTCAATGATATAAGCAACAAAGAAGAAAAAACATATACCTATAGACCTAAGTACCCCATGAGAATAGTCTTGGCATTCTGACTAATCGGTTCATGTCATCAAGTAGTGCCGCATTAGAAAAGATGATACCCTTCTGCTCCACTGTGCCATAATCCTGGTGGGCGTGACCGAAGAGATGATATTTGGGACTAACCTCAAATATCCTGTTTCGTAATGGAGCATTTCCCCAATGAATGCCACTAGACTGATCCAGAATCATGACTGGCGGTTCATGTGTCACAACAATATCCGTATCTGCCGGTATCATGGCTTCGGAATGATTGTAGGCTATTCCGAAGAACTTCACACCACCTATCTCTACTCCCTTGTCCTGAAGGAAATGAATGTTACCAGGCAAGTCCTCTATCCCCTCTGCCTCCCATAGACAAAGATCATGGTTGCCCGTCACAAAGATTTTGTGCGGATAGGGCAACTCGATGAACCAGTTCAGAAAGTCAAGCACCTCTTCTTCCGTGCCACTGTTACTGATGTCACCGCTGTGAACGATGACATCAGCTTCTGGCATATCATCTAATCTATGATGCAAGCCATGAGTATCTGAAAGATGTAGTATCTTCATTTTGCTATTTCTTTAATACAACCTTGGAATCATGAGCATCTGCAGTTCCCGACGATATAGAAGAGATGCTCTCTCCATCATTCAGCACCACAACAGACCACTCGTCACCAAACAACTGTGCAAAGTCTTCCGGCTTCTCCGTATGGATGGGAACAATGGCCTTGGGATGCAACAACCGGAATACCTCGCGCAAACTATTCATGTCGCAATGACCACTGGTATGCATTCGTAAATAGCCTTTTCCTAGAGATTTTGCCAACTGCTCATTGTAGGCAGCCTTGCTCTTATCAACATAGCCATCCCACATGGACAAATACACCTGCTTCTCACCGGGAATCCTTTTAATCAAACTATCAAACCTAGGATTAGAGCGAGCCATCAACACATAACCTTTCTCCTCCAAAAGTTCCTTGAATCTATCATTCATCCAGAATTCGCCTTTTAACACAGAAAGAACAAACGGCTTGTAATGCTCCGAAAACTGATACAGCCTTGATTTACTCCACAAGGAATCCCGCTGAGTAACAATATCCATTATTTTCTTCTGGTACTCATCTATAATGAACACTCGCCCAGCATTCTTTGCAGCATGATACAAACCAAACAGCCTATCTATGTTGGTAGATGAAGAATATACAATATTGCCTGTGTTCTCTTTAAATAACTCCTGGTACTCCTTCTGCAAATCATGCTCAGATTGACTGGCAGCAAGAGGCCGAGAAATGTTGGTTGCTTCGCAGACCGCATAATCCACCTTGCCAACAAATTTCTCGATGACATCTGATAACCTGCCACTTCTAAAACCATGAGTGCGGAAATCACCAGTATGAAAGGCACTAACACCACCAGCCTCTACCTTAAAAGCATAAGCATCAAAAGCAGAGTGATCCACAGTAACAGGCATGATGTGAAAACTCCCCCAGCTGAAAGGTCTGCCTGGCTCAAAAGTATGAACAGTTTTCAGACGTTCAGACATATTCCGGTGAAAAACATCAACCATCTGAAGACGGTTAGAAAGTTCCATTTGAATATCACGACTGATTCTACCCATGAAAATAGGCAGGTTTTTCGGCAGTTTTGGGATACAGCCAATATGATCCCCATGATAGTGAGTAATCAGCAAGGCACTCTTGGATATATCGCCATACGTTAATCCTTCAACCTGTAAATCTCCAGTCTGAGGACCACCAGGCAGTTCTTCGCCATAATCAACAAACAAATGCCTACCCTGATATTCATATTCCGTCACACACCCACCTATCTGGTGGGTGCCGCGATAAACCTTGATATTCATACAAAATTATCGATACGGTAGTTAATATTTGCTGATGATAAGATTCTCTCTATATCGTCTATACGTTTCTTACGACCTTCAGTATCTTTCTTGTAGTTGCAAGCTATCAACAACTGTGGCTCAGGGTCAACAGTAAGACTATCAACGTCATCAACAGAAGGAACAGGGAGGTCCAGCTCCTTTTTAATGCGGTATAACATTTTGTAATACGCAGCAAGACGGTCTTTATTACATTGAAGAAACTCCCGATAATTTCTGATCTGGGTCAAGATTTCCGGTTCACCATTCTTAGTTCGCAAACGGCTATCACCAATTCTTTTAAGTTCTTCAAAAATGATACGGTTATCCTCTATCTTTACCATATCAATCCTGATCGTCTCCTTCTCATGATCGTGAAAACGATGAGCAAATTCTGAATCCAGATATTTATCACGTCCTTCCGTTATTAATTTTCCCTGAATGAATTTCTCCTTGGTATTCTCTCCATTTTCAGATTGAGAATAAATATTTCTGATATTTTCCTTGAGTTCCTCTACTCTTGATTCCAGCCAATTCAGGCAATCCTGATAGATAGGCGTGAATTGTTCCTTGCCACCTTTGCCAACGCTTCTTCTATAATAGTTCTCATCCTTAACATCAGTATATCCTAAATATTTTGGATGAGCCTTAGCCACAACTCCATCGCTGAACCTATCATATGATATTTCAGCCATTCTACCCCCATAATAATAAACGTCAATCACGTTCTTCTTTCTGATTTCAACATAAAGCTCATGATCCTTTGTCAGAAGCTTCCACCATGATGGTGCCTGATCACCTTTCAGCAATTGATACAAGCTGTGACCTGCATCTAAAAGTCCCGGTTCCAATAAAGAGATATTGTTCATAACTATTAATTTTTGGTTGATGTAATCCATTTCATGCTTATAACACCACAAATCACCATCATATCCATGCTGAAGAGATAATGTCTTACCTGAGAATCTGGCCTTTATCTGGAGCGACCTTGCTTCCTGCTTCGTAAGAAAGACAACATTCTTGTCACTTATCCATTCGCCATTATCGCTGCGAACCAGATGCCAGTTTCTTTCCTGTTCTTTCGTTTCCATTAGGCATATTCAAATTGTGTTATATTTATTGGGGCTATTTCTATTTCATCTCCATCATCGCCTGTTGGAACAGCCAATCGAACGATCCCATCACTCATGGCATTGTCAACAAGCAAGGTCAACGGATAGATGTCCCCATCTTCATCCCAAACTGGATAACCATATTCATCAAACTCAGTCATAAAGGCAGAGTCAATGCCATAGACGTAAATATGCTGACTATGCTTCTCCATTTCGTGATTGACAAAAGGGTCCTGTATCGGATCGAATGAGTCTCCCTGAGTCAAATCCATTCCGTAAATCAGGAAAGGAGCCGCATCATTTGATTTCGCCAAAAGTGCCATCGTACGGCGCGAATTCAACAAGCAAGTGCAAAATTACGAAATGTTTTTGTAAAAGCACTCCTTTGGTGTTGAGAAATTCAATTTCTTTCTTGGTCTCTCATTAATTTTTGCCGTAAACTTTGTTATTTTCTGCTGACTGAAGTTTGAAAACGCAGCAGACTTAGGAATGTACTGCCTAACGAGTCCGTTTGCATTCTCAATAGCACCCTTTTGCCATGAGGAATATGGATCAGCAAAATACACTGGTACACCAAGAGATTTACTGATTATCTCATGTGCCGCAAATTCCACCCCATTGTCTGTTGTTATGGTCTTTATTTTTCCCTTGAATGGCATAAGTAGCTGCTTTACAGTCTCTGCCAATTTCTTAGCATTCTTTCCGTGCTTCAACTTTCTCATAAACAACATATTTGTTTGCTTTTCAACCAATGTGACAATTGCTCCACAATTACCCTTTCCAACGATTGTATCCATCTCAAAATCACCAAATCGCACTCCATCAACCTCTTTGGGTCTTTCACTGATACTCACACGATTAGGTATGACAATACGTTTGCCACCTACAGGTCTTGCACGATGCTTCAATCTGTGACGGCAATTTTTATATAAAGAGCCTCCCTCTTTTTTGTCTTTCCTGATGATGCGATAGATACTCTCCGTAGAGATGCGCTTGCCTTCTTTGGCAAGGTAGCCAGATATCTGTTCTGGGGACCATTGCTTCTCTTTTAGTAGGCGCAAAGCCTCTTCCCTTACTTCTTGGGAGATGCGACGATTGCCTGGAGTTCTGCGCTTTTTGCGGCGGGCATTGGCTTCTGCTGTTTCCCAGTTGTAATGGTTACGACTACCACTATTTCGCTTTAATTCGCGATAAATGGTGGATAAATCTACATTTATTGCCTTGGCAATATCTTTTTTACTCATTTTCTTTTGGAGTAACACATTTATTGTGTACCTTTGCTCCGAAATAATTTGTTTGTACATAGCAATGCAAATATAATTATTTCTGGGGAGACAGCGGTCTCCCCGTTTTATTTTATTGCATTGCTCATTGAATTTCTTGACATAGCTCAATACATGGGGGCTACTCGCCCCCAAACCCCTCGGTGTTTTCAGGTATAGATTAT
>ENA-OZRS01000376-OZRS01000376.1-human-gut-metagenome-genome-assembly--contig:-NODE-376-length-10773-cov-12.351278_pt1 | contig 10773 bp, 12 predicted proteins | sample MGYA00243272_ERZ653951 | MGnify/ENA primary metagenome ERZ653951 (study PRJEB26926, sample SAMN06164475) | human gut metagenome | biome: ENVO:00009003; feature: ENVO:2100002; material: ENVO:00002003...
AGAATCCTGCTGACATTACTGCCGGCAGGATTCTACGCTTTTCTTATATGTCGATTGCAAATAGAACTCTATTGAACTCTCTTATGATTTCTTATTCAGCATTTGCCTGCTGCTCTGCCTCTGTAGCCTCCTGCTGCTGAGTTGTCTCCTGTTGTGTAGAATCCTCAGTGGTAGCCTGTGGCAGGATAGGAGTGCCAACTTCTGTTGTATCTGAAGGAGCATCTGGAGCCACGGTATCAACTGGTGCTACCTCTGCGTTACCTACCATTCTGCTTGATGCAAAAACGTTGCTTTCATCAGTAAGATAGTTCTCTATAGTTGCTTCAAACAATTTTAGAAACTTTTTCGCTAAAAGTTTTGTTGTTTCGAATAACATTTGTACCTTTGTAGCAACATACTTACCCCGCTTCCCTTTAGAACAGCGCGCTCAGGGTGAGTCTTTTTTGTCTTTTTGCCATGTTCAGTGTTTAGCTATTCGATAAATGCAGAAGAAGATAGATCTGATATTGACAAATTTGTACTCAACCATATAATAATAGGTAAGCAATGACCGGAAAGATTGGAAGAAAAAAGGTATTGAAGTTTCGCGACTTCCCAACACGCCTACATGGCGAAGTATTCTTTGTAGAGAATGGGTATGATGAAAAGTTGAACCTTTCCATCATCAACCATCTCGTGGATATCAACAACTTGTTTATCAGCAAGTCAATTCATTTTAATTATTTCCCATTTCTGGGTCCTCATATCAGGAAGACAGCTCTCTACAGCTATCCTGCGATGAATAAAGAGGATTTGAACATCTCTGTTCCTTCCGATTTGCTGTTGTCGCAATTGGTAGAAGAAAAGGATAAGGGGAAATTACATCCTAGCATCTTACAGCTAGACCATGAGGAGGATGGCATATATTATGTCAATTCCTATTCTTTGTCTATAGAGGAAGATGAGGATTTTATGCCATTGATGCAGGCTGCGTATGATAAGTTGCCGGATTGCAATGTAATGTTCAGCTCTGTCGATGATTTTCCATACAGTATATTTGATCCTAAACCGATTCCGGCAGATGAAACATTCAACTATGATATCAGGCAGAAGATGAAGGAGGTGTACCGACAGGTACAGGACTTACGCCTTGGCGGAGTAAGCGATTGGGTGCTGAAGCAGTATCTCTTTCCACCCAAGAATCTGAGTAGAATTGTCATCACAGAGAATTACGATATCATACTGCCCGACTATCATGATATGACTATTAAGATGGAACCATTGGTAAAGGCGGTGTATATTCTCTTTTTGCGTCATGAGGAGGGAATCCTTTTCAAATGTCTGTCGGATTATAGGGAAGAGCTATATGATATCTATGTGGATATTCGCAAGAAATCGAACAACAACGGGGCACATCTTTCAGAAGAGAAGATTCGCCAGAGCATTGAAGCCCTGACGAATCCATTGTCTAATTCTATCAATGAGAAATGTGCCCGTATCCGCCAAGCCTTCACTCTCCAGTTTGATGAAAGTCTAGCCGAGAGTTATTTCATTGATGGCAATCGTGGCGAACCCAAGAAGATTCCATTGGATAGAAAGCTTGTGGAGTGGAAATAAAACGAGAAATCCTCCTTGTAGCACATCGCAACAAGGAGGATTGTTTTTATTCATCTACACCAAAGCAGGATACAGGAATCTTGCCGTCTACTCTGTTTGGGTTGCTAATCATGATACAGTATTCACCAGGTTTTTCGATGTCGGCATCTATTAGGAGAGAGGAGGCGCCGTATTTCTTGGCCTCGAAGAACAACTCTTGCTTGTTCTTCCCACCATACGTTACTTTACCTGAAAGTTCATTCTGTCGAGCAAGGGAAAGTTTGCGAGTTGAGCCTGCGGCAAACTTAGAAATCTTAATGAATGAATAAGGATCATCGTTGATGTTGGGCACTCTGATGACAAACTGGATATGTCCTTTTTTCACTCTCACGGAAGATTTGCTAGGTTTTACGTAAAGCTTTCTCTCTGGTCCCCAGAATTGGTCTTTGGTCTTCATCTGTCCGATAGCCTTTTCTGATTTCACATAGGTGTTGGCAGATAGATTGCAGATAAATGCGTCACCGTTAAACTCTGGCTCAGGAATCGCCACGTTACTAACACTTGCCTGTCCGAAGGCACTGATGCATGACATCATAATCATGCAGATACATAATAGCTTCTTCATTTCAATGAAATTTTAAAGATTTGAATTTTTCGGCAAAAGTACTGAATTGTTTGGAATGCATCAAATCTTTTGGCTCCGCAAGCCTTGTGGAGGTATGATTTTTCTCCATAAGGAACCTTTTATGCAAGAAAAGCATTAACTTTGTGACCTCATAAGGTATTACAGGATGGTACAAAATAGCACCCTATATTAAATTAGGTGAAAATATAGCTAATGGTTTGGTAATATCACAAGTCTTTTGTACCTTTGAGGGCAAAACAATTAACAGAAAAAGTCAATGCAATATCCTTTGATATCAGAATATGTTAGAGCCATACAAGATGCTAGTAACAATCTTGATGAGTTGGCTCATTTGGTACCAGTGCTAGATGATCATGGTGAGCCATATCGTAGCAGTGGCGCCTTTGCTATCGTGTTCAAAATGAAAGATGAACAGATAGGGAAATGCTATGCCTTAAAGTGCTTTACTGAAGAACAAGAAGGTAGAGCTGAGGCTTATCGTAATATAGCCGATATGAAGCAAAGTTAGGTTTTTCCTTTTTTTATTAATTCAGTGAACACTAAATTGAATCCACTTTTTCAAGTGGACTCATAGAATGTAGTGAAAAAGAATATTATAAATGGTTATGAAGACATATTTGTTTGAGACATTAAATCGCTATAAAAGGTTCTCGGAGAGCCTTGATGCGAAAGCAGTACTTTCCAACAAAGCATGGATAGTTTTTAATGATGAAGGCGAAAAGCAAGTGTATATCTTTCAAGAGGATGGAACCGTATTGATAACAACAAACGGAATTGGTTCTGTAAAGACTTGGAAATATATACCTGCAAACAAGTCAATTCTTATCAATGGTGAAGATAATAGCTTTGTGATGCTTCGTACGGCATTTGTTGACGAAAACATCCTAGCCTTCCAGTTGGATGGTACGGATAGATACGCTTTTATGATAGATGAAAACAATAAAGCGTTGTTTGCTCCAAAAACTTTGGAAGAACTAAATACATATTTAGTGGATAAACTAGATAAGGAAAAGCAGAAGCAGATTGAACAACAGAATAAAGACAATGAGCTTGCTGAAAAAGCTAAACAAGAAGCAAGTCGCGAAAGGGCAGAGAAAATAAAGGCCGAGATACAAATAAAATACCAAGATTCCAAAATGACAAAGGCTATATTCTTTGGTGTTTTAGGCGTTCTTCTTTATGTTTTAGCAGCAGCTGCTGTTTGTTCTGAATTAAGAGATTGGCTTGGATGCGTACTCTCTTTAATATTTGCTATTACATCTACTTGTTTTTGCATATATTATTCTAACCAAGGTGAACAAGTTTTTGAACAAAAGATAAAGGAATATAAGGAAAACAATCCTAATGATCCTTGTATAGTATATTTATGATAGAGTATAAGCTTGAGGCACTAAAGATGCTGCATCACTAGAGTTCGGATAAAATCTCGGAAGAGGTACCAGGTCTGTAATGGATACGTTAAAATTGATAAATGATGAAAAAATATATAATAAAAACAAGAATTAGGAATATCCGTTATGAAATGATAGATTACGAATATTCGTATAGTGTAGGTGAATTAGAACCCTTTTATCAGGGACTTGCTATCTTTAGAGGTCGTAATCTGTTTGAAAAGAATTATGACTACTATATAGTTAATGAAAATTTTGAAGATTATTTTTATAAGGTTTTTGTTGCAGAAAAAGATACAAATATATTTGTTCAAAGAGATAAGAATATGTATTTCATTGTTTCTGCAATGGAAAAATGCAATTATAGAACATTTCCTGGTAAAGACAGAGAGACAGAATGGGATTTACGTCCAATAATTCTTGCTGTTTTAAATCCTGGTGGAAATCTCCTGTCAAAAGATGATATGCAAGTCTATATAAAGTCGAATGTAATTGTTCCTTATTCTTCTAATAAATAGAATTAAGGTTCATGGACTAACTGAAGTTGCAGATGGGAAAGATGCGAGTGCTGTAAAAGGTGTAAAGGCTAAGTGGTCTTACTCTGCATACAAATAATCTTAAAAAACTAGTTTGGCTAATTTTGTTAGCTGAGATTTATGTAACTTTGCATCAGGATAAACCAAAATAGTTTTGGAGTCCGCAAAATTAAAAAGTTATGGAAAGAATTTATGATTATTATTTGCGTGGTCCTTATATAAGGAAGAATTTATCTTATAACTCTAATGATGTTTCTCAAAAAAAGAAATTCATTGCAGATAAGGTGAGTATAGAGAAACAAAAAGGAGAAAGGATGCTCTTTTCATGGGATGAGATGACTCAGTTAGAGTGAGTCTTCTAGTATCTTTGGAGATATTTATAATATTTTTAACACTATAAAATTGTTACAATGAAAACTACAAGTATAAAATGGATATGTAGTGTAGGGGTAATTTTCATATTTCTCCCTATTCCATTCTGTATAACTTCTGTTATGTCAATTTTCAAATTTGCAAATTGGACTATGTGGGGCAGTTGGACTAGCGGTGTTGCAAGTTGTATAGCTGCAATATTAATGTGGATAATCTTTAAAAAGCAAGATGATAAAATATCAAGGAACCAGTTTGATGCTATCTTTTTTGATATGCTAAGAACGTTTCGTGAAATCCGTACAGAAACAATCGAAAAAGAGATAGAGCAATTCGTTGATGAATATAAAGCTCATTTTGTCTTGAATGTTCAGATAGAAAAACTCGATATTGTAAAAATAAAGGCTATAATGATGCTGTTTGTGGATATTCATGAAAAGGGAAAATCTTTCCTTTCATATTTTCGGTATATTGAACGAATCGCTACTTATATTGATTCGGACGAACAATTTAATGAAGATAGTAGGGAAAGGTACGCTAAGCATTTTATAGCATTGCTTTCGTCAAATGAAGTTTTTTTGATTAAGCTAAGAATGCTTGTTGGAAAATATGGAAAATTTAAGAATACAACGTTAGGTAAATTGTTGTTGAAGGATACTATTATAAGTGAAAAATGTTGTTTGAATACAATAATAGAGGTGCTTTCTGAAAAATTAGATTTAATTCCGTTTGATTTAAGCGAGAAGCATAATGAAATTAACTATGGAGATACTGATATTTCAGAAATGAGTTTTCTTGATACTTATAAGCATTACTTTGAACAATAAAATATGCAGTACCCTTTAATATCAGAATATGTTAGAGCCATACAAGATGCAAGTAACAATCTTGATGAGTTGGCTCATTTGGTACCAGTGCTAGATGATCTTGGTGAGCCATATCGTAGCAGTGGTGCCTTTGCCGTCGTGTTTAAAATGAAAGATGAACAGACTGGAAAATGCTATGCTTTGAAGTGCTTTACTGAAGAACAAGAAGGTAGAGCTGAGGCTTATCGTCTGATAGCAGATGAGTTGGAGTTTGTGGATTCCTCTTATATTACTTCTGTAAAGTATTTAGACAAAGAAATCTTCGTAGATAGCAGTTGTGAGGAGGATGAGTTTCCTGTTCTTCTGATGGATTGGATTGATGGTGAAACAATGGAGAATTACATTGCAGAGAACTATCAAGACAATTATGCCATGGCAATGCTTTGCTATCGCTTCTGTAAAATGGCAGCGTGGCTTCGTTCTCAACCATTTGCTCATGGTGATATTAAGCCAGACAATATCATGGTTCGTCCTGATGGAAATCTGACTTTGGTAGATTATGATGGTATGTTTGTTCCTGCCATGAAGGGACAGAAGTCTCCAACAATTGGTACAAAGGACTTTTCTCACCCTTTGAGAACCGTTGATGATTTTGATGAAAGTATTGATGACTTTGCTTTGGCAAGCATCGCTTTGTCGTTAAAGGCTATTTCTTTGAAGCCTTCTTTACTTGATGAATATGGTGGTGCAGATAGATTACTCTTTTCAGTTGAGGATTATCGTGATTTGAGTAATAGTAATGTGTTTGTATCCTTGAGTGAATTACTGGGGGATACGGATTTGCTATTATTGTATTCTATGTTTAATATTGCATGTGTAAAGAAAAACTTATCTTTCGTATCTTTTCGTATGTTTTATATTGCTCTACCTGGTAATTGTTGGCAAGAGAAAATTCGTTTTGATGATTTTAAACAGGTTTTTATTGATGAATTTGGTGTTAAGTATGGTAGAAATGGGCTAATTTTGATACGTGCTCCGAAAGATATTTCTGGTACATACAGAATAAGAAAAGAATGCAGATTCATTAATACTAAAGCATTTAAGGGGTGCTCTAATTTAGAAAAATTGATTTTGCCTCATTCCTTAAAAACGATAGGGGTAATGGCTTTTGTTGGATGTAAAAAATTGAAAGAAATAAAATTGCCAAAGTTTGTGCAAAATGTTGATGGAGCTTTTATGTTTTGGAATGGTAGATTAATCAATGAATCTGCTAATTTCATATACAAAGATAATGTCTTATATAATTCTAAGATGACAAAATTAATAGCCTGTATGAAAGAAGAAAAGCAATATTCTAAGATTATTGCATGTCGCAGTTATAGAGCTGAAACTACAATAATGCAAGGATGGGCAGGAGCACATAGTTTTAATATTCCTTCTGGGATTGTACAAATTGCATTTGGTGCATTTGCAGGCAAGCATTCTTTGTTTTCTGTTTCTTTGCCAACTTCTGTCTGTCGCATTGGAAATGCCGCTTTTGTATGTTGTGAAAATCTCGGTTTTATCAATATTCCACCAACAGTTTCTTATATAGGAAAGTTTGCCTTTGGTAAAACTATTTTAAAGGATCAAATAAAACTAGAAATAATAAAACGTTTTGGAAAGGAGGTATTTGAATGATAGTAATTGATTCTAAACGAAAAAAGCGGGAGAATATCTTGAAGAAATATCCCGATGCAATAATTGCGGATGTAACAAGTCATGCAGAAGATGACTTGATAAAGTTGAGCCCATTTTATCCTCATGGTGGCATACCTGTGCCATTTAGCGAGGGTGTTAAAGCTACATGTGTTGGTGGTTGTGCTTTTATGTCATGTTGGTCCTTGCCATCAAGCAAAGAGGAAGAGATAATATCTCGATTCGGTGAAAGGGCTATGAAAGAGACCTTTGACTAATTTTTGTTGTGTAAATAAATTGCAAAAATGTGAATGAGGTTAAACCGTTTCTGTTAATTTACTGATTAAGACGCAGTTGTTCAATGTGATAAATATGATAGATATGTAAGTGGTCTTAAAGGAACTACCATATAATTGGTTGCTCAAACAACAAGAGTTTTATTTCGAAATATAGTTAAATGATGAGAAAAACTTTGCAAAGTTGTTCATATTTGTTTAAATTTGCAGAATCGAAAGCAGGCATTTTGCTGAACTGATAAAAAATAATATACAATGAAGAAAGGTAATAATATAGATTTGGAATATGGGGCAAATCCTAATCCAATGAATGAAAGAAAACAAGTAGCTTTGCTATTTGGTGCTGGCTTTTCTGCTCCTGCAGGATTGCCAACTGCTAGAATCCTTAATGAAAACTTAAAGTCTAAAATCGAAAGTAATCTAAATAATAGTAATAATATTCGTAATACAGATATGTATTCTCAAGATAAGGATAAAAATGCGAGAAAGCTTCTCTTCGAAATAATATCTTTGTATAGCCGAGAATTTGAATGTTTTGACTATGAAGAATTTTATGATTTTCTTCATAGTAGTAGTGTTCGTGTTGGGCGATATGAGGAGGTGATTAATAAGTTTGTTACAGAGAGGATAACTCTGGGAGATTATGTATGTTGTATTACAGAGATTTATAATAAACTAATAAATCGTCTGTTAACGATACCATATAATAATTTAGACGTATACGATGGCTTGGAAGATTTCTTATCTCATGTTGCTAGGCAATATGTTATAAATGTACATACATTAAATCATGACTTGCTTTTTGAGCAGCTTATAGAGACTGCCAATTTGCAGATGAACTTTTCGGACGGATTTACAGAGATTGGATCACCTTATTATGGCATATATGAAAACAAAGAATACAATGTGAGATACCATTGTAGACTAGCAAGATTTACGAATAACTATAAAGATAAGGCAATAAGATTGTATAAGCTCCATGGTAGTTTAAATTATGTGTTACATTCAAGGGCTAAGGAGTCTATCGTATTAGAACCGGATGCTTGTCTCAAAATTCCTCTTGGGATAAACTACAAAATTATACTGGAAGAGATAGAAGGAAAAGATGAATATGGGGTTTATCCTTTTGCTGAACATCCATATTTTTTATCAGGTACAAATACCAAATGTAAAATGTATGGTGACTCATTAATATGGAGAAGGTTGCAAGAAAATTTCAAGCAAAACCTAAGAAAGGCTAATTGTTTGATTATAATTGGCTACGGATGTAAGGATAAAGTAATAAATGAAAGTATAAAGAAAAATTTGGGTAATGTGTCTAAAAAAGTATATTTAATTGATCCAAAACCTTCAGAAAACGTTTCTGCTTTTGCTAGAGAAATAAAGGCAGAAATAATAAAAATGGGGGTTGGTGAGGTAGATTTTTCACAATTTAATTTGTAGCTTATGCAATACCCATTAATATCTGAATATGTAAGAGCCATCCAAGATGCAAGTGACAATCTTGGAGAGTTGGCTCATTTGGTACCAGTGCTGGATGATCATGGTGAACCATATCGTAGCAGTGGTGCCTTTGCTGTTGTGTTCAAAATGAAAGATGAACAGACTGGGAAATGCTATGCTTTGAAGTGCTTTACTGAAGAACAAGAAGGTAGAGCTGAGGCTTATCGTCTGATAGCAGATGAGTTGGAGTTTGTGGATTCCTCTTATATTACTTCTGTAAAGTATTTAGACAAAGAAATCTTCGTAGATAGCAGTTGTGAGGAGGATGAGTTTCCTGTTCTTCTGATGGATTGGATTGATGGTGAAACAATGGAGAATTACATTGCAGAGAACTATCAAGACAATTATGCCATGGCAATGCTTTGCTATCGCTTCTGTAAAATGGCAGCGTGGCTTCGTTCTCAACCATTTGCTCATGGTGATATTAAGCCAGACAATATCATGGTTCGTCCTGATGGAAATCTGACTTTGGTAGATTATGATGGTATGTTTGTTCCTGCCATGAAGGGTCAGAAGTCTCCAACAATTGGTACAAAGGACTTTTCTCATCCTTTGAGAACTGTTGATGATTTTAATGAAACCATTGACGACTTTGCTTTGGCAAGCATTGCTTTATCTTTGAAAGCTATATCCATGAATTCCACTTTATTAGATACATATGGTGCTTCTGATAGGCTTCTCTTCTCAGAAAGTGATTATCGCACCCCTTCAAGTAGCAAGGCTATATCAGCCTTGCAGGATTTAATGTGTGATAAGGATTTCTGTACACTTTACTCTCTTTTCATGCTCGCATTGGCAAGAAAGGATCTTTCTGCATGTTCTTGTAGATTGTTTATTGGTGAAAAACCTATCTCGTCTCAAACAATTGAAGACTTATCAACAGAAATAACTAAAGATGAGTTGAAAGAAGCTTTTATTGATGAATGGGGTGTGAAATATAGCAAAGATGGAAGAATGTTGTTGGAAGTTCCACAAGAACTTAAAGGATATTATTTTGTTAAAGAGGGTACACAATTCATCTGTGATAATGCATTTTCAGGGTGTAGTTCTTTGACTGGCATAGTAATTTCGAATAGTGTGGTTAGTATTGGGGATAGTGCTTTTTTTAAATGCACATCTTTGATTAGTATTTTCATCCCTGATAGTGTGACTAGAATTGGAAATGGGGCATTCTCGTATTGCGAAACATTAATTAATATCGTGATTCCTACAAGCGTAACGAACTTAAAAGGAAATCCATTTAGTTTCTGGAATGGTAAGCTGGAATGTTTGTCTTTTAATTTTGTTTACGAATATGGGGTGTTATTCAATAAGGATAAAAGTGAAATCATATCGTTTAGAAATCAAGAGCAGGAAACGTATGTTATTCCTAATGGCGTGAGGAATGTTAGATTTGGTGCTTTTATTAATTGTAAATCTTTGACTGATATTATTATCCCAAATAGTATGACAATTATAGGTAATGCTGCTTTTAGTGGTTGTATCTCCTTGAAAAGCATAAACATCCCTGATGGTGTAATTAGAATAGGTAATGCTGCTTTTGCAGGTTGTATCTCCTTGAAAAGCATAAACATCCCAGATGGTGTAATTAGAATAGGAAATTATGCTTTCTTTGGTTGTAGGTCTCTGTCCAATATAGTCATTTCTGATAGTGTGTCTAACATTGGACGTGTTGCATTTCATGGTTGTAGCTTGTCATCTAATTTAAAGCAAGAATTAATCTCTCGGTTTGGAAATAAAATATTTTAATATTTATGATACAAATTGAATCAAAACGAAAGAAGAGGGAGAATATCTTGAAGAAATATCCCGATGCAATAATTGCGGATGTAACGAGTCATGCTGAAGATGACTTGATAAAGTTGAGCCCATTCTATCCTCATGGTGGCATACCTGTGCCATTTAGCGAGGGTGTTACAGCTACATGTGTTGAGGCTGTGTGGCAAGGGCTAAAGGTATTTGAATCGGCTGATG
>ENA-OZRS01000382-OZRS01000382.1-human-gut-metagenome-genome-assembly--contig:-NODE-382-length-10636-cov-15.213779_pt1 | contig 10636 bp, 11 predicted proteins | sample MGYA00243272_ERZ653951 | MGnify/ENA primary metagenome ERZ653951 (study PRJEB26926, sample SAMN06164475) | human gut metagenome | biome: ENVO:00009003; feature: ENVO:2100002; material: ENVO:00002003...
ATAAAAAGTCGTATCTTTACCAAAGATATTTCGGAAGAAGAAAGAAAAAACAAGGAAGAAAAAAACAAGAATAGTAAAAGAGAGAAATGTTATGAAGAAAACATTCGCATTATTATGCTTTCTGTGTACATTCATCATGAATGCCACGGCACAGACATGGGTAGGAACCTGGGCTACAGCTCCACAGGCTGCCGAGAAGAGCAAAGTGTTATACAGCAATACGCCCCACTCCATCAGACAAGTGGTGAAGGTATCATTGGGCGGCGAGGTGATACGACTGAAGCTGAGCAACATCTACAGTTCTGAACCCGTGGTGATACGTTCGGTCTATATCGCCCATGCCAAAGACTCATTTGGCGTAGATGCCAAGAGCGCAGAGTACCTGAAGTTTCGGCTCAGGTGCGGAAGTCCGTGGATAGCCCACCAGGCATGTTAACCAAAAGATTATCATCGCACGGTACATGTTTTCCAATAAAAAGTAGTACCTTTGCATCATGGCAAAGAAGACTACCCAATTTGACTACGAGATACTCGTACGCTACATGCTTCCAAAAGGGATGCTTGACACCTTTGAAGTTACCAATGTCGATGAAGAGTGCACTGGTCTATACGATGAGACGAATACGGAAATCCGCATTCTTCATATCTATCTTGACGAACGTGACCTGCGCGATGATGTGTGGCATGATTTGAAGCCGAATGGCTTTACGGAGCCCCGGGTGTTCAATGACTTCCCTGTGCGTGAGCACAAGGTTGCCCTTCATGTGCGCCGTCGCAGATGGCTTACGGAGGATGGGAAGAACCAACTGTTAGATACTCCTGCACTTATTGCAGACGGCACCAGCTACTCAATTGAGTTCGCTGCTTTTTTAAAAGAAATGGTTGGATACCTACCCAGTGACGGCCCAATGCGTGGCGCGATTCTTCCAGACTGACGGTAAGTACCTGAACCGTGTCTACAAGGAGCACCTGAGTGACTTTGAAGACTGGGACCAGAAGGATCATGCCGCAGAGTGGGTGCTCTTCGCCCAGAATATGGGCACGCACCTAAGCATAGATGAGAGTATGCTGCACAATGACCTCTTTACATTCCTCTCCAACAAGGAAGGACATGGTAAGCGTGGTACGCTCATCGCAGCTGTCAAGGGGACTACCATTGCAGAAGTGGCACTGCGACTCATGGCTATACCGGAAGAGAAACGTCTTGCAGTGAAGGAAGTCACGATGGATTTCTCCGACAGCATGATGGGCATCATCAAGCAGGTATTCCCCAATGCGGAGATTGTCATAGACTGCTTTCATATCATGCAGCTTGCAGGCAAAGGTCTTGAGGAGATGCGCATGAAACTCAAGCGTGCTGCCGTCACGGAGAGGAATATGCAGGAAAGCAAGTTCAAGAAACTTGTGCAGGCAAGACGCAAGGCGAGGGCATACTATGCGAAGAACCACAAACCAAAGAAGAGCAAGAACGGCAAAACCCTTGGAAGGCCACGAAAGCGCAAGAATGAGAAGTTTCAGCCAGAGATACTTGCCAATGGTGAGACTAAGGTGGAACTGTTGACTCATGTACGCTACCCTCTGCTCAAGAGCGGCAATGACTGGACGGACTGGCAGAAGAAAGGCATGAAGATTCTCTTCGAACTGGATAACCGAATCAAGACCGGCTATGGTTTGGTCTGCGCATTGAGAAACATCTTCAAGAAGAAGCAGAGCCGCAAGAAGGCCAAGAAGGCATTACATGCGTGGTACAAGAATATAGGCAGAAGCCACATCAGAGAGCTAATCGCAGTACGTGACACTATAAAGGAGAAGGAGGAGTATGTATTGAATTACTTCAACAATCGTTCTACCAATGCTTCTGCAGAATCTCTCAACTCAAAGATGAAGGGATTTCGGGCGCAGGTGAGAGGAGTAGCAGACTTGCCTTTCTTCATGTACCGTATGATGATGATCTTCGGTTAACATGCCTGGTGGGCTATCCACGGACTTCCGCACCTGAGCCCATATTTTTGCAGATTAAATAAGTACATAACATTAAAAACAAGAAGATTATGGCAATAGAATTTAAAACAATACCTGTCCTTCATGGTGAGGCAGCAGCTCGTTTCGTTGAAGCAGCTGATGAGGCATTGGAAAAGCGTGGCTCCATTGACTTCTCCAAGCAAGTAGCCAAGGCACGTGCTATATTAAAACGTTCAAAATTGTACATTTAAAATGTTAGAGCAATGTGATTTTATGGAACTGACAGAGGAAGTCTTGCAGCAATGCAAAGGCTTCACTTGTAAGGATGAGGACATAACAGAGTTCTTCACCCAAGACTATGCTGACTATGCCTATCAGTTGCTTGGAAAATCATATTGTTTTGTTAAACCAGATACATCTGAAATAGTCTGCGCATTTACAGTCGCTAATTCGAGTGTAAAAGTAGATTCACTTCCTTCAAACCTTCGGAATAAGCTTAATAGAAAGATTCCGAATGCCAAGCGAAGACCGCAGTATCCAGCAGTGTTGGTTGGACAGTTGGCAGTAAGCGATTTATTCAGTGGACATCATGTGGGAGATGAATTGTTGGATTTCATCAAATCATGGTTTATAGACCCACTGAATAAGACTGGATGCCGGTATGTCATTGTTGATGCTGTCAACCATCCGAAAGTGTTTGAATATTATCAACGAAATGGTTTCAAATTTCTGTTTTCGTCAGATAAGGAGGAATGGACGTTCTTGCACAATAAAGGTCTAGAACCTGCAACTCCTGTTGAGCCGATGAAAACACGGCTGATGTATTTTGATTTGATTTATCTCCGCACAAAATAACAAATAAAAGATAATAAGCCCCTCTGGCGCGCCGAAAGGCTGCATGCTAGAGGGGCATTACTTATTTTAGGCAGTTTACTTTGTGCTTTTGCGGTAAACGGTATTTTAATGTCCGTTTTCATAACTGATACTGCCCCCATGAGATAGGGGAGGAAGAGGGGATGTATTTGCGATAGCACCGCCCTAACTATATAAAAATAGGTAGTTATGGCGGTGCTATCGTTTATAGGTGCGCCCTAACTATGTTAAAAAAGGTAGTTAGGGCGGTACTATCCTTGCAGATTTCATTTTTTTTGTTTATCTTTGCACCGATAAAATTTAGTATAAATGAAATAAAATCAGAAAGTTATGGATGCAAACGGAATGATAGGACGTGAATATGAGCAGAAACTCATTCTGGAACGTTGTAAAAGCAACAAGGCAGAACTGATAGCTATCTATGGTCGTAGGCGCGTAGGAAAGACTTTTCTGGTTCGAAAAATGTTCAACGACCAGTTTGCCTTTTCCTTTATTGGTATGTATGAAGTGAGCCGTGCGGTACAGCTGGAGCAGTTTCGGATGGCGTTGGCGCAGTATGCTAAGCAGACCGTGCCCAAGCTGAAAACCTGGTTTGAGGCTTTTGCTGCTTTGCGTGAATATCTGTCGGGCTTATCTCAGCAGGAACCGATTGTTCTGTTCTTTGATGAGTTGCCTTGGATGGATACGCCCAAAAGCAATTTTATCGCAGCTTTCAGTTATTTCTGGAATTCATGGGCTTCTATGGTCCCTCAACTGAAACTTATCGTCTGTGGTTCTTCCACCACGTGGATGTTGGCTAAGTTTATAGGCGATAAGGGCGGATTGTATGGTCGCGTTACCCGGCAGATTTATCTGGCTCCATTCTCTCTGGGCGAGACAGAGCTGTTCTTAAACGAATTGAAAGGCCTTGCTCTTACCCGCCAGCAGGTATTGGATGTGTATATGATATTGGGTGGTATTCCTTATTATCTTGATATGCTGGAGCGTGGTGTGCCGTTAGATGTGTGCATCGACAGACTGTTTTTCTCGCAGGATTCGCCATTACGTGGAGAATTCGATTTCCTCTTCCGTTCCCTCTTTAATGACTCCAAGCATTATCGCAAGATAGTAGAGGTGCTTTCTGAAAAAATGAAGGGGATGACCCGTAAGGAATTGATGGATGAGTTGAAACTGAAAGGCGGTGGACAGTTATCAGAAATCCTGGAGAATCTGAAGAAATGCGATTTTATCAGGAAATATGCTACCATAGGAAAGAGTGAAAGGGATGCCCTATATCAGTTAACTGACTTATACTCATTGTTCTATACCCGTTTTGTGGCAAATAACAGTGGGCAGGATAAGAACTTCTGGAGTAACATGCGCAATTCGGGAAGTAGAACAGCCTGGAGCGGTTATGCTTTCGAACAGGTATGCCTACATCATATCCCACAGATCAAGAAGGCATTGGGTATTTCTGGTGTTTTGGCGAATGTTTATTCCTGGTCCTGCCGTCCTTTTGTAGATTCTACTGGTGCAGAATGGCGAGGAGGTCAGATAGATATGCTGATAGACCGTGCTGATGGAGCTATCAATATCTGTGAGATGAAATATGCCAAGGATGAGTTTGTGATAGATGCCAGCTATGAGCAGCGGCTGCGTGACAGGATGTCTTCCTTCTCTGTGGCGACCAAGACGAAGAAGGCATTGCTGCATACTTTCATCACGACTTATGGGGTGAAGCAGAATATGCATAGTGGATTGGTGAATAGTGAGGTAAGGATGAATGATCTCTTTGGATAAATGGTATTTTAATGTCCGTTTTCAAAACTGATACTGCCCCCATGAGATAGGGGGAAGGTCGGTTTAAGAATTTGTGAAAGTCAATCGTAATCCATCGGCTACCCCCCCCCTCAGTGTCAGAAAATCACCCATTCCAGAGTATTCACCTCGTCTTTGACAGAGAAGTTCAAGCCCACCTTTACAATTTCCTTATTCTTCAAGGCAAAGGCTTGGGCATAATGCTTGGCATTGATTTGGTCTAATGCCTCTTGCGCACTCTTATTGAATTTCAGTTCCATCACATAGATGGTGTCGGCAGTCTCCATCGTGATGTCGATTCTCCCTTTAGCCGTGTGCTGCTCCACAATAATATTGTAGTCAGTAAGCAAGGCAAAGATGATATAAAACATCTGCTGGTAATGTCCCTCGTAATCCGTATTGGCACAATAAGGCACCGTCGCCAAGAAGTCTGCCAAGAGTTGTAACGCCCCTTCCATATCCTTGTCTTCCAGATAGGTGGAAATATCAGCTATCACAACCCTACCCGTATCTATTCCCGATCCAAGGTAGCCCGGCAACAAACTGTCGAACAGTCCCACCTCAATCTCCTTGTTAGGAAAGTCGAGCGTATAAACATCTATCTTCTTTTCGTAGTCCTTGATGGTGAGATAGCCACTCTGATACAGCAGAGGAGTGAGCGAAGTCATTCTTTCCGTTGCAGCGTCAAAGGAGGAAGCCTTAGCCCTCACTCGCCCCAACTGCGATGGCAACACATGAAACTCCCTCATTTTTTCAATCAGATAAGTAGGCGTACCGGATCCAAACCAATAAGCCTTCAGCTTGCCATCAGCAAAGCAATTGAGCAAGCTGTAAGGATTGAAGACATCAGGCGATGGCCAAGTGAAGTGATAACCATCATAATGGTCTTTGAGTTCCTGGATAGTCTCCTCCCTGCTCAGTTCCAGATGCTCGGCAAGAGCATCGATGTCATCACTCATCTGGGTCAACAGTTCCTCCTTGGTGATGCCACAGATGCCGGCATAAGGCTCGTCCATGCTCACATTCTTGATGTTGTTCAGCTCGCTGAAGATGCTGAGCTGCGAAAACTTCGTGATGCCCGTCATAAAGACAAATCGAAGCATAGACTCGTTTCCCTTCAGAGGACTATAGAAGTTGCGCATTGTGTTACGGAGCTCATCGAGTTTTTCTTTTTCATGCGCCACATCCAGCAGCGGAGCATCATATTCATCAATGAGCACCACCACCTGCTTGCCAGTCTTTTGGAAAACCACTTCTATCAAGTCATTGAACCGATTATTGTTTCCGTTACGGTGATTTTCTATACCATACTTTTGTTCATAATCTTCCAAAAGGTAGCCTAGATGCTCTTCTAGCTGCGCCTTCTCCATATGCTTACCCTTGCTCAAGTCGAAGTGCAGAACAGGATAAGTATTCCACTCCTTCTCCAGCTTCTCGATGGCAAGCCCCTCAAAGAGTTCCTTCTTTCCTTCGAAATAACTTTGGAAGGTGGAAACCAGCAGCGACTTGCCGAAACGGCGTGGGCGACTCAAGAAGAAATACGTTCCATCCGTATGAGTCATACGATAGACATATTCCGTCTTATCTATATAGAACTTATCCTCCTTGCGGATCCGTTCAAATGTCTGAATTCCTATAGGATATAATTTTCTTGCCATTGCGTCATCGAATTAATTCATTTGCAAAGCTACAACAAAAAAATGATACCACCAAACTTTTATGAGGGAAAAGTTCTATTTAGTTACATTGGTTCATTTTGGGCCAACAATCTGTACTGCTCCAAAGGCTTCCAGACGAAGTCGGAGCATTCTGTCTGCTATTCTATCTAAATATTTCATATTCAATATGTTTTTGTTTGCAAAGATAGTAATAAATAGTGGAATCTACAAACAATTTTGCATTTTTGTGGTACTTTACTTTGTATTTTAACGGTGTTTTACTTTGCGTTTTTGCGGTACTTTACTTTGTGTTTTTGCGGCACTTGATTCTGATACCTCTTATATAGGGGCATCTTTGTTTCTTTGATAGAGACAGAGATGTCCCTATCATTTTTTATAACATCAAAAATACATACGTATTATGTCAAGAAACAAGAAAGTATCAGAGTCGTTATTCCAGTTTATGAACCTCCTTATCGCCCTTTTGATGAAGAACGGGCAATACCGTACCTCGCTGCATTACAAGGCAACCCTCAACAGTTTTAAACGATACCGAAGCAAGACCAGACAGCGCCTCACCATCCGATGGGAGAAGGAGATGCAGGAGTTGTTGGAAAAGTATCAGGCACAGACCGTCACCTCATCTTATCTCTTTCCTTTCCTTGTTGATGAAGAGAACAAAAGACTGGGTAAAATATTGACAAAATGCGAGATGAAAAACGCCTGTATCACAATGCTGAAGCCAGTATCTCCTACCATCTCAGGAAGTTAGGAGTTAAGATAGGAATCAAGGGCAAGCTCACCCTTTATGTCGCCCGGCATTCCTGGGCAACGGCAGCAAGAGACAACCAGATCCCAATCTCAGTCATCAGCGAGGCATTGGGGCATCATTCCGAAATCACCACGCAAATCTATCTCCGCTTTATCAAAAGCTCTGAAGTGGATGATGCCAACGCTAAAATTCTGGAAGTCCTATAAGCCGTAAAAATGAATAAAAAGAGGGCTTTTGCAAAATGAACCAAAATGAACCAATTTTTCTGAATCTTTACATGAGAGATACAGAAAAATCGGAAACATTCGTTCTATCAACGACTTATCAGATTACAATCAAAATGATAGCTGAAAAAATGTTGATTTTCGTAGAAGAATATTAAATTTTTAACATACATAATTTGCTAGTTTCCAACTTTTTGCGTATTTTTGCAAGGAGATTCTGTATCTCTTATGTAGAGATTCAGAAGAAATGGAGTGATTTAGGGAAGGGTTTTAAGACAAAGGAATCGGATAGCTAATCATTCCAAGGGTTGCAGACTATCATGCTCTTGGGTCAGGAGTACGTCTGTGATTAGAGGTTTCCGGTATCGGGAATAGACTAACCAACCCTTTCTTGCCAAGTGTTTTGAAACATGATTTCACGACACGGGGGAATGAGAATTATATCCTGATCAAAATGGAAAAAATAAACAATGTTACAACCAGACAACGAGAAGAGTTGGTACGCATTCAAGATATTTTTTGGAAAAGGAAAGCCTATAAAAGCTTATTTCGTTACCAATGAGATAGAACACATTTATGATGTGAAACAAGAATATTGGGACAAGAATAAGAAAAAGAGACTGGTGAAGGAAGTCCCCATTATGCCATCTCTCATTCTTTTTCGTTCTACGAGAATAGAAGCCGAAGAGATTGAACGCAGATTTCTCAATAAAGTGATGCTCTATCGTGGCAAAAATTCTGAGAACCTGAAAGAACCTTCGAAAATTTCAGAACGTGAAGTGAAAATCTTCAATATAGTCGCAACTTCTGGTGTTGAAGGACTGGATTTTTACGATGAGTATAATCCGAAGTTTACCAAAGGCGACAAGTTCCGAGTCATAGAAGGTCCTTTGAAAGGAGCGGAAGGCTATGTCGTCCGCATCAAAAAAGATCATAAGCTTTATGTGAGTATCAAGGGATTGTGTGCTGTTACGACAGGATATATTCCTAAAGCTTTCTTACAGAAAATAGAATAGAGAATATGGTCATCTTGACTATTGTTGATGAGATTACCTTAAAGGTTGATAAATGATAAAGTTTCTAATATACAGAATTATTTTATGAGTGATATATTAAATCAGAATGGTTCAGAACAGAAGCCATTCTCAGGGATGCTGTATCAGCTCAAAGTATCCCTTTTTGCAAACAAACTGACGAATTGGTATTTTTCTAAGGCTACACTACCATATTGGTGCATCATGGTACTTGATAGCATCGCTATCGTAGTGGCAGGAATGATTGCAACCTATATCGCAGGAGGAGGCGAGCTGATAGCTTCCCATTTCTGGAACTATCTCCTCACGTTCATTTGTTCCCTGCCACCCTTCGTAGTCGGCATGCGAATCTTCCATACCTATTCCGGTATCATGCGCTACTCGTCATTCGTTGACCTGCTTCGCATTTCCGGAGCCCTCGTTGTCGGTTTCATTCTGAACAGCATTCTTCTCATGGTGGTGCCAGACAGTATCCGCTGTGAGCTTACCACGGAGGCTATTGTCGTCATGCTCTTCATATCCATGATAGAGATGTGGACGATGCGAATCCTCGTGAAGTATATGTACGACTCCAGTTTTTCAGCTGAAACCAAGACTCCGGTTTTCATACTCGGAGTAAGAGAGGGTGGTATCTCCTTGGCAAAGTCCATGCGCAACGACCATCCTTCACAGTATGTCGTCAAAGGATTCTCTACCGAAGAAGCCGCAGTGGTAGGCAGATTCCTGCTGGGTTGCAAAGTCTATTCCTATGATGAGACTTTGATAGGCGTCATGCACAAGATGAATGTCAAGACCCTCTTTGTAAGCCCTCTGGTCACAGAGAAGTTCCTGGAGAAGCAGGATATGATTGACAAGCTTACTGCAGAAGGCATCAAGATTATGATGATGCCGAAGGCACTGAGCTGGGACGGCAAGTCAAACCTCCGTTATCAGATGATGCACGAGGTAGATATCGAAGACCTTCTTCCACGAGACAAAATCGAAGTGGATATGAAGGCGATAGGAAAGCTCCTCTGCGGTCGCACCATTCTGATTACAGGAGCAGCCGGCAGTATCGGTTCCGAGATGGTGAAGCAGATTGCCATCTATAAGCCACAGCGCCTGATTCTCGTTGATGAGGCTGAGACCCCAATGCACGATGTCCGCCTCTTCATGAACAAGAACTATGCTGATCTTCCTTGCGAAACCATCGTAACCAGCATCACCAATGCCACCCGTATGGAGCGCATCTTCTCCGAGTATCATCCAGACTATGTATTCCATGCTGCAGCCTATAAGCATGTACCGATGATGGAGGACAACCCATCAGAGGCTGTGCAGAATAATATATATGGTACGCGCGTGATAGCCGATATGGCTGTGAAGTACGGCACCAAGAAGTTTGTGATGATCTCTACCGATAAGGCTGTGAACCCAACCAACGTGATGGGCTGCAGCAAGCGAATCTGCGAGATCTACTGCCAGGCATTGAACAAGGCGATTGTGGATGGCGAGGTAAAGGGTGTTACCCAGTTTGTTACCACAAGATTCGGCAATGTCTTGGGAAGTAACGGTTCCGTTATCCCAATCTTCAAGAAGCAGATTGCGATGGGCGGTCCGATCACCGTTACCCATCCCGACATCATCCGTTTCTTCATGCTCATCCCTGAAGCCTGCAAGTTGGTATTGGAGGCTGGAACCATGGGAAAGGGAGGCGAGATCTTCGTCTTCGATATGGGTAAGCCAGTCCGCATCGCCGACCTGGCAAAGCGTATGATAGCCCTTTCGGGAGTAGATGGCATCGACATCAAGTACGTTGGACTCCGAGATGGTGAGAAACTCTTCGAGGAAGTTCTGAACGACAAGGAGGCGACCGTTCCAACCCATCATCCAAAGATTATGGTAGCCAAGGTTCGTGAGTATCCATACGAATTGGCACGCAAGAACGAGGAAGACCTCTATCAGCTCTCCTTCACCTACGATGACATGGCGATAGTGAAGAAGATGAAGGAGATCGTACCAGAGTACAAGAGCCAGCACTCGAAGTACAGCGAGCTTGATGCAAAGTAAACATTCAACATTTAACATTCAACATTCAACATTCAACATTCAACATTAAAAATAAAATAAAGATGTTATAACTCATATTAATCCTTTTCGGAGTTCTCTCTGTCATAGCCCTTCTCATCATCCTTTGGGACTATTTCAAGCATGGAGGTGCTGCGGTATGGGACCCAGAACATCCCGGTAGAATCATTACCCTGAAGGAAGCCAAGGCCAGAATTTCCTTCAGCCATTCCTTGACATCGAAGCAAGGACAGCTCTTGCGAACCCAGG
>ENA-OZRS01000383-OZRS01000383.1-human-gut-metagenome-genome-assembly--contig:-NODE-383-length-10614-cov-4.867696_pt1 | contig 10614 bp, 8 predicted proteins | sample MGYA00243272_ERZ653951 | MGnify/ENA primary metagenome ERZ653951 (study PRJEB26926, sample SAMN06164475) | human gut metagenome | biome: ENVO:00009003; feature: ENVO:2100002; material: ENVO:00002003...
ACTATAAGTAGATGCTCAAAACCTGCTGCTGCCGCGGGTTACAAACCCGCCCCCCAATTAGGCAGACAAATTGCAGTTTAACTATCACTTCCTCTATCCCACTCAAAACGTGACGACTTGAAGTCTCCTTCATATTCATCGTCTGTATTACCAGGCTGAAAAGAAGCATTGCCTTCATTGGAGAGCATAAGGACAGAAGATTCAACACTTATCACAGTAGAATCTGGAGTTATATATTCCCGTTTCATTTGACGAATACTTTTTGATTGTTAATAATGTAGACACCACGTTGCATCGGAGTTTTAACAGAACGACCGTCAATGGAATAAATACGTTGCATCTTCATATTCTGCTTTACCTCACCAATACTCGTCACTTCTCCTCCATAAACAAATCGAACAGATTGCGCATTTATATTGGGAGACAGGTCAAAATACGATCTAAAACCATTAATATGGGCATTAGCTCCACCTATCTTAAGCATATTATCTGACGTTATGCCATATAGGCCTTGTGCAGATATGCGCCCATTAAGATTGCCCATAAAACTTACACCATTGTTAACTACTGAAGGAGTTAGTGAGGTGGCGCAGACGGACACGTCATCAAAAGTCCAATTAGCGTTACTTTTATCTTCATCAACGTAAAGTAGACAAGGAGTATAAGCCTCTGTCATTTCGTGGGTTGATTCAAAACGTATAATATTATCATTGAAACTTGTAAAGTGTTGCACCTGCGAGTTTTCACCCCAAACATTTTTCACTTGTTCTTCCTTTAGTTCGAAAGGCAAACAAAACGTATTCCAACCTTTTGAGACTCCTTGACGGTAGAGGGTTGCTCGTTCAGCACTAAACGGTATCGTACAGTTGAATCCATAACGTTCGTCTAAGTATAAGCTACGACAAGTAGCATTTTTATCACTTACGGCCACTACATTGTTCAACGGCGTTTCTCTCCCGGCCAATTGCTGGGCGTACTTACTTTCAGCATTGACATACACCAACGTATTAGGGTTGGCCAATTGAAAATCGGCATCAAGCATATCAACATTAGGCAAGTCAAGTTCACGTAACGCAGTGTTATGATTGAGTTCTTGGCTCAAGTCTGTCACCACCCATGATGGTATTTGTCCTGTAAAGTCAGGGAGTGATACCTTTGAAGTTTGTGGCAACGCAGCATCACCTATTTTACAATAAGATGTCGTAGCCGCAGGGCGAGTATAGAGCGAAGTCGTCACCACCATGAGTGCTGCCCGAATGTAAATGGGATACACACCTGGCTTCATATTGGCATCAGTCTTCACATAAGCGTAAAAGCATTCACCATTACCTTCAGAGATGTACGAAGTGTTGTCATTAGGACTAATTACAACAATATACCAACTTGGGTCATCTTTTCTCTTGCCGTAAGCCACCCCATGCTTAAACGTTACTTTGCTTCCACGTTTTGTATAAGGGAAGCGATCCATAGAAAGTTCGAAAGGATCAGCTCCGTCAGTATCATCAAGTGTCATGCCTTCGGGAAGTTTCATTTCAAACTGAATGCCCCAATAGGCCTGCGAACTATTTAATTGAAAACTTATCATGAAGCCATCGTCAGTCGTGAGCCCTGGCTCTGCCTTAAATGGTATGACCTGAAATAGGTCAGTCGATTGAGCTTTCATACCGCTCACCCAACAACCTATCATGATAAGACAAGCTATTATTTTTCTTTTCATGAGTTTCTTATTTTAATGGCGGAGTGTTCGTTTAACGAAGACGTGACGAACACTCCGCTATAACCACTACTCTTCTTGTGTGATAATATCTACCACACCTCTACAGTCTAAAGCATCAATCACACCGTCATCGTTAACGTCGCTCACTTCTTCAATGAACACATCTGTTTGGGCATTAACAATATGATCGACCATATTAAGTTTGTCAATCAAATCGATAGTACCATCACCATTGGTGTCGCCATTGTGATAAACGTAGATACGGCCATTGCGCGTAGAAGCCGTTGCATGAGAGCCATCGGCTTGCGTTAGCGAGATCTGTTTGATTTTAACAGGAAACGAAACGGCAGTTGGGTGATCTTCGGGAATGTCGACATTAAAGGCCAAGAACAATTTGCTGCCCGATGGTGTGTGACCACCTATCATCGAAATGGCACACGTGGTGTCATTCTCCATATAATAGGACACATCGTAACCCTGAGCCTTAGCCGAGACGGCCACATTTGACAAATCGGGTGGCAAGTTCTTCGGGAAGGTCAACTGGAAAGTCATATCATAAAGGTCGTCGAGCGAACTGAGATAGATTGGATATTTCACCATTTGACCAGGTTTTCCAATCACCGACATGAGGAAGAATGCATACTGCTTTGAGTCAGGTTTATTGGGTTCTGACGGAGAATCGGGCGAGAATTCAAACTCTGCCTTAAACGTCACGTCGCTTTCTTCCATTGTGTACGAGAAACTGGACAATGTCGTATAAGGTTCACCATTCTTCAGCCACCGTACAAACTTATAGCCTGTATTAGCCGTGGCATAGAGGTAAGTACTTTTCCCTGTCAGCACCCTCACATTACCTCCGCCAACGTAACCGCCATCGGTAGCTTCAGCAAAGACATTGTGCGACAAAACAGGCACATTTGGTTCGGCTGGCGCACCAGGATTGTAGGCGAAACGAGGGGTCAACACCTCATTAGCCGTAGTTGTCTTATAGGAAAACGACATGGAGCTTGACACCAATTCGCCTTGGCTATTATACCACCCCAGAAAGTCGTATCCTGTCTGACCACTACACGATAGCCACACACTGTTGCCTGCTTGATAGCGTCCACCACCATAGCCCGTACCTCCGTCACTACTGCCAATACCTAAAGTAAAGTATTGCACTAACGAGGGGTCCTTGGGTTCTGTTGGTGAATCGGGTACATAGCGAAAGTGAGCCACAAGGGTATCATTGCGTTGCCCCTTTTCAAAATAGAAAGAAGAGGTGCTTGCCACCTTTTCGCCTTTTGTGTTCGACCAATAGTCAAACTGGAAGCCTGTGTTAGCATAAGTGTAGACCGACACCTTCTTTGAAGGTTCATACCACCCGCCCCCTCGAGCATCACCCGCCTCAGCAGGTTCAACCAAAAGCGTAAGGCGAGAAGGTGGCACCCCAGGCTCTGCAGGACTCGTCGGATTGAAGTCTTGCCCTCGTGCGGCGATGGCCGCAAACACCATCATAGCCGCTATTGAAAAGCGTTTTATCCTTTTCATGGCTGACGGATTTTAACGGTTTATGGTTACTTTGGTGTTCGTGTGGTTGAAGCTTACTACGTAAACACCAATGGGCAACGTTATTGTTTGCTCACCTGTAACAGTGTATTGACCATACTGCTTACCATCGGTAGTAAATATGTTGGCCATACCATTTCCTACGAGCGTCACGGCATTGCCATTCACCTGAATGCTTTGCTGCGTAGCTACCACATAATCTACGCCCGTAACTTCTGATGAAGGCATAACACTCAACGTAAAACGCGCATTAAACGTACCAGCCTCACTACTAAAGTGGTAAGCCTGGCTTGCAATGTCAGTAGTTGTACCTGTCACATGGTCGATTAAGAACAAGTGCTCGAAGTTATTGCGCTTGGCCTTCAATGTGAAGACACCCTCTTGTGCAGCATAGAAGCCAAGAGCCACCTCGCCATCAGCGAGTGGACGCTCATTAATGGCGTATGCCAGTCCCTCATAGTCCAAAGAATAGAGTTGGGGCACCTGTTGGTCGTCACTCATAAACTTTGACGCATCACAAGCCATTTCGTATGCCATACTTGCCTCGTCATTAATTACTACGCGAGTTTGGTCGACCAAGTCGCCTTGTGAAAGTTCTATGTCGGCTACCTGTCGTGCAGGTGCACCTATAGGATTCATGGGCGCAGCAGCTGTTTGCGATTCTATCACAGAGGTGAGTTGACGGCCCTCAAGTGGGAAACTAATGCTCTCTACCTCATCTGGGCATTGTACGAAGAATGCTTGTGAGGGTTGGATAGCGATATCGTCGTCAATGAGCGAATAAGCCTTATAAGTACGATTATTTCTGTCCCATAGGGTGATAGGAGCAGTAAAGTTCAATTTATGTGCATTATAATAGCTTTGATAAGGATTTCCCACGAGGTTCCAACCATTATTAGCCGGAACGGTTGAAATGTTAGCCTCTAACTTCTTAACAAATTCTTTGTTCGATACGATGTATTGCTTGCTTTCGTCGTCTTGTCCATTAAAATACACCCAGCCCTCTTTGTTCGTTTGAAGAATAAAGCCTGTTCCTGCGGTAATAATGTCGTCAGCATGATAGTTTTTCCAACTTGCGCCTACACCATTGGCGGCACGCGCTGCACCATCGTAATAGCGAACGGCAAACTGTGCATTATTCTGGGTTGTAATATCGCTCACCTTGGCATTGAACGGCAATGAGATGTAATACCAACTATTGGCTGAAGTGTAATAACCCAAGCAGACCTTTCCGTTGATACTAACGTTGTCACATTTGCTCCACATTTGAGCGGTATACTGCATTTCGTTGCCATGAGTCTCTGTATAAAAATCATTGATTGTCATAGGTGCATCGCCGTTAACCTTTAATGAACCTCCATTGCGGACACCCACATTGGGTATGCCTTTAAAGCGGTCGCGCGCACCTAATACAAGCGAACGATATATTTGCCAGTCTTTCACGTCTTCTGTACTAAAACCTTCAATCGCCTTGGCATTGTACCAATAACTATCCAATTTGTAAGAATTGACTAAATAGTCGGGTACGACGATGGTTACTTTACTGAGGTCAAGACTAAGTTGGTCGGGATTTTGAAGAACTGTGGCAGAGCGAAGGGTTACCTTATTAAGGGCAGAACAACCAGAGAATAAGCCACTAATTCCTCCAAAAACATTTACGGGAAGTTCTATTTCTACAAGCCGATAATTAGCACTAAAAGCATTGCTTCCAATAGAAACGTTTTGCGGAACTACTATTTTTGTAGACGACGTATTTTGCATAGCAAATTCACCAATTCGTCTTAAAGAATTGGGCATTTCTGAAAATGCCAATCGTTGACAATTACAAAATGCACTATTATCTATCGTTTCAAGTTGATTAGGCAGATTACACTCAGAGAGTCGCCAACAATTCTCAAATAAATGACGAGGGAGCGTTTTTAAATTGTCTGGTAACACGGCTTTTCTAAGATTAGGGCAATCGTAAAAAGCATGTTCACCCAATTCCTTAATACTACTCGGCACGTTTATATGCGACAACAACGTTGATGACAAACCCCGTTGACCTATATATTCTATATTTTCAGGAAGCTCGCATAATTCAAGCGGACTTCTTACAAAAGCTTGATCTTCTATTCTTTTCAGCGTTTTGGGCAATTTTACTTCATTCAAGAATGGATATTTACCATCAGAAAATTGTCTTTCGGGTATGCTTTGAATATTGGCTTCGCTCAAATCAAGATAAGTCAAAGATGTCATCATGCTGAGTTTGCTCCAGTCGTCAGCATTCATTGTCCCCGCTATCTTGAGAGCCTTTACCTTTTTGAGGTGGTCTACGTTATAAAGCACTTCTGTTCCCAAACTACCTGGCTCTAACAAACTAACCGAAATCAAAGGCATCGCTACAACGGCCACTCTTTGGAGAATAAAGGTCTTCTTTTCATAGTTTTCTTGTTTCACTTTCCATACGACTGTATGCGAACCCACTGTTAAACGTTCTGTAAAATAAGTGTCGCTGTATGGTTCGTAGCCATCAATCGTTCTTACCAATTTTCCGTCAACATATACTTCAATAGGGTTGTCGTTAGCAGAATAGGCCAAGCGATAAGTTACAAAGGCTTGTTCGTCAGTATTAACAAAGAGGTTGACATCTTTGGCTGCATAAAATTCATCAGATGAGAACTTTCCCTTTTTGCTCATAATCAAGAACGGATATTCATTCCATGAGCAATTCTTATATTTACTGGCATTTGAAACACCCGCATTCAACATATTGGCAGCACTTATCATTTCCTCACGTGTAGCCGTTGCTGAATGATACACCTGTTCAAAATAGGTCAAATCATAGCCCTTGCCCGTCGCTTCCGCGGCCGTCAGTGCATTATAAAGCAACTGTTGACCTTGATAGAGCGTACTGGCCTTGTTCACTGGAATAAACTGCCATTCGGTGTTTAAATTTACACCACCTCGAAGCTCTGGATTATCACTTTCTGATGTTCCAAGATAAGTATCCGTGTTTTTCAAATTGCGCAATTTATATCCAGCTTCGGTTGCTTCCAATGTCCAATAAGAGTTATCATTGGGCTTATCAGTTTTTTCAAGATAATAACTGCCACGCATATAGATTGATCCCATTTTGAAAGAGAAGCTGCTGGTTGTACCCTCTAATTGGACGGCTGTTCCGATTTCGTCCAACTTCGGATTACTTTTACTCTCATCAAAGCAAAAGTACTTCTTCGTTGCCACGTTGTAGAGGTAATACGTCCCTCCACCTTCAGGCACAGCTATTGTAGGGAATGTAGGAGCTGCAACATCTGCAAATGCTTGCAGCACGCAACACAAAGCCCCAATAAGGGCTAACAAAAAATTCCTTTTCATTGTGTTCATAGTTAGTAGAAAATCCGCATAAAAAATGTCACAAATGCGAATCTCCTGGTGTGATTATTAAAAAAAACTTGGCGGTTTTTGCAAGAAGACGAACGCTGCAAAAAAATCTGAGCATCGTCCTCAAAAGTGAAAAGAAAAAAGGGCGTGACTGCCTTCAAAATCAAATACTTATTCACTCTGCAGGTACCGCCAAGTAACCCTCACACCAAATAAGCGAAGACAGTTCACGTCCATATACATGAACGCGAACAAAGCATCACTTATCCTCGGTGTTTGAAATTGGCGGTTTCGCAGAATGAGGAAAAGTAACTAAGTTACACTATGTTATTTGTTTAATTCTTAGTAATCGTTTTTGTCAGCAACGTTCCCTTCAACCTTTTCCGTAGTCATCAGCGTTTTAGCTTGATACTACATGTGGGGAAGAAAATCTTGTACTGTCTGTTCTTTGTTAATAAATAATTATAGGTTAATAATCCGTTTTTATTACAATTTGCCTTATATCATGGCAAAGATATATAGTTTTTTATAACGCTTCAACTTAAAACATAAAAAAATGCGAGTATCGGAATAAATTGAGACTTTATTGAAGACCAATAGCATGGTACAAACTGAGGCCTCTCGCCCTACTCTCCTCGCCAGTCGGGGAAGAGAGTAAGGCGAAAGGCCCCAGTTTATATGTTATACTCAGCCTCGACCACGAGGCCTGCACGTAAGGCATAGCGCGTGGCCTCGTAGGCGGTGGAGACACCTAACTTACGAAAGATGTTCTTCTTGTGCGTTACAACCGTGTGTACAGATGAGCAACGTTGCTCGGCTATGGCCTTGGCACTCTTGCCTTGCGCTATCAGCGCTAAGATGGAACGCTCGGTCTGCGTAAGGTGGATAGCACCTTCCACGCGTTCTGACACTGTACTCAGCACATCACGCACTACAGAACAAATCATTCTTTCGCCCTGGTTCATCTTATACACCGCTTGCTGCACATCACCGCGCGTACAATCCTTGGTCAAAAAACTCACCTGCTGCTCTGCCCCCAATAAGCGAATTAAGTTGGGAGCAAACTCTGCCGATAATAGCAACCAACGCACCTTAGGGAAACGACGCAAATAGATCAACAAGTGTTCGGGCGTCGTGAAGTCAAACAGTATGAAGTCGAGTATCACAATCGCGTCCTTCCACGCCTCAAGTTGCTCCACTAACTCTCGCTTCTCACCCACACAACGCAATGGCTGACCTGGGAAGTACCCTGTCAGCGCATCACGTGTTAAAGGTTGATTATCAGCGATTATAATCATAGATTATATTTTGCAGTAATAAAGTAGGTGTTCAAATGCACAATTATTTACACGGGGTATTCCTCAAAGGCGTACAGTACGGTTGAGAGGTAACGTTCACCCGTGTCGGGCAACAATGCAACGATGGTCTTACCTTCATTTTCGGGTTGCTTAGCTAATTCAATGGCAGCGTGTAAGGCAGCACCAGACGAGATGCCTACCAACAAGCCTTCCTTGCTGGCCAATAGGCGTGAAGCGCGAATAGCATCGTTGTCGGCAATGGGAAGAATCTGATCGGCTGCTGCGTGATCAAAGTTCTTGGGCACGAAACCGGCTCCAATGCCTTGTATCTTATGAGGTCCTGAGGGTTGACCTTCGAGCACCGCACTCGTAGCTGGCTCTACGGCATAAGCTTTTATAGCAGGATTGTGACTCTTTAAGCCACGTGCCGTACCACTTAGCGTACCACCTGTTCCGACACCAGCAACAAAAATGTCTACCTTACCGTCAGTATCGCGCCATATCTCTTCAGCTGTAGTGCGGGTATGGGCAGCGGGATTGGCAGGATTTTCAAATTGCTGAGGAATAAAACTTCCTGAATGCTCTTGTTGCAGTTCTTGTGCGCGCCGAATAGCGCCCTTCATGCCTTCTGCACCTGGCGTGAGTACTAATTCTGCACCCAATGCCTTGAGCAAATTGCGACGTTCGAGGCTCATCGTTTCGGGCATGGTGAGTATGAGTCGATAGCCTTTAACTGAAGCTACCCAAGCCAGACCGATGCCTGTATTGCCACTGGTAGGTTCGATAATAATGCCTCCAGGCTGAAGCACACCTCGCTCTTCAGCATCATTAATCATAGCTAACGCTACGCGGTCCTTCACGCTGCCGCCTGGGTTGAAATACTCTAACTTTACGACCACACGGGCCTTGAGGCCGAGTTCCTTCTCTATGTTACTTACCTCAAGCAGAGGGGTATTGCCCACCAATTGGGTGAGCGATTGATAAATTTGGCTCATATCGTTCAAAGTTGTTAGTTATTCTAATCAGATTGTTAGCAAAACATGATGTTTTATTGTTTTGACGATGCAAAGATACAATTTATTGTGACAATTTGACATACCAATAGTTTGGTATATTGACGAATGTAAACAATAGAATGAAGAATGTATAGAATAAAATTGACGATCGTAGACAACAAAACAAAAAAAATCCTCTGTTGAATTGCTTCAACAGAGGACTAAACCTTTTACCTTATGAACCAAAAACTTGAATTAAGCAAGCTTGTTGATGTGATTCATCACACCGCTCTTAATGTTTGCTGCCTTATTCTTGTGAATGATATTATTCTTAGCAAGCTTATCCAACATCTTCTGAACCTTCGGCAGAAGTTCGGTGGCAGCTGCTTTGTCAGTCGTAGCGCGGAGCTTACGTACTGCATTACGCATTGTCTTAGCGTAATATCTGTTGTGCAGTCTGCGAGACGCCGTCTGACGAATTCTTTTTACAGATGATTTGTGGTTTGCCATTTTTTATTTCTTCTTTTTTATTAGTAGTCCCTAGGAGAGTCGAACTCCTCTTTAGAGAATGAAAATCTCTCGTCCTAACCGATAGACGAAGGGACCATCGCTTTCTGAGTCTCAACACCGCTTGTTTGTTGTTTGCGTTGTCGTTATGTCTCATTTGCGAGTGCAAAGGTAGTACTTCCTACTATATCTACCAAGCCTTCTCGCTATTTTTTTTCAAAAAAAGTGCTTTTTGTGTGTTTTTCTACCATTTAGAACACTTTTACGGCATAAAATGCACCATAAAGAACACTTTATACAAAAGAAAAGTAGCACCTTTGCAATATGAAATCTCGAGCTATCGTATTACATATTACGCGTTATAACGACGAACAGTTGATAGTAGACTTACTTACGGAATTGGCAGGGTGCGTCACAATGATGGTGCGCATTAGCCGCAGCAAGCGTGCTGCGGTGCGTCATTCGCTGTTTCAACCGTTGGCCTTATTAGAAATGGAATGGGACGAACGGCCGCGTGCGAACTTTCAACGTCCGAAGGCGGTACAGGTGGCGGTGCCTTTCTGTTCATTGCCTTTCGATGCTGCAAAGTCATGCATTGCATTATTCCTTGCCGAGGTGCTTCACCATTCGGTACGCAACGAGCCTGATGCGCGCCTATTATATAATTATATAGCGCGTTCGGTGGAATGGTTGGACACATGTACACAGGGGTACGCCAATTTTCACCTCGTATTCTTACTTCATTTGGCGCACTTCTTAGGCTTTATGCCCAACGTTGAAGAGGCTGCCCCTGGCGACTACTTCGACTTACGCGCAGCCTGTTTCGTTCCACAACAACCACCCCACCCTGACTTTCTCACGCCGACTGATGCTGCCTTAGTGCCTAAACTGATGCGCATGCGTTATGACTCGATGCGTTTTTTCCGATTTTCGGGAGCGGAACGATCACGCTTACTGGAATACATTAATATATATTATAGGCTTCACGTGCCTAACTTCCCTGAGCTTAACTCTCTGGCGGTAATGAAGGAGGTGTTTAACCCTAATTGGGGGGCGGGTTTGTAACCCGCGGCAGCAGTAAGTTGTAAATATATTATGTATGTATGTTCTCGCGCTAAGCGACTATAAGTAGATGCTCAAAACCTGTCTCTTATACACATCTGACGCTGCCGACGATCTTACG
>ENA-OZRS01000391-OZRS01000391.1-human-gut-metagenome-genome-assembly--contig:-NODE-391-length-10531-cov-4.148148_pt1 | contig 10531 bp, 9 predicted proteins | sample MGYA00243272_ERZ653951 | MGnify/ENA primary metagenome ERZ653951 (study PRJEB26926, sample SAMN06164475) | human gut metagenome | biome: ENVO:00009003; feature: ENVO:2100002; material: ENVO:00002003...
CCGGAAAGCCCGCCGCATGGAGGATCTGGGCTTTCTCCCCGGGCAGCGGGTCACCGCGCTGCACACCGCACCCTTTGGCGGGATCGTCGCCTATCAGGTGCTGGACACCGTGATCGCCCTGCGGGACACCGATGCCCGCCGCATCACGCTGCAAACGTAAAAAGATGACGCTCCGCCTGTGCGGAACGTCATCTTTTTTATGTTATTGCCGATGTGTCCTCAGAAGGACACCACCTCGTTGGCGGGCTTGGCGGCGGCGGTCACGCTGCTGACATACAGCACGGGACCCTCGCCCTGATAGGCGTCGCAGCTCTCCTTCTTCACGGTGGCGTGGATCTCTACCCACTCCTTGTCCTTGAAGCGCTCCAGCCCCTCGCCTCGGCAGACCAGCGCCAGGAACTGCATATCCTTGTCGCAGCAGACCATGGCGAAGCGGCCGGGACAGTGGACGCCCTTGAACTTCTTGGAGTGGCACATGATGGCCTTGAAGGACACCTCTACCCCCTCGTAGCGGTCGGGGTTGTCCATCATGTCCACATACCAGATGCCGTAGTCGTCGTCCGGCACGTCCAGCTTGCCGCCGGACAGGTCGAAGGGGGACATCTCCGGCGTCACATACTCCTCGCTGGTGCCGTCGGTGTTCTCCAGATAGATATCGGCGCGGCGGTTCACCATCCGCAGGTTGCGGCTGCGCAGCTGGGCCCGGAGCTGCTCATTGCAGCGATTGAAGATCAGCAGGTCGGCGTTGGAGATCTTCTCCATCATCAGCTGCCCCATGTTCCGCACATACGGCTCAAAGGTATTAGCGTCCACCAGGCACATGATCTGATACAGGATCCAGTTGGCGGGCAGCCCCTCCCGGTACAGCGGCTCGATCTGCCACATACCGTTGAACTCGATGATGACCTGCTTGGGGCGGTACTGCTTTTCCAGCTTCTTGAAAAGCTCCGGCGTCATCTGCTCCGGCTCGTCGATGGTGTAGGTGAATACGTTGCCCAGCACCTTGGGGTCATAGGCCGTCTCGCCCTCCTCGCAGCACAGCAGCAGCGTTCGATCCTCGGCGGCGAAACCGTCCTGCAAAATGCCGTTGATGAAGCTGGTCTTGCCGGCATCCAGAAAGCCGGCGATGAGGTAAACAGGAATATCCATACGGTGTACCTCGCGTCTTACAGGCCGAACAGCGCGGCCAGCTTGTCCTCCTTCAGCTGGGAGCCGATGACGCACAGGCGGCCGGTGTAGTCGGCGGCGCCGAAGCGGATCTGATGCTCCTCCGGCACGAAGTCGAAGTGCAGCCACTTGCCGTCCTCGCTGTGGACGATGCCCTTGGCGCGGAGGATCGCGCCGTAGTCGCCGCTGTCCAGCGCGGTGAGGATGGTCTCCAGCTCGCTTTCGGTGAATACCTTCACCGTCTCCACGCCCCAGCTGGTAAACACCTCGTCGGCGTGATGGTGGTGATGGTGGCAGCTGCAATGGGGATCGTCGCACTCCTCGCCGTCGTGATGATGCTCGTGCTCGTGGTCATGGTCGTGGCAATGCTCATGGTCGTGGTCATGGTCATGGTGACAATGTTCGTCGTGGTCGTGGTGACAGCCGTGGTCGTGGTCATCCTCATCATGGTCATGGTGATGATGGTGATGCTCCGCCTCGTCCGCCGCGTGCTCGGCCTGCATCCGCGCCAGCAGCTCATCGGCCAGCGACACCTTCTCGATGGCGCTGAGGATGGTCTTGCCGTCCAGCTCGTCCCACGGCGTGGTGAGGATGGCGGCGTTGGGATTCTTCTCCCGCAGCAGAGCCACGGCAGCCTCCAGCTTCTCCTGATTCAGCTTCTGGGTGCGGGAGAGGATGATGGTGCCGGCGGACTCGATCTGGTTGTTGTAGAACTCGCCGAAGTTCTTCATGTAGACCTTCACCTTGGTGGCGTCGGCCACGGTGACGAAGCTGTTGAGCTTCATGTCCGGCACGTCCTTGACGGTGTTCTCCACCGCCACGATCACGTCGCTGAGCTTGCCCACGCCGGAGGGCTCGATGAGGATGCGATCGGGGGCGAACTGCTGATGCACGTCCTTCAGCGCCTTGTTGAAGTCGCCCACCAGCGAGCAGCAGATGCAGCCGGAGGACATCTCACTGATCTGGACGCCGGACTCCTTCAGAAAGCCGCCGTCGATGCTGATCTCGCCGAATTCATTTTCGATGAGCACCAGCTTTTCGCCCTGAAAGGCCTCCGCCAGCAGCTTCTTGATGAGCGTGGTCTTGCCTGCGCCCAGAAAGCCGGATACGATATCGATCTTTGTCATAGTAAAACCTTCTTTTCTCTGCCGCCTGCGGCGGCACATAATCTTTCTCTCATATCATATCCTTTTTTTTCGAAAATGCAAGTGGGCGCAGGGAAAAACTGTCTCCCTGCGCCCCGTCGCGGCGTATGTGTCCGCTACCAGCTGGTGTTCTCCCCGTCGTTGAGAAAGCCGTCGCTGTCGTGGACATAGCCGTTTTCCAGCATCTGCCGGAAGGTGGCGGTGCTGTCTGCGCCGCGCCGCAGGGTATGGCGTCCCATGCGGCCCTCCGTCTGCGTGCCGGGCAGCGTATCCTCCCCGTTCTGCCGGTTTTCTCCGGCGCCGGGCTGGGTGGGTGTGTCGGTGCCGTTCTGCCAGCTGCCGCCGCTGCCGTTGTCCTGCGGGGCGTTCTGGCTCTGGTTGGTATCGGGACGGCTGGGACTGCCGCCGTTGTTCCGGTCATCGTCCTTGCCGCAGGCCGTCAGCACCAATGCCAGTGCCAGCACCGCGAGGATCGCGGAAAATCGTCTCATGATGCAAAAACCTCCCTTGCTCGTTGTGCGCGTTGCGCCGCAGTTAGTATCCGTATGCGGCGGCGTTCATAGCCGTGAGGAATACTGGCGGAATGTGCATTTTTTGGCTTTTGCCGCAGAAACGTTGCCTTTTGCACCTGCGTATGGTACAATACTCATTCAAAGATACGCAAAAACGATTACGAAACGTAATGTATGCGGCGGATATGACCGACCGTATAGCTGACAGGAGGTCAAATCATGCAAAATCTGGAAAAACAATACCATATCCACTGCGAGGAGGGCGACGTAGGCCGCTATGTGATCCTGCCCGGCGACCCGGGCCGCTGCGAGAAGATCGCCGCGCTGTTTGACGACGCCCATTTCGTGGCGCAGAACCGGGAGTACACCATCTACACCGGCACGCTGCTGGGGGAGAAGGTGTCCGTCTGCTCCACCGGCATCGGCGGGCCGTCCGCCTCCATCGCCATGGAGGAGCTGCACAACATCGGCGCGGACACGTTCCTCCGCGTAGGCACCTGCGGCGGCATCGATCTGGACGTCCGCAGCGGCGACGTGGTGGTGGCCACCGGAGCCATCCGCTTCGAGCATACCAGCCGGGAGTACGCGCCCATCGAGTACCCCGCCGTGGCGGACTTCGAGGTGACCACCGCACTGGTACAGGCGGCCAAGACGCTGGGCAAGCGGACACAGGTGGGCGTCGTCCAGTGCAAGGATGCGTTCTACGGCCAGCACAGCCCTGCCAGGATGCCGGTATCCTACGAGCTGCTGAACAAGTGGGAGGCGTGGAAGCGCCTGCACGTTAAGGCCAGCGAGATGGAGTCTGCCGCACTGTTCGTGGTGGCGGACGCCCTGCAATGCCGCTGCGGTTCCTGCTTCCATGTGGTGTGGAACCAGGAGCGGGAGAAGGCCGGGTTGGATCAGGACATGAGCGAGGACACCACCGCCGCCGTGCAGGTGGGCGTGGAGGCACTGAAGCTGCTGATCCAAGCGGATCGGGAGAAGGCTGCCGCGCAGAAATAAACAAAAAAAGAAAGCCGCAGATGCCTGCGGCTTCCTTTTTCGCTTACAGTGCTTCCTCCAACGCCTTGCACTCCTGTGCCTCCTGTTGGTAGTCAGCGGAGGACTGACGGACAGAGGCTATCTCCTCCTCCGTCAGCGGGCGCTTTACCTTGGCAGGCGAGCCGATGACCATGCTGCCGTCTGGGATGACGGTGTTCTGGGTCACCAGCGCGCCGGCGCCGATGAGACAGTTCTTGCCGATTTTTGCGCCGTTGAGGACGATGGCGCCCATGCCGATGAGGGTCTCGTCGCCGATGGTGCAGCCGTGGAGGATGGCGCCGTGGCCCACGGTGACATTCTTACCCACCGTCACCGGCAGGCCGTACTCCACATGGACCACGCAGTTGTCCTGGATGTTGGTGCCCTCGCCGATGGAGATGGCGGCGCGGTCGCCCCGCAGCACCGCGTTATAGAACACGCTGCTGCCGGCAGCCAGCTGTACGTCGCCCCGGACGACAGCGCCGGGGGCCACAAAAACGGAGGGATGGATATCGGGCTTTTTCATGGGGAAAGGATCCTTTCAGTGTTTTTCCACATTGTACCACGTTTTTTCCGGATAACCAGCGTTTCCGGCAAAATTTCTTAAAAATCGCCCTTACATTTTTTGACATAGTGTGGTATAATTCTCGTAGTGAGTAAAGAGCCGCACGGCTGGGGAAAAGCGGACGTGCGGCGTTTCCATGCTTTGTGTGTTTGTGTAAGGAGTGTGAAAAAATGTTTGCAGCAGGTGACCTGGTGGTGTATGGCGGCGAGGGCGTCTGCCGGGTGGAGCGTGTCGGCCCGTCCGGGATGGCCTATGATGACGGCGGCCGGCTCTACTATCATCTGACGCCGCTGTACCGCAGCGGCACGGTGCTGACGCCGGTGGACACCGGCATTTTGATGCGCCCCGTTATTACGAGAGAGGCGGCGCTGGCGCTGATCGCGTCTATTCCCATGCTGCCGCCCTGCAAGCCGGAGCAGGCGGGCGTCCGGGCTGCCCGGGATTTCTACCATCAGGTGGTGATGCGCTGCGAGTGCGGCGAGTTGGCCGCCATGATCCACAATGTGTGCCGCAAGCGGGCGTGGGCGGTGCGCCACGGCAAAAAGGTCAGTCAGATGGACGAGCGCTATCTCAAGCGCGCCGAGGATCAGCTGTATGGCGAGCTGGCCGCCGTGCTGGGTACGGAGCGGGGCGAGGTGGCGGATATCATCCGCCAGAGCTGGCCCGGATGGCCGGAGAAGCTGCCGGAGCCTGCACCGGCGGAGGCGTAAAAAAGAGAAAACCGCATAGGGATAAAAAAGGAACGGAGAGCAGCTCTCTCCGTTCCGTTTTCGTTAGATCAGAAGTGGCGGACAAGTCCGGCGATGAGCAGGGTGGGCAGCAGCCACAGCAGCAGGAACAGCACCATGGCTACCGGCGTCAGCACCGTGAAATCGCCCACGGAGGTCAGGTAGTAGGCCAGCAGGATGCCGCACAGGGAGCCGATATAGCTGAGGACGGTGGCGGTGCGGACTGCCCGTACCATGCGGCGGCTCCCCACCACCGACTCTGCCAGCGGGAGAAGCCCCTCGCGGCAGACGATGACGTTGGGTGCGTCACCCTGCTGCGACGCCAGCTGTGCCAGCGCCAGCCGGGTGGACACATCGGGATAGACCACCTTGGCGTCCACGCCGAACTTCCGCTTGATAAGGCCGGGGGTCACATTGCTGCTGCGGACGGCCAGTACCGGCGTGATACGGCTGCGGCGCATAGCCCGCAGCGCCCACTCCGCGTTGCGGGAGGGCTGGTACTTCACGGCGAACACCGCTGTCAGCACGCCGTCCACCGCCAGAAAGAGGCCGGTCTGGAGCTTCAGATCCCGCGGCAGCGCTACCCGGCGCTTTTTCATGAAATAGGCGCTGCCCATCGGCACCGTCTCACCGCGGATGGCAGCCTCCACACCGCCCTCCTCGCAGTAGCGCAGCTCGTCCACCCGCATGGGGTAGCCGCCCTCCACCGTGAGCTGCCGATCCAGCAGCGGCGTAAGGCTGCTGCCGGCGGCCTTGGATACGGCGGCGGCGTAGGACACGGCGCGCACGCGCTCCTCACCGTAGACCTTGTACCCGTTGAGGGTCACAGTACCGGCGGGAAACAGATCGTCGTCGGTGAGGACGATGCGCCCGGCGCGGGCCACGGCTCTTGCACCGGCGTACCCGGCGGCGGCCGCGCCGCTGCGCTCCAGCCGGCGGGACAGGTAGTACAGGGGCAGCGTCCCTGTCAGGGGCAGGGAAAGCTGGACGCCGGCGCCGGTAAGGACGGCCAGCACCCAGGGGAATTCCTCCATGGGCCGGGCGGTGAAGCACACCACGCCGGACAGCACCACCGCGACGCTCAACAGCAGCGGCAGCACATAGTTCTGCCACTGACGGGCGGGGTCGGGGCGCATGGTCGTACGGTAAAAGCCCTCCAGCACGCCCCGCTGCTTGCAGACGCCGGCGGGCAGCACAGACACCACATAGGGCGGTACGCCGTTGACATCCGCCAGATGGAAGGCGATGCGGCGGGTCTCCGCCGTCAGGTACAGGCCCAACTGACAGCTCAGGATCAGAAGAGCGCCAGCGGCGGCATAGGGCGTGGACAGGGTGCTGCCGGTGACGATGCCGCTGACGCAGCACAAAAGATCCGCCAGCACCGTCACACCGGCGCACAGCTCGCAGCCCACACGGCCGTCCCGCAGCATCCGGTAAGCCGTCTGCCACACCGGCAGACACAGCAGCACCGTCAGCAGCAGCCCGCCGCCCAGCACGGCGCAGCGCAGCAGCGCGGCGTCCAGCCACGCGGGGGGCAACACCTCCAGCTCCTGCAAAACGGCGGCCACCACCAGCAGCAGTGCGGGGAACGCACCCAGCACCAGCCCGCGGCGCAGCCGGTTGCACCGGCGCTTTTCCTCCCGCAGGGCGTCGTCCATGCGGGGCTCCGGCTCCTCCGGTTCCTCCGGCTCCGGCTCGTCCTCCGGCTCGTCAAAAAGCTGCTCCGTCTCCTGTGAAAGACCGCGCCGCCGGTCATCTCCGCGCGCCGTAAAGCGGTGCAGCAGCGCTGCCAGCCGCTGACCCAGCGGGACGGGCTCATCGAGAACGCCGTCCTCCGACTCCTCCAGCACGGATTCCACCGTCTGGTTCATCACGTCCTTCAGGCTGACGCGATCCGGCACGTCGGAAAGAGGCGTATCCTCCGGTTCAGGTACAGACTCCGGCGCAGACGCAGGTTCTGGCTCGGGGACAGGTTCCGGCTCCGGTTCCGTCGCAGGCGCGGGCGCGGGTTTCGGGTCAGGTACAGGCTCTGGAACGGACGGGGCAGCAGGCGCAGGCTCCGCCGCAGGCGCGGTGTCCAGGGCAGGCGGGGCAGGCTGACGCCCACCCCTGCCGTATTCGGCAAGGATGGCCTCCAGAGAAAGCTCGTCGTCCGGGACGGGCGGCGTATAGGTGGGTCGTTGGTCGCGCCTGCTCATAGTACCTCAGATCGAAAGATCAAACGGGAAGCGCCGGTCATCCCCGCTGGCGCACCGCCTCGTACAGCAGGATGGCTGCGGCGGCGGAGGCGTTCAGGGAGGAGATGCGGCCCTTCATGGGAATGCTTACCAGAAAATCACAGCTCTCGGAGACGAGGCGGGTCATGCCGCTGCCCTCGGAGCCGATGACGATGGCGGCGGGGCCCTTCAGGTCCGCGCCGTAAAGGTCGGTGGTGCCGTCGGCGGCGGTGCCGAACACCCAGACGCCCTGCTTTTTCAGCTCCTTCAGCAGGGAGGGGATGTTGGCCACCCGCGCCACGGGGATATAACTTACCGCACCGGCGGAGGTCTTGGCCACCACGGCGGTCAGACCGGCGGAGCGGCGCTTGGGGATGATGACGCCGTGGGCGCCGGCGCACTCGGCGGTGCGGATGATGGCGCCCAGATTGTGGGGGTCGGAGATCTCGTCGCACACCACCAGCAGAGGCGGCTCGCCCTTTTCCGCGGCGGCGGCCAGAATGCTCTCCACCGTGGCGTATTCCCGGACAGCGGCCAGCGCGATAACGCCCTGATGGGCGTGGGTGCGGGACATACCGTCCAGCTTGCGGCGGTCGGCCTCCACCACCACGATGCCCGCGTCCCGGGCCTTGGAGGCGATGTGTCCCAGCGTCTTGTCCGTCTCGCCCTTGGCGAGGTAGATCTTGTCGATGGCGGTGCCGACGCGCAGGGCCTCGATCACGGCGTTGCGCCCCTCGATGATGCCGTCAGCCTCCGCATCGGGCAGGGGGCGGCGCGCAGTATCCTTCATATCTCTCATGGGTATGACCTCGTTTTCTTTGTATCCTGTCCAGTATACCACACTATCTCCACGATAGAAAGGAGCATTCATAGAAAATTTACAGAAAATCCGACAGCGTGCCGCTTGTGACGGAGGGTGGAGTGTGGTATACTGTGCCATAATGCAAAAGTATACCACCCGGTGGTTTTTACGGAGGATACACATGGCCAATCACGACAAAAACAACAAAAACGACAAGGGCCGCAGCAACCTGCGGGGCATCCTGACGCTGGTGGCATGGGCGCTGGTGCTGACGGTGGCGTTCAACTATTTCACCGCCTACAACAGCAACGCCACCAATAAGGCCACCAGCCACGAGATCAAATACAGCGAGATGGTGTCCCTCATCGAGGCCGGCAAGGTGGACGAGGTGCTGTTCAAGGACGATGCCATTTACATCACGCCGGTGGAGGGCTACACCTACACCGAGGAGAAGGACGAGAACAGCAAGGCGCCGCCCAAATCCTATACCCAGTCCAAGGATTCCAAACTGACGCTGTACACCGCTTACCTCAACGACACCGATCTGCTGCCCCTTCTGAAGGCACATAAGGTGTCCTATACCGGCTACTACGAGTCGCAGATGAACCCGGTGCTGGTGTTCATGGTGCAACACATCCTGCCGACCATCATCATGGTGGGCCTGCTCATGCTGGTGTTCCGTATGCTGGCCAAAAACGGCGGCGGCGGAGGCTTCGGCGGCATCGGCAGCGTGGGCAAGGCCAACGCCAAGGTCTACATGGAGAAGTCCACCGGCGTCACCTTCAAGGATGTGGCCGGACAGGACGAGGCCAAGGAGTCGCTGGAGGAGATCATCGACTTCCTCCATAACCCCGGAAAGTACACCGCCATCGGTGCCAAGCTGCCCAAGGGCGCGCTGCTGGTGGGCTCTCCCGGTACCGGCAAGACCCTGTTGGCCAAGGCCGTGGCGGGCGAGGCGGGCGTGCCGTTCTTCTCCATCTCCGGCTCTGACTTCGTGGAGATGTTCGTGGGCGTGGGCGCCAGCCGTGTCCGCGACCTGTTCAAGGAGGCTGCCAAGGTAGCCCCGTGCATCATCTTCATCGACGAGATCGATACCATCGGTAAATCCCGTGACGGCGGCAAATTCGGCGGCGGCAACGACGAGCGTGAGCAGACGCTGAACCAGCTGCTGGCGGAGCTGGACGGCTTCGACCCCGGCAAGGGCATTATCGTGCTGGGCGCTACCAACCGCCCGGAGGTGCTGGACAAGGCGCTGCTGCGTCCCGGCCGCTTCGACCGGCGCATCACCGTGGACCGTCCCAATCTGGCGGGGCGTCTTGCCACCTTGCAGGTGCATACCCGCAACATCCGTCTGTCCGAGGACGTGGATTTGAACAAGATCGCCCAGGCCACCGCCGGCTGTGTCGGCGCGGATCTGGCCAATCTGGTGAACGAGGCGGCGCTGCGCGCCGTCCGCAAGGGCCGCAAGGCCGTGAATCAGGAGGATCTGCTGGTGTCCTTCGAGCTGGTCATCGCCGGCGCCGAAAAGAAGGGCACCGTCATCACCGAGGAGGAAAAGCGCATCATCGCCTACCACGAGGTGGGCCATGCGCTGGTGGCGGCCAAGCAGAAGAATGCCCAGCCGGTGAGCAAGATCACCATTGTACCCCATACGCAGGGCGCGCTGGGCTACACGCTGCATCTGCCGGAGGAGGAGAAATTCCTCATGTCCAAGGAGGACATTCTGGCGGAGATCCGCACGCTGCTGGCCGGCCGCTCCAGCGAGGAGATCGTGTGCGATACCATGACCTCCGGCGCCGCCAACGACATTGAACGCGCCACGGAGATGGCGCGGAATCTGGTGGCGCGCTTCGGTATGTGCGACGAATTCGATATGATGGCGCTGGGTACCATCCAGAGCCAGTATCTGGACGGCGGCTACTCCATGACCTGCGCGCAGGAGACCTACGCCGCGGCGGATCGGGAGACCATCAAGATCATCCGCCAGTGCCACGAGGAGGCCAAGCAGATCCTGCGGGACAACCGGGAGCTGCTGGACAAGATCGCCGCGTACCTGCTGCAGAAGGAGACCATCACCGGACAGGAGATGATGGCCATCATCGAGGGCCGCGACCCGGAGACGGTGGACAACTACGGTGCCTCCCGCGACGGGGAGCAGAAGCTGTTCCGTCCCAGCGTGCCGGAGACCATCGAGGCGCCCGCCAAGCACATCAACATCGTGTCCGAGCCGATCCCCATGCCGGACTTCGACCAGTCGGAGGAAAAGCAGCCGGAGAGCCCCTCCGCAGAGGAGAAGCCCTCCGCACAGGATGAGCCGCAGGACGGCGAAACGAAATAAAGGATAAAAGGAGGCACCCGCGCCAACGGCGCGGGTGC